>Ga0116114_1000413_pt1 | contig 28364 bp, 20 predicted proteins | sample June2015DPH_10_5_FD_89823 | JGI IMG/M metagenome (GOLD analysis project Ga0116114, IMG submission 89823) | Peatland microbial communities from SPRUCE experiment site at the Marcell Experimental Forest, Minnesota, USA - June2015DPH_10_40 | ecosystem: Environmental > Terrestrial > Soil > Wetlands... | reverse complement strand
CGGCATTGCCGCCAGCGGCGTTGGTACACTCGTGCCTCCCCCCGCGGGATTGGTCCTGTGCGAGGCCTACACCTCATTTCGCGATGCGGTCTGTGCTACGGGCACTCCGCGCTGGCTGGCGCGGGGATTTCCCGATGTGTGGAACACGGTCGCGGTCGCGCCAACGCTGAGACTGCCGGTCCTGGTGGTGCACAGCGACAGAGACCGCCTCTTTCCGGTGGAGATGGCGCGGCGAATCGCGCGGGCGTGTGGGGCGCGTGGTGAGTTGGTGGTGGTTTCCGGGTTGTCGCACAACGAGCCGTACCTCAGGCCGACGGAGACGTATTGGGGGCCGGTGCTGCGATGGATGGGCCGCATTGGCCCGTAGCCGCGCGGGTTACTGCGACCCGATCCAGCCGAGCGTCTTGGCGGCCAGGCGGTCGAAGGCGGCGACGGCCAGTCGCAGGTGCTCCTCGCGCGTGTCTTCGATCTTGTTGTGGCTGATGCCGCCCAGCGACTGCACAAACATCATCGTGGTGGGAATGCCCACGCGCGCGACCTCGGCGGCGTCGTGCAGCGGGCCGGAGGGCAGACTGTGCGCGGGCACGCCCAGCGTATCTGCAATGGCGTCGCGGCATAGGGCGATGAGCTCAGCGTGGAAGGGGATTGGCTCGATGCTCCAGATGCGCGACCACTCGACGGTACAGCGTTCTTCTGCGGCAAAGCGGCGGCTGGCCTCCTGTGCCTCGCGGTACATCGTGGCCAGAATCTTGGCGTCCAGGTCGCGCTGATCGAGCGTCGCCTCGCATCGGCCGACCACCGCGGTGACAATTCCGGGGAAGGTCTTAACGGAGCCCATGGTGCACACGGCGTCGGCGTGGCGCTTGGCAATGCTGCGAATCTCCAGCGCAAGGCGAGCGGCGGCGGCCAGCGCGTCGCGGCGGTCGGCCATTGGCGTCGAGCCGGAGTGCGCCTCCTGCCCGTGGAAGGTGATGGCGTGGCGCTCCACGCCCTTCGTCCCCAACACCGCGCCCAGCGGCAGCCCGAGGCGTTCCAGCACCGGCCCCTGCTCGATGTGCAGTTCCAGGTACGCGGCGATATTTTCCCGCTCGCGCGCAGCCTCTCCAATCCTCTCGATCTCGATGCCGCACTCGGCCAGAGCGGCCTCCAGTGTCACGCCGTCGCGGTCGGTGCGCACGCGGTCGGCGGCGATGCTATGCGTTCCGGCGAAGGCGGAAGAGCCGAAGAGGCTGCGGCCAAAGCGCGCGCCCTCCTCGTCGGCCCAGTCGACGACGCGAATGGTGAAGGGAGGGCGGCCATCGGTGTCGCGGGCGATGCCGCAGAGGACCTCCAGCGCGGTGAGGACGCCGAGCGCGCCGTCCAGCCAGCCGCCGTTAGGCACGGAATCCAGATGACTGCCCAGCACCAGAGACTTCGGCGATGCGCCGGGCAGCGTGACCCACACGTTGCCTGCGGCGTCGCAATGCCGCGTGACTGGCAGCTCGGCCAGTTTGCCCGCGAACCACTCGCGCGCCCGCTGCCACGCCGGCGTGAAGGCGACCCGCTGCGCGCCGTTGGCGTCTCCGGTGAGCGCGGCAAGCTCGCGCAGGTTGGTAATCACTCGACTTGAATCGGCTGGCATCGCTGCCTCCTGATAATTCCTGAGACGTGAAAAAGAATAGCAGGCATGTGTCATACCGATCTCTTTGCCGGGTTACCCTTCTGAGTGAGGCATGGTACTTTCGCAGAGGCAGGAACATCAGATAGATCGATGCATCCGCACAGGCAGTGTCCGACAGTCCACAGGAACGGATAAGCGCCTAAGCAGCAGACGCCTCAATTGGATCAACTCCAACAATGCTCAACTGGCTGGTCATCGGAATCGGAGACATCACCCGCAAGCGCGTTCTGCCCGCGGTGCTGGCGGAACCGCGCAGCCGCCTCTACGCCCTGCTGACGCGCTCGCCCGCCAAGGCCGCGGCGTACCCCGGCGCGCTCGCCTACACCGATCTCGGCGAAGCCCTGCGCGACCCGGCGATCGAAGCCGTCTACGTCGCCTCGCCCGTTGCGCTGCACGCCAGCCACGCCGTCGCCAGCCTGCGCGCGGGCAAGCATGTGCTCTGCGAGAAGCCCGTCGCGCTGGACTTTGCCCAGGCCGAATCCATGGCCGCGGCCGCGCGCCAGTCGGGACGGCTGCTCGGCGTCGCCTACTACCGGCGGCTCTATCCCAAGCTCATCCGCGCGAAGGAATTGATTACTGCAGGTGCCATCGGCCAGCCGGTGCTGGCGGAGGCGAACTACCACGGCTGGCTGGAAAGCCCCGACCGCGCCTGGCTGAAGGACCCCGCCATCGCCGGCGGAGGGCCGCTCTACGACGTCGGGTCGCACCGCATCGACGCGTGCAACTTCCTCTTCGGCAGGCCACAGCGCGCCACTGGCCTGCTCTCCAATGCCCTGCATCCGCTGGCGGTGGAGGACTCAGCCACCGCGCTCGTCGAGTACGCGGGTGGCATTCACGCGGTGGTGGATGTGCGCTGGAACTCGCGCATCCAGCGCGACCAGTTCCGTGTCATCGGCAGCGAAGGCGAGATCAGCCTCGACCCGCTCAACGGGCCGACACTGCGTCTGCTCGCGAGCGATGGCAAGTTGACCGAGGAGCAGTTGCCCTCGCACGCCAATGTGCATTATCCAGCAGTGGAGAACTTCGTTGCCGCCGCACTGGACGGCGCGCCGCTGGCCTGCCCCATCGACGAGGCCATCTGGACCGACTGGGTCACCGAACAGGTGAAGGAGAGCAACGTGCGGGAGGGCTGGAAATGAATCCCGGCTGAAGAACCATCCCAGCGCGCGTCAGCGGGGAGTGGGGAACCGCCGCCAGGACCAGCCCGTATAGTAATTCCATGGCTGCGCGTTCCAGGAAGTGCCGCATCGGGTCTCTCGCGCTGGTGGGCCTGTCAGCGTTCCTCGTCGTCTTTGGCTTATGCAATGCCCAGGCGCAGGCGCAAACGCCGGCGCCAGCCTCAACCCCGGCCAAGCCCGCTCCCGCATCCCAGCCGCCCACCGTACCCACACCGCAGCCTGCGACCGGGAGTACCAGTGAGCGGCCATTGCCCGACATCAACACCCTGCTCAAGCAGGCGGAGACGCACCGGGATGCCGCGCAGAAGGCGGTCAAGGATTACATCTATCGCACTCTCGATACGGAGCAGGACACGGACTCCCACGGGGCGGTCAAGAAGACCTCGTCCGACGAGCGGGAGATCTTCTGGATCAATGGCGTCTATATCAGCAGGCTGCTGGCGCGCGATGGCAAACCCATCTCCGGCGATGAGTTGAAGAAGCAGAACGAACGCATCGACCAGCGCATTGCGGAGGCCAAGCAGCGCGACGCAGAGAAGGCCGCAGGCCAGCAGCCGAAGAAGAAGGGAAGCACCTATTCGCTGACCTATGAACTCTTACAGCAGCTGGGAACCTTCTCCAATCCCCGCCGCGTGCAGCTGCACGGCCGCGACACCATCGCCATCGACTACGCCGGCAATCCTCATGCAAAGGCCGGCAATCTGCTGGAAGAGATGGTTCGCGATGTCGCCGGGACCCTCTGGTTTGACGAGCAGGACCACGCACTGGCGCGCGCTGAAGGCCGCGTTGTCACTGATTTCAAAGTTGCAGGCGGTCTGCTCGCCGATGTCCACAAGGGCGCGACGTTCTACGCGGAGTGGACCAAGGTCAACGACGAGGTCTGGCTGCCTGCGTCTTCCGGCGGTCGCGGCTCGGCCCGCATCACACTGTTCTTCAACCACAGTGCCGTAATTGAGTCGCGCTATTCGGATTACCGCAAGTTCAAAGCAAGCTCCACGATCCTGCCCGGTGTCGCCGAGGTGCCCGGCGCTCCGCAAGCCACCCAGCCAACCCAACCCCAACCCTGACCCTGCTGCCGACTCGCTGTCGTGGCAATTTCTAACTCGCTGACTTGCTGCCGTTAAATAGCAAAGAGGGACAGCCGCAGCCATCCCTCCCGCAAATCTGTGTTGTAGCCGCTGGCGCAGCCAGAGTGTGCAGCTTAGTGCGAAAGACTAGAGAGGCTGAACGTCAGACGCCTGCCAACCCTTGGGCCCCTTGACCACGTTGAACTGCACAGCCTGACCTTCTTGCAGGCTCTTGAAACCGTTCGAATTGATCGCCGAGTAGTGAACGAACACGTCCTCGCCGTTCTGACGGCTGATGAAGCCAAACCCCTTGGCATCGTTAAACCACTTCACTGTTCCTTGTTCCATGTTGTTTCTTTCCTTAGTACTGATAAATTTTCATTGCCGCAAGATCCAAATCGGGGGCCGACAACTAACAATCGTCGCAGAAACCAATCTGATTCAAACGATGATGCAAGAGTAGCACACTTTGCAACAAATATATCTAGAATTGTGCGAGAAAAATTGCAACTGCTATCTTCACACCGCCGGGTGCGCCGGTAGAGGTCCCTGCCGGCGAAGACCGCTCCGGGGCTTCCCGCAGCATGGAAGGCCGCGGCTGAACCACGGCAGGGACCCGTCAGCCCGGCGGCAGGTGGGCGCGAACGATCTCTTCGGCCCGGGCGAGGACCTCTTCCAGGCTCATGGCGGTCGAGTCCAGGATGACGGCGTCCTCGGCTGGGCGCAGCGGCGACTCGGCGCGGTTGCGGTCGCGGCGATCGCGTTCGCGCATCTCCTCCACTATCGCCTGCTCGTCCACGCGCTTCTGCTCGGCGGTCTCGGGCGCCGGCTCCTGGCGAGACTCGGTCTGGCGCGGGGTGGTCAGCTCAATGGGTGCGGCCTGGCGGAACCGGCGGTTGCCCCGGACCTCCGGCGCGGCGTCCAGAAAGATCTTGACATCGGCGTCGGGAAAGACCGCCGTCCCGATGTCGCGGCCCTCCATCACCACGCCGCCCTGCGCCCCCAGCGCGCGCTGCTGCTCCACCATCCACGCGCGCACGCGGGGATGGACGGAGACCCGCGACGCCGCCGAGGTAACATCCGCCTCGCGAATGCGTTGCGAGACATCAATGCCGTCCAGTCGGACGCGGCTGCCTTCGTGGTGCGGTTCCAGCACGATGCGGGTCGCCTCGGCCAGCGCCAGCAACGGCCCCTCCTCGTCGAACGGGAAGTCCCCCTCGATCGCCTTCAACGCCAGCGCGCGGTACATCGCTCCGGTCTCGATGTTGAGGAAGCCGAAGCGCCGCGCCAGGTGTGCCGCCAGCGTGCTCTTCCCAGCGCCGGCAGGGCCGTCGATGGCAATCACTGGACGGCGCGGGCCGCTGGGCGCCTCGGCTTGCGTGGGCATGGCCTCTTCCATGGGCTCTGGTTGGCCTCGCATCAGTCGGACCCATCCTCCTTCGGTTTGAACTTGCGCGCGGGCGCCCGCTTGCCGAATGGCTTCTTGCTGCCCGCAAACTTGGCAAAGGTGCTGGCGGGCTTGCCGGCAAACGGCGCGCCCGGCTTGGTAAACGGCTTCTTGCCCGCAAATCCGCCCGGCTTGCCGGAAGACTTGCCGAACGGCTTCTTGCCGGAGAAACCACTCGGTTTGCCGAATGATTTGCCCGCGAACTTGCGCGGCGCGAAGTCTTCAGTCGGCCTGCCGGAAGAACTGCCGGCGCCCTCCCCTCGGGCTGGGCGCACAGGCCGGTCAGAGGCGTAGGGACGAGCTGGGCGTTTTGAAGAGAAAGGTCGCGTGGGACGGTCGCGCGGCGCGTCGAACTTTCTGTAGACGCGCTTGCCGCTCTCGCCGCCGAATCCGCTCTCGCCGCCGTCTCTCGACTTACCCGCAAAGGGCTTACCGGCGAATGGCTTATCGGCAAACCTGTCTTTGGATTTGGCTTTTGAGAAGCTCGTGGATTTTGAGAAACCCGCAGATTTGGAGGACCGAGGCTTGCCGCTGAAGCCCGGGCCGCGCGACGGACGGGGTGCGTAGGAGCCGGGGGCGCGAGGTCTGCCAAACGCTGGCCGGGCCGCCGATCCTTCCCGCTTGCGCCCGAAGGTTCCCGGTTTGCTAAAGCTCTTGCGCGGCGGACGCGCGTCGCTCTCCCCACCCCCGCCGCCTGGCCTGGCAACGCGCGGCACACGGGGCTGGACCGATCCAGTCGCGCCTCCTGCGGCTCCCGATGCAGCAAGATCGCCCGCCGGATTCTGCAACTCTGAGGGCAGGTCGTCTGGCACCTCCGACGGCCTTGCCGCAGCCGCTAGCCGGCGCGCCTTCTCTTCCTCCCACGGCCTGTCGAAGTCGCCCGTTTTTTTGAAGCCCGCCGTCTTGTCGAATCCAGCGGCAGGCTTGCTGAAAGGCCGCCGCTCGCGGTCGGGCGCTGGCCCGGAGCCCTCGCGCGCCTTGAACCCAGACTTGAACCCGCCGCCGCGGCCAGATTTGAACCCTGCCTTCGCGCCAAATCCGGGCTTTGTGCCGCGTTCATACGGGCCGGGCTTTGCGCCAGCGCCATACTTCGACGGCTTCGCCCTGGCCAGGTATCCCGTCCCGATCTTGCGCGGCTTGGGAATGAACTTTGTAATCCGCGGCGCGCCTTCGCCTGCGCTCTCCGCGCCGGTTACGGCTCCTGCTTCGACTGCAATCTCCTCAACCACATCCGCGGCTTGCGCCAGCCCATCGACCGCCGCCGCCTCCGGTGCAAGGAACTCCGGCAGAGAACCGGCGACGTAGAGCATCGTGCGTCCTTCGACTGCGACCGTGTCCAACTGCCGCGCCGAGAGCAGCGCATGGACCACTTCGCGAATGCGCGAGCGCGAGGCCAGCGGCGCGAGGAAGCTCTCGATCTCGTCCTCACTCGCGACGACGGCCTGGCCCAGGTAGAGCGAGATCAGCGCGGAGAGCGCCGACGGCTGGCCCGCATTGGCCCCCGCCTTGATCTGCTTGGTGAAGCGCGCGCTCGTCAGCTCCCACAGCGTTGCCGCGCCATCGGGCTGGGCCAGCGGAAGCACGCGCAGGTGCGTCCAAAGCTCCGCGAGCGCGCGCAGCACCGCCGCCTCCGTCACCTCCTTGCCGACCTCGGTGCTAAGGTCGTACGCCGACAGCGGCCCGCGCCGCGCGAGCGCCTCATGCGTCGCCAGCGCCAGCGGAGAGACTTTGAACGGGCCGGAGGTCGCAGGCGGCTGCTTCCACGCCTTGTCGCCGCGCAGCGTGAAGACGTACGAAAAGACCGCGGTTGATGCGACGAAGTCCGGCGTATCGCCGGGCGCGCCCGCATGGACCGTTCCCGCGCCCGCGCCCAGCAGGTTCAGCGGCACGGCGAGCCCCTCCCCGACGAGCCGCGCCAGCAGGCTGCGCGCCTCTGCGGTCTGCTCGATTGTGGGGGTCGCCGTCGGCCCGCCCAGCACGGCTTCCACCAGCGACGGCGCGGGCGCGACGATCTGCGGCCGCGGCACAAACAGCACCAGCCCCGCGGCGTTGGTCCAACTGCGCAGGTTCTCCATCGTCAGCAACGCCTCGCCCTGCTGGTGCCACTGCCGCAGGCGCGTCTCGGCAAGCTGCGCGGCGGTCGGGATCGCTGGGTTTGCTGTTTCGGAGCTGCTCGGATTGCTCGGGCTATTCAAAGTGGGTGGTGCCTTTCTAAATGCGCTGGAAGGCGCGCTGTATGTCCTTATGAGAATAGCGCAGCGCGATGGGCCGCCCATGCGGGCAGCTCATTGGATGCTCGGTCTTCGCCAGCTCTGCCAGCAGCCATGCAATCTTTGTCGGCTCCAGCGGCATATTGATCTTGATCGCCGCATGGCACGCGATGGACGCCGCAATCCGCCGCCGCCGCGTCTCCGCGTTCTCCTGCTGCTGTTCCTTCTCCGGGACCGCCAGCACCTCCTCCAGCATCCGCTCCAGCTCGCGGCCCTCCAACCCCACCGGCGCGGCCTTGATGGCAAGCGTCCTCGGGCCGAACGGTTCCGCCTCGAATCCGTTGAGGTCGAGTTCGCGCGCAATCGCCGCGAACGAGACCATCTGCGCCGGAAGCAGATCGACCAGCAACGGCATCAACAGCCGTTGCCGCTGCACCTGCTCCACCTCGCGCGCGCGCAGGATCTTCTCGAAGAGCACGCGCTCGTGCGCCACATGCTGGTCAATGATCCACAGCCCCTCGTCGTTGGCAGCCAGGATGAATGAGTCGCGCAACTGCCCCAGCGGCTTCAGTGTCGCCAGCGCATTCAGCGTCCCTTCTGCGCCTGAGTCCGAACCGCCCACGGCTGCGATGGCCGCTCCCGCTCCACTCACGTCCGCGCTCTCCGCGCCTTCACTCCCGCACGATGAGCCCGCATCCGCCGCGCCCGCTGCCTCGTATCCCACGGCAATGCCCTGGTCGCTGAACGCAAGCCGCCCCGCGGACGGCGGCACAATCGGCGCCTGAAGCGTGAAGCGCTCCACATCGTCCGCCGATGGCGCGCCCTCCGACTCGACGACCTCGCGCGGCGCGTAGACCACGTCGTCCGGAGCGCCCGGCATCGGGCTCACGTCCAGCAGCAGCGACGAGCTGGCCTGCGAGATGCCCACCCCCCCATGCGACTCGCCCAGCGCCGTGGCAAAGCTGGCCGCTGGCCGCGCCGTCATCAGCGTCGTCCGCACCGAATCGCGGATAAAGTCATGCACAAACCCCGACTGGCGGAAGCGCACCTCGGTCTTCGCCGGATGCACATTCACATCCACCTCCTGCGGCGGCATCTCCAAAAACAGCAGCACCACCGGAAACGATGTCGGCGGAATAATGTTGCGGTATGCCTCGGCCAGCGCGTGCAGCACCACGCGGTCGCGCACCAGCCGCTGGTTCACGAAGATGTACACCGAATTGCGGTTAAGCTTCTGCAGCTCCGGCTTGGAGACGAACCCCGAGAGGCGCAGAAATCCCAACTCCCGCGGCGCGTAGTCGGCCTCGCGCTTCCACGGCGGAGGCTCCGGCAGCCCCGCGCGACTGAAGTCAATCTCCGCCGCGATGGGCAGCATCAGCGCCGCCGTCTCGCGCCCGAAGATCTGAAAGAGCCGGTCGCCGGTGGTTGCCACCGCGGGCGCAATCAGCAGCGCCTGGGTGGAGGAGTGCAGCTCGAAGTGTCGCTCCGGATGGGCCAGCGCGTAGTGCGTCACCAGCGCCGCAATGTGCCCCAGCTCGGTCTGTTCGGACCGCAAAAACTTGCGCCGCGCGGGAGTGTTGTAGAAGAGATCGCGCACCGCGATGGTCGTCCCCACGGGCAGCCCCGCGTCCTCCACGCGAACTATCTTTCCGCCCGCAAGCTCCACCATTGTTCCTGCATCTTCTTCCGCCGCGCGCGTCTCCAGCGTCAGCCGCGAGACGCTGGCAATCGACGGCAGCGCCTCGCCGCGAAAGCCCAGCGTGCGGATCGCCAGCAGGTCGTCGGAGCTGTGCAGCTTGGAGGTTGCGTGCCGCTCGAAGGCCAGCAGCGCGTCGTCGCGCACCATGCCCTGCCCGTCGTCCACTATCCGGATCAGCTTGCGCCCGCCGCCCTCCACCTCGATGCGGATGCGCGTCGCGCCCGCATCCAGCGAGTTCTCCAGCAGCTCCTTGACCACCGACGCAGGCCGCTCCACCACCTCGCCGGCCGCGATCTGATTGGCCACCTGGTCGGAGAGTATGCGGATGCGTCCCATCCCCCGATTGTACTGTTGCCGCGCCAGCGCAGATTATCGGATGGGCACGGCTTCAGCGCTTCAGCCCTTGCGGTGTTGCCCGTCGCCGCCGAAGTGCGCCTCCATCTGCGCGTTGAAGTGTACGTTGAACTCCGCGCCAGAGAGCACGCTCAGCGAGATGATGTACAGCCAGAACAGCAGCGCAATGCCCGCGCCCAGCGGCCCGTACACCTCGGAGTAGTTGGTGAACCGCGTCACGTACCAGCCGAAGACCAGCGTCGCCGGGAACCACAGCGCAGTGGCCAGCATCGCCCCTGGCAGGATCGTCCACCACCACCCCAGAGCCTGCACCGCGTCGCTACTCCCGCCCGCCGCCCGCCCGCCGACGCGCTCCTCCGGAACTCCCAGGCGATACAGCAGCGTAATCAGCCCCACGCTTGCGCCCACCGCCACCGCCCAGCGCAGCAGCAACGTCGCCGCGTAGATCGGCTCGCGCGCCTCCGGCCCGATGCTTGCAACCAGCCAGCCCGACACCGCATGGCCGAAGACCACCAGTAGGCTCGCGATGGTCAGCGGCACCAGCGACAGCGGCACCAGCTCCATCGACCGCCTCCGCCTTTGCCAGAAGCTCCAGCTGTTGCGCGGCAGACCGCGCGCCCGGCGCAGCCCGTCCATCAGCGTCGCAATCACGTTCGACGCGCCCGCAAAGCTCACCACCCCGGCCGACACCAGCGCGCGCAGCGAGTGGGTGTGCTTCGGTGCATTCTCGAACGCCGCATCCAGCAGCGCACTCACCCCGCCCGGCAGCACCCGGTCGAAAAAATCCGCAATCTGGAAGCGCACCGGAGCCGTGTCCGGCAGCAGCCCGATCACCGCCGCAGCCACAATCAGCGCGGGAAACAGCGCCACAATGGCCGAGTAGGCGGTCGATTGCGCCACGTTCAGGCAGTCGTGCGCCAGCACGCTCAGCACAGTACGGTGCAGCGCCCGCGACACCACCGCATACCAGCGCAGAAGTCGTTTCACGCGCGCCCGTCGCGACTGCGACTGCGCAGCCTGCCCCGGTTCGCTGGCCGGGCCTGCCCCGCTCAGCTCTTCCATGTTTCCAGGAACTCGGTCACCGAGGCTGGCTCCATATGCCGCATGTCTTCAAACTCTCCCGCCTTCTGCGCGTAGAGCAGCCTGCCGTCCGCCCCTAGAACGGCCAGCGCGGGAACGCCCTTCGCAATCGGCACGCCGTACCTCTTTGCCACGTCCAGGTTGGCGTCCATGTGCCCGATCCACACATGCACCAGCACAAAGTGGTCCGCCAGCAGTGCATCGTTGGGAGGCTGATGGAAGTAGAGGTCCAGCACCTGGCAGTCGCCGCACCAGTCCCCGCCGAAGTCCAGTAGCACGCGCTTGTGCTCGCGCTTCGCCTGGGCCAGCGCTGCGGCAATGTCGTCCACCGGGTTGGCCGTCTCGGAGTAGATGTGCTTCGGCGTGTACGCGGGCGCGGACCTGGCCGGCTGCGCTGCCACCGGCGCCGCCGCGTGCCGGCTGCTGGTCCACAGGTACATGCAAACCATACCCAGCAGACAGACCGCCGCAAGGCCGATGGTTGGGCCCAACGACATCGGCGTGGTCTTCGGATCCTGCGCGGGCTTTTTGCGGAATCGGGTGCGTTGCGTCATAAGGCTTGTCCTCGCTTCCATCATGCACGAGGGGGCACGCGCGGCGCAAAAGCCGAACGGGATCGAAGCGAACTGCATGGCTGGTGTATTCTGGAATAAAGCAATGATCTTCTCCAGGGATTATGTCGGCTATCTGGCGCGCCGGACGGTGAAGCACCTGGTCGACGCCAAGATGATCGAGACGGCCAAGCCTGCCGTCCTGAACGAGCGGGTGACGGCTGCCATGATCGACGAGCTGGCGCTGGAAGACCGCATCAATGAAGAGGTCCGCGTCATCCTCGACGCCTTTCAGGAAGACATGCTGCGGACCGGCGCGAACTATCAGGAGATGTTCAAAAAGGTGAAGAACGAGCTGGCGCGCAAGTACAAGGCGGTGCTGTGAGGATCTCGAGCGACAAGGTGAACAAGCTGGCCCACACCATCGCCGACACGCTGGCCGAGACGGACGAGTGCGACTTTCTGGAGGACCGCAACACCATCCGCCAGGAGGCCCGCAAGGCGCTGGAGAAGCTGCTGGCCGAGGAGACCAAGCTCGACGCCAGCGCGCGGCTCAAGATCGCCTCGCAGCGCAAGATCATCCTCGAAGGATCGCAGGAGTGGGACATCCTCTACCGCAAGTACTACAACGACGAGGTCAAGAAGCTCGGCCTCTAGGAAAGCTCCGAACAAGTCACGAAGAAAGCTCTGTACAAGTCCCTGCTTTGAAAGGGCGGGACTTCAGTCCCGCCGTAAGCGTCGCAATTGCACATGGGCTTTAGCCCCCGAGGGAATCTGGAGTGCTGAGAATGCCCTGTTTTAGCCTATTCCGTAGGCTGCGACAGTTGAGCCGCTCGCCGCCGGCTGATATAGTTGAACCTGCACTGGAGAAAACATCCTCCTGTCGTGCGACGATGGCGTTATGGTGTAACTGGTTAACACGCCGCCCTCTCAAGGCGGAGAGTCCGGGTTCGAGCCCCGGTAACGCTACCAATCTTTCTACTTTGTAATGAATAAGTTACAATCCTTCCGGTAAAGACTCCCGAGAGGATGAAAATCAGGTGAGATACGAAAGGGATACGCCCCGCAAATAAATTTGCGGGGCGTATCTTATTTTTGTCTCAAAGTGGCGTTTTGGGCTGTCTGAGGATCAAGCGACCAGACGCGCCGGATGGTCGCTACGGGAGAAGTGCAGGAGGTCGGCCATCGGGATTAGGACGCGAGTGCCGATGCGGCGTGTGTTGAGCTGCTTTTTACCGATGAGGTAGTCCAGCGCCCTGCAACTGATGGAGAGCATCTGCGCGGCCTCGGAGCGTCCAACAAACAACCTGTCTTCGGTGGGGATGGTGGCGCGGCCCGGAGGCTTGCGCTCGGTGACGTTGGGCCGGTTGCGTTCGACGACGTGTACTTCTTCCATGAGTGTCCTCCGTGGGGTGCCTGCGGTATCGACTCGTGCGATGCGCCCAGCACGATGTTTCAAGGATGGGGCTACTCGTAAAGTCCGTCCAATACTTATTTCCTATGGCTCAAGAGGCTGCGCCTATGGTGGAAAGGCAACTCAGTCTGGCAGGCTTTGTAGAGATTGCCAGCAAACGAGCGAATCGGATTTGCTGTGGAGAGGAGTGCGAGAACTTCATTGCCCGTTCGTCCACGATCAGCCATAGTCTGTGGCTATAGCAAAGCGTTGTTTTTGATTCGGCAACAGGCGGGGGACTCCCCAGAACCCCAATTTGATATTTGGTTCTTGCGTCTCGCCGCCGTCGTAGAGGCTATGCGGATGTGGGAAGCGTCCTTTGCTTTCCACATCTGCATAGCCTGTTTTTCTTCAGAATCCGTGGGAATACCTGGGTTTCCCCACGAATCCCTGAGCATCACAAGTTATTGATGCTGTTCGACTGCCTTCAAGTATCCGTAAGGAAACCCCGCACGACCCTCGGAGGGGTGGAGTGTCATAATCCATCCGGTGCGCAGCACCGCGCCTATTGCGGCACAAATGATTGCGTCGCCGGGGATCGGCAGGAGCGCGCTGAATGGAGTCACGGCGCTGCAATTCGACGACGCGTTCCGCGTGACTTGATTAGGAGATATGAAACCGCGCACGCGTCCACGCACTTTTAGCCAATGAACGCATGACAAATTCAGGGTCGGCAGCAATGACGATAAAAAGAGCCCATGGCAGCGCGGCACCAATGAAAATACCAACGGCCTTCTAAGACAATACTTCCCCAAGAACACCGACTTGTCCGGCTACTCTCAAGCCGATCTTAACAAGGTAGCTCTGCGCCTAAATCAACGCCCGCGAAAGACCTTGGGCTTTCAAACTCCGGCGAGTAAACTGCAAGCCAGTGTTGCATCGACCGGTTGAGCCCGCCTGACTTAACAGGCACTTCGTCTGCGGGTGAAGAATTATTTCACTGCTGACACCGATACGGATGTGTTGATCTGCTCCATAAGTTTGTAGTCCGACGGAGGGGCGAAGAGCGACGGTCAGGTTCGGCGCGGCTCAACTCGGTCACTTCGTTGGTGGTGTGACCATTACTGGGGTCGTCGTCGAAACGCAGCATGGCTATTCCGCTGCCGTGGGCGATCCAGACCTCGCTAGTCGTCTCGATGGGCAGGGCGTTACCGTCACGAAATATCTCCCCATTTAAGCCCGGCTTGTCTCTGTGTTTTACCGCGCCAGCGAGCAAAGGGTGGATTGATATATGGACATTGCCCCGGACAATCCTATAATCTGTGGAAAGAATGATGAGCGAACGCAATCAATACCGTTGGGCCCCGCTTCGCGGGTGTGCGTCTATCGCCATCCAAGGTATGCAGGCCAGCAGAAATGTGCAGGGCCGCATCGCCGCATCCCCCCGCGCATTTTCTTGTTGACCCCTAACCGTACTGCATATCGCACCGCATTGGGTGCTGCCTGAAGTGAGGCAGTGCGCAACCAGGAGTGCAGCCCCGGCGTTAAGCCGGGTAATGGGTCAAGGGGAAAGCATGAGCATCGCACAGAATGTTACAGAATTGATTGGACGCACGCCGCTGGTTCGCCTGAACCGTGTCACGGAAGGAATTAACGCCACTGTTGTCGTCAAGCTGGAGAGCCACAACCCGGCAGGAAGCGTGAAAGACCGCATCGGACTGGCCATGATCGAGGCCGCCGAGCGCGAGGGAAAGATCAAGCCCGGCGAGACCGTGCTTATCGAGCCGACCAGCGGCAACACGGGCATCGCGCTTGCCTTCGTCGCCGCGGTCAAGGGCTACCGCCTGATCCTGACCATGCCGGAGACAATGAGCGTGGAACGCCGCATCCTGCTGCTGGCCTTCGGCGCGGAGATTGTGCTGACGCCCGGGCCGAACGGGATGAAGGGCGCCATCGTCAAGGCGGAAGAACTGCTGCGCGAAACACCCAACGGATTTATTTTGCAGCAGTTCAACAACGCTGCGAACCCGAAGATCCACTTCGATACCACCGGGCCAGAGATATGGAACGATACCGATGGCAAGGTGGACATTCTCATTTCGGGCGTGGGCACCGGCGGCACGCTGACTGGCGTGAGCGAGTACATCAAGCCGCGCAAGCCCGGCTTCTGGACGGTCGCGGTCGAGCCCGCTGCCAGCGACGTGCTCTCGGGCGGCCAGCCCGGACCGCACAAGATCCAGGGTATTGGCGCAGGCTTCGTTCCCAAAATACTCAAGACAGAGCTGATTGACGAGATCGTGAAGGTGAGCAACGACGACGCGTTCGCTATGGCGCGGCGGTTGCCCAGGGAAGAAGGCCTGCTGGTCGGTATCTCGTCCGGGGCAGCGGTGTTTGCCGCGCTGGAGATTGCGCGGCAGCCGAAGAACGCCGGCAAGTTGATCGTCGTCGTACTGCCCAGCTCAGGCGAACGCTATCTCTCCACATTGCTGTTCGACGAACTGCGCCAGAAGGCGCTGGAGACGAAGACCTCTACCGTCGCGTTGTGAAGACGATCAACTTGTTGTAACTTGTTCACAAAAACTGGTGCGGCTGGATTGCGAAGAGAACCGACGCATACATCTGAACGATTCAACCGCTCTTATAGATGAATAGAACTGCTCATTAAAGAGATCCGATCATGCCAACAGCTACAAGCCAGCGCCATCTCAGTCAGACCGCACCGCTGATCCTTCAGTCGGAGATCCGCTCGATGTCCGTCGAGTGCGAGCGGATCGGCGGAGTGAATCTGGCGCAGGGGGTTTGCGATACCGAGCTGCCGTCGCTGGTTGCGCAGGGCGCGATAGAGGCAATTAACAGCGGATTGAACACCTACACGCGGCTGGACGGTATCGCTCCGCTGCGCGAGGCAATTGCAGGAAAGCTGGCGGCGTTCAACGGGATTCGCGCCGACCCCGACACGGAGATTCTGGTGACTGCGGGAGCCACCGGCGCTCTGTATGCGGCGAGCCTTGCGCTGCTCGATCCCGGCGACGAGATAATCCTCTTCGAGCCGTTCTATGGCTATCACTGGAACACGATGCTGTCGCTGCGGGCGGTGCCGGTGGCGGTTCCGCTGTACGCGCCGGAGTGGCAGCTCGACATTGCGCGACTGCGCGACTCCATTACGTCGCGCACCCGTGCGATCCTTGTCAACACGCCGTCGAACCCGTGCGGCAAGGTCTTCTCGCAGGCGGAGCTGGAGGCCATCGCCGAGCTGGCCATCGAACACGACCTCTTCGTGTTCACCGACGAGATCTACGAGCACTTCCTCTTCGGCGGCAATCGGCACATCAGCATTGCGACGCTACCGGGAATGTTCAAACGAACCATTACCATCTCCGGCTTTTCCAAGACATTCAGCGTTACCGGATGGCGCGTCGGCTATCTTGCAGCAAGCAGCGAGTGGATTCCAACAATCGGATATTTTCACGACCTGGTTTATATCTGCGCGCCAGGTCCATTGCAGTATGGAGCTGCGGCGGGAGTGGTTGGACTGCCCGCATCTTTCTATGGCGATATTTCCCGCGAGTACCAACAGAAGCGCGACCAGCTCTGCGCGGCGCTGAGCGATGCCGGTCTGACGCCGTCCATTCCGGCTGGCGCTTACTACGTTCTCGCCGATGCCAGCCGCATCGCCGGCGCAACCGCGGCGAAGAAGGCGCGCACGCTGCTTGCGGCCACAGGTGTTGCCGCCGTTGCCGGCTCTGCGTTCTTCGAATCCGGCGGCGGAGAGAATCTGCTTCGTTTCTGCTTCGGCAAGAAGCCGGATGCGCTGGACCGCGCCTGTTGTGCGCTGCGAACTCTTTGAACTCTTTCTATTACAACTTTCATCGAACAGAAGCACCTTGATCCCTCAAGGTATGAACCCAAAGGAGTTACCTAGATGCCTACCACCGAAGTCCGCCGCGCCCTTGGCGATGCAGCAGCCCGCCACTTAGCCAACACCACAAAGACGCCGCCGCAGCTTACTGCCATCACTCCGCGCTGGCTGGTTCAGTTGCTCTCGTGGGTGCCGGTTGAGTCGGGAACATACCGCGTCAACAAGGCCAGGAACGATAAGGAGATCGATGTGGCCTGTGGCTCGCGTGACGAGCGCAAGCTGCCCGAGACCTTCATCGACTATGTGGAGAAGCCGCGCGAGTACACGCTGAGCGCCATCTCCACGATTGTGGATGTGCATACCCGCGTCTCCGACCTCTTCAGCCATCCCCACGACCAGATTCGCGAACAGCTTCGATTGACCGTGGAGAAGGTGAAGGAACGCCAGGAGAGCGAGCTGATCAACAATGCGGACTACGGACTGCTGCACAATGTTGCGCCGGAGTCCCGTGTGAAGCCGCGCAAGGGCTCGCCTACACCGGACGATCTGGACGAACTGCTCGCCAAGATATGGAAGGAGCCTGCGTTCTTCCTTGCCCATCCGAGAGCTATAGCGGCGTTTGGCCGCGAGTGCACACGGCGCGGCGTTCCTCCGCCCACGGCCACCATTTTCGGTTCACCCTTTCTCACATGGCGCGGCGTTCCGCTGGTTCCGTCGGACAAACTCGCCGTCGATGCGGCGGGCAAGAGCAATATTCTGCTGTTGCGCACCGGCGAGAAACGTCAGGGCGTCGTCGGTCTCTTCCAGCCTGGGCTACCCGGCGAGCAGACGCCCGGCCTTTCCGTCCGCTTCATGGGTATCGATCGCAACTCGATCGCTTCGTACCTTGTCTCACTCTACTGCTCAGCCGCCGTGTTGACGGAGGACGCGCTGGGCCTGCTCGAAAACGTCGAGGTCGGAAACTACCATGAGTACAAGTGACCCACGCTTCCAGTTCGACGAGGACGCGGTCGCGCAGGCGAAGTCTGCGGCAGGGGCAGCGTTGCCGGACGTTGCCACGCTGACTCAGATGGCGAACGAATTCTTCCGCGCACTGCCCAATCAGGGTGTTCGTGCAGCGGACCAGGTCCTTAGCGGGACATTCCTGCCTGCGTCTCCTGGCGCGTATGCATCGCCCGGCCTACCTGCGACGTACTCGTCCTCGATTCCAGGAGCGGAGATGCGTCAACCGCAGTTTGGCGCTCTAGCGCCGTCTGTGCCTGCGCTCCCTTCCATCGACAAAGCTCCCAGCGAAGCGGACGTTGCGCGACTCGCCGGTGCTGGTCTGCCCGCGAGTTATCCTGCGGAGGTCACGTCCTTCGCCGTTGCGCCGACGCTCTCGCCCTCCATGCATTCGTTGCCCTCACAGGCTGCCATTGCACAGAATGTTGTGCCGCTGAGTACAACCTCACCCTTCAGTCTTCCTCTGCCCGACTTCGATCTTCCCTTTCCGAACTTCGAAGCCTCGCTGCCGACTATTCCACCACTCGCAGCACTGGGCTCGGAGGACTACGCTCAGACTGTACTGGATGTTTCTTTGCCGCTCTATTTTCTCGAAGGAGCGGGTGCGCTCTCGCAGCCCATCGTCGCGGCATCGCAACCCATCGCATCAGGATCGCAGCCAGCACAGAGCTTCGCGCCTGCTCTTCTGCCGGATCTTGCGCTGGTCAATCGCCAGTTCGACGTCACTAGCATCCGCCGCGACTTTCCGATCCTGAACGAGAAGATTAATGGCCGCCCACTGATCTGGCTCGACAACGCAGCCACCACGCAGAAGCCGAAGGTCGTCATCGACCGCCTCAGGTATTTCTACGAGCACGAGAACTCCAACATTCACCGTGCTGCACACGATCTAGCCGCCCGCGCCACCGACGCTTACGAAGATGCGCGCAGTAAGGTTGCGCACTTCCTCAACGCGCCGTCTTCCAAAGAGATCGTCTTCGTGCGTGGTGCAACCGAGGCCATCAATCTGGTGGCACAGAGTTGGGGACGACAACACATCGGAAAGGAAGACGAAATCATCATTAGCTGGATCGAGCACCACGCCAATATCGTTCCATGGCAGATGCTGGCGGCGGAGAAGGGAGCGCGGCTGCGCGTCATTCCGGTCGATGACAGCGGACAGATCCTGCTGAACGAGTACGAGAAGCTGTTGAGCACCCGCACCAAACTTGTTTCGTTTACGCATGTATCCAACGCGCTAGGCACGATTACGCCCGTGCAGCAGATGGTGCAGATGGCGCACCGCTACGGCGCTCGCGTGCTGGTCGATGGAGCGCAGGCTGTCTCGCACATGCGCGTTGATGTGCAGCAGCTTGATGCGGACTTCTATGTCTTTTCCGGCCACAAGGTGTTTGGCCCGACCGGCATCGGCGTTCTCTACGGCAAGCCGGACGCACTGGCCGACTCGCCACCATGGCAGGGCGGCGGCAACATGATCGCCGACGTTACCTTCGAGAAGACCCTCTACCAGCCGCCGCCCTTCCGCTTCGAGGCAGGCACGGGCAACATCGCCGACGCGGTCGGCCTGGGCACGGCGATCGCCTACCTCGACATCATCGGCATGGAGAACATCTCCCGTTACGAGCATGAACTGTTGGTCTATGCCACGCAGGAACTGCTTAAGATTCCTGGGCTCTGCATCATCGGCACGGCGAAGGAGAAAGCGGGTGTACTCTCCTTCGTGCTCGATGGCTACAAGACCGAGGACGTGGGCGCCGCGCTCAACCGTGAAGGCATCGCCGTGCGCTCCGGCCACCACTGCGCCCAGCCCACGCTGCGCCGCTTTGGGCAGGAGACCACCGTCCGCCCATCGCTGGCCCTCTACAACAACTACGAAGACATTGATGCAATGGTTGCCGCGCTGCGCCGCCTCAAACAACTACATGCATAAGGCCCTCGCATCCGATCCTCTTCACACGTAGAGCGATTACTATCAAGTTTTCGTGTGTGCTATACGGACGCGCAGACGTCGTTGCCCACGCGCTGAGGCCGGCAAATGCTTGCCGCACCTCAAGAAAGCTTACCGTAGTAGAATCTGATTTGTGCGCAGCAGGAATGCCTCTGTCGGCGTAATACTGTACGTCAAACGACGGTTGAAGTGATCCAGAGATTATCAACCCCACAGAATCTGACTGCTCTGGCCTATGAGAGCATCAAGAGACATATTCTTGAAGGCAATCTCAGCCATGATGTCCGGCTGACCGAAGAGACCTTGTCTCAACAACTTGGTATCAGCAAGTCCCCTATTCGTGAGGCACTCAACAACCTGCAGGGTGAAGGTCTGATCCGGATTGAGCCGCGCCGTGGTGCCTATCTACGGAGCTTCTGCATAAAGGAAGTGGAAGACCTCTACAACCTGCGCGAAGCGCTCGAGGTCTATGCAGTGTCAGTCGCGAAGATCACACCACAACTCATCCAAGAGTTGAAGTCCAGTGTGGAGCGCACGAAAAAATATCTGAAATCGCACGACAAGATCCACCATATTGAAGAAGACACGCGATTTCATACTATTATCGCAAAGGCGACGGACAATCAGGAGCTCTGTAGGGTCCTTGAGAACATCCAGAACCAGCTATGGCTTCTTCGTTGTCAGACGTACGATCTCTCTTCAAGCTCTGCGCCCAGAACACATGCCGCGATCCTGCACTCATTTGAACAGGGAAATCGTGAAAGCGCGCAGACTGCAATGCGACAGCACATCAGCCATGTGCGCACCCGCCTGATCGATTTTCTGAATGCATCCACTGGCTAAGCTGTGGCCCGTTGAAAAAAACTCAGAAAAACTATTGACAACGCTCTAATATCTGATATATTACGAATATGCGCCGAAGCAGTTCCATATTCGAGATTGAAGTTATTGCGAATTGTGTGCGCATCCATGTCTGTCGATGTTGCTAATCGCACTCTCTGTGCGAACCCCCACTCATAATTAATGTGTCGCTATTCAGGAACTTCCTGGCAGATGTGTATTTCTGCTCTGTGAATTACTGATTGAGCCCTAGCTCGCTCTTTTGTCGACTTATGTCTTCCTAAGTGCTGAGCAGCCGACGCGATGCCCCACCTGTAACTGCGTGCATCTGCATGCCTATTTCGCGTGAATTCCACGCCATAGGACCGTCATGACTTCATCCAGGTTACCCAGGCTTGTTTTTTCCTTGCTAATTGCTCTTTTGACAATCCCACATCTATTTGCTCAAACACTAACCAGTGCAACGGTAGTGGGCATCGTGACCGACTCCACAGGCGCGGTTGTGGCGAATGCAACACTTACCATTCGCCAGCCTGAAACTGATGCCGTCAGCACCACAATTACCGGGCCATCCGGACGGTATCGCTTCCCATTTTTAAAACCAGGCGTATATGTGATTTCGGCGGATGCACCTGGATTGGTAGCAACCACAGCGCGGTTTCAACTGCTTGTGGGGCAGGAGCAGTCCGTCAATCTGAAGCTGGATGTGAAGGCCGTGGAGCAAAGCGTCGAGGTGGATACCTCGGCCGGCCTACTGCAGACAGAAAATGGAAATGACCTAACCGACTACAGCCAGCAATACATCGAGAATACACCGGTGAATGGCGGCGATATTACCAATATCGCCTTTAGTACGCCAGGAATTCGCCTTAATGTTGGCGGAGGAAATGCAAACTTCAATGTCAACGGACTGCCCTTCAATTCCGTGCTCTTCACCGTCAACGGCGCCGATATTGTGGAGCCATACAACAACAACAATAAGTCAGGCTCCAGCAACAATACGCTGGGGGCGAACGACGTGGCCGAGGCCTCGGTCATCACCAATGCCTACAGCGCACAGTATGGTCGAGAAGCAGGCGCGCAAGTAAATTATGTAAGCAAGTCCGGCTCGAACAAGTTTCATGGAAATCTGGCTGAAAATTATAACGGCGAGTTCCTGAATGCGAACGACTATTTCAACAATGCAAACGGAACCCCGCGCGCCCGCGCCGTGGCAAATCAGTATGCGGGCTCAATCGGCGGTCCCATTCTTAAGGACAAGCTGGCATTCTTTTTCAATGCCGAAGGCCTGGATTACGCACTTCCTTCGGCAGGTGTTGTCTCGTTGCCGTCCCCGGCGCTACAGACCTATGTACTGGCAAATGTTCCAACTTCGGCACTGCCCTACTATCAGGCAATCTTCAATCTCTATAACACATCCCCAGGATTGAGCCGGGCGGTGCCTGTGGTGAATGGAACGAGTGGATCGTTCGTGGATACCACCGGCAATCAGGGTTGCGGCAATAAGGGATTTTCCGGGACCTATGTGACTGGCAGCAGCGGCCCGACCTTTGGCGGGGCTTCTGGCGTCTCTTGCGCGGTCGCGTTTGGAACGACTGCCTCCAGCGTTAACACAGAGTATTACATTGACGGGCGGATAGATTGGAACATCAATAACAAACAGAAACTCTACTTCCGCACCAGCCGGGATGCTGGGGTGCAGGCGAGCAGCACCAACCCTGTCAATTCTCTCTTCAGCGGGAAAAGCCCTCAGCCATGGGTAATTCCACAATTGAACCACACCTACACAATTACCTCCAACCTGGTTAATAACTTTATTCTGAACGGAAACTGGTACTCCGTTGTCGGTGGGGCGAATACGGCGGCACAACTTGCGCTGATTCCTCTCGCAATTGGCATCTCTGACGGTGGCGCCAGCGGTGGCGGCTTCCCAACGCTGTCGCCATCGCTAAACACTGGCCGGATAGGACAGCAGCTCGGCATTATTGACGATCTGTCATGGGAGCATGGCAAGCACACACTGCAGATTGGCGTGAACAACCGGGAAAACCGCATCAGCAGCAGTGCAAATATCAGCGGCACACTTCCGAACTATTCCTTTGGCGATCTTGCTGACTACGCCAAGGGAACGGTAACTGACAGCAAAAACTACAATAGCTTTTCGCAGGCCTTTCCGTTACAGCCCTACGTCCATATTCGCGTCGATTCGCTCGGCTTTTATGGACAGGATGAGTGGAAGATACTTAAAAACCTCAACCTGACTTATGGGGCACGTTTTGAGTATCAGGGCAATCCGTGGTGCAAGGAAAGTTGCTATTCGCGGGCGAATGCTCCGTTCTTGGGCAGTGGCTATCAGGCAGGGGCCGCAGTCCCATATAACTCCACACTTCAAAATGGGTTCAATAAAAATTTCGCGCAGTTGGAGGGCATAGTCACAGAGCCTCGGTTTGGATTTGCCTACTCGCCACTTGGAGAAGGCAAAACCGTCGTGCGAGGCGGGCTTGGACTCTTTGCCAACACATTTACAGCCGGTATAACTTCCAGTGTTTACGGCAACTCACCGAACAAGTTCACTCCAAAGGTGACGACCGGTATTGTTGGCCTCGCACCAACAACAGGAACGTCGCAGGCTACCGCAATCGCCTCGAATACCGCATTCCAGAATGGATTTGCCAATGGCGACACGCTTGCGCAGCTACAAGCAGCGGTAGGAGCTGGGGTAACATTTTCCACGCCTGGCCTGTATGTCAATCCCAACAAATTTCACACCAATAAGGTCCTTGAGTGGAGTTTGGAGATTGAACAGCCATTGACTCGGCATGATGTATTCACCCTGTCCTATGCAGGAAACCACAGCTACAACTATGCACTCTCAAACGGCGCGGCAAATGGGGCCTCGACCAAGGGATTTGGAGGTTTGCCAACGACAGTTCCCGATTCGCGCTTTGCCGGTGTGACACAGGTGATTGATGAAGGTTACGGCAATTACGACGGACTTACCGTAGTCGAACGCCACGCCTTCTTCCATGGGTTTCAGGCGCAAGGCAGCTATACCTGGAGCAAGTCCCTGGCGTTGACGAGTATCTACAACCCAACGCTCTACTCACTGGGAACGCCTGCCACCATTGGGAAGCGGACGGATGGATACGGCCCGACAGCCTTTGATACACGGCACAATTTCTCAGCGGATTTTGTGTATTCAGCTCCTAAGTTTGCAAAGGCCATCTATGAGCATTCCTTGGGAGGATGGAAGCTAGGCGGAAAGGTCTATCTCTATAGTGGCCGTCCGTTCACTGTAACGAACAGCGCAATCAATACCGCCAACGACGGTCTATCGAGTACATTCAGCGGTTCGGTGCTTGCAGATCTAGTTACCCCTACAACTCTCGGGACACACTGCAGCAAATCCTCGGTGAACATATCGGGGCATACGCCATGCCTTACCCCCCTCAACTTTGCTCCGGCAAATACAAGCACTACCTATCACGGCACAACCAATACTGCGGCGCCACAGGCTGACTGGGGCAACACCAAGCCAAACAGCTTCCGCGGGCCCGGCTTCTTCTCGATCTCTGCGCAGCTTGGCAAAACAATTCCCGTGACGGAGAGTACGCATTTCGAGATTGGCGCGGACGCCTACAACCTGCTGAACCATCCGAACTTCGGGTTGCCTACCTCGGACGTAAACAGCGGAAACTTCGGCCTGATTACATCCACGCAGGCCTCGCCGACCAGCATCTACGGCACGGGTCAGGGAGCGGCTGTCTCCGGGCGCGTTCTGGTTGTCTTCGGCAAGTTCGTCTTCTAACCCCGTACGGCCGCCGTTGCCGAGTTGGCAGGCGGCCGTACATACATGGCACTGAATTCATGGAGAAAAATATTATGCGAAATATTAGATTCGTATCCAAATCCTTGGTTCTATCGGCTTCCTTATCGGTGCTGTTTCCCGTACTGCTGGCGGCGCAGACCGATAAGCTCACATTGGAAGATCTGCTAGGTGGCGGGCGCGGCGCTGCCGGCGGTGCTGCCACTCCCGGCGGACCTGCTGGAGGCCGTGGCGGAGGTGGTCGTGGCGGTCGCGGCGGAGGCGGAGGTTTTCGTGGCGGTGGTGACGAGGCGCAGCTCACAGCCGACAGCAAGTACTCCGTGACGGAGGACAACAGCCAGATTGTGTTGAAGCCTGTGGATGGCAGTGCGGAGAAGGTGCTGACCTCTACGCCGGATTTGAAGTCTAACGTAGAACTGTCGCCCGATGGAAAGCACATCGCGTATTTGAGTCTGGGGCAGGTGTGGGTGGTGACGACTGCTGGCGGCGACGCGTTGCAGTTGACGCACGATCCTAAAGGCCCTGGCGATCCGCGCGGCGCGACCGATCATAATCCGCAATGGAATCCCAATGGCAAGTGGATACTGTATGACACCGGAACCAAGGGATACAACGAACTATATGTTGTCAGCCAAGATGGCAAGGTCAGGAACTGGCTGGCGGCGACGGAGATCTATTACGGCAAAGATGTGATTGCCGCAAACACCGCGCCGGACAAGGGCGATGCGGTAGCGTCGGACCGCTTCGATGCCCGTCCGGCCTGGTCTCCTGACGGGACGCGCATCTCGTACACGGAGCGCTCGCGGGAGTTCTTCTCCGGCAAGCTGAAGGTGCTGCCGTTCAATCAGGAGACAGGTAAAGCGTCCGGAGTGGCGCTGGATCTCTATGTTGCGAAGAACGATCCAGGCGGCGCGTGGGCCATCAACACGGACGTATGGTCGCCCGACAGTAAAACTCTTGCCGTGGTGCTGCAGGAGACGCACTGGGACAAGATATGGTTAATCCCTTCCACAGGCGGCGCGCCAAAGGAGCTGACCTTTGGCGAAGGTGAGGACGAATCACCCATATACTCGCCAGACGGAAAGTGGATTGCTTTCGAGTCCAACCGTGGTGTTGCCGAAGAGCGCCACATCTGGGTGGTCCCATCGGCGGGCGGCGAAGCACATCGCCTGACGAGCTTTACCGGTCAGGAGGCTGGTACTCGCTGGTCTGCGGACAGCCAGAGTATTCAGTTCACACACAGCACGGTGCTTGGCGCGTCGGCAACCTATAGCGCGGATGTAGGTGGCAAGACGGCACCGCGCCTGATTGGTGAAGAGCGTCCTTCGCGCTATGCAAATCTCGGCATCACCCCTGAGGTTATTCACTATAAGAGCAAGGACGGGTTGACGATTGCCGCCATTCTCTATAAGCCGGTGAACTATCAGGCTGGCACGCGCTATCCGACGATCATCGAGGCGCATGGCGGGCCCGAAGGGCAGACCACGCTCACCGCGTCGATCACATCGCTCTACTTAGCCGATCAAGGGTACGTCGTACTGGAGCCGAACTTTCGTGGCAGTACGGGCTACGGCGAGCGCTTCCGCAATGCCAATGTGGAGGACTCCGGCGGCGGAGAGATTGATGACATCGCGGCTGGCGTGAAGTATCTGGTCGACACAGGGCTGACCGATCCGAAGCACGTTGGGATCTCCGGAGGAAGCCACGGGGGAACGGTGGTTGCCAACGCCGTGACCAAGCTGCCAGACACCTTTGCCGTGGGCATCGAGAAGTTCGGCGTCGTCGATCGCGCGCTGTTTTTGAAGTACACCAACCGCAACTCCGAGATCCGCTGGGAGACGAAGATGGGTGGCACGCCGGAGCAGAAGCCGGCGGTCTATCGCAAGGCGAATGTGCTTCCCGACGTGGCGAAGATCAAGACCCCCCTGCTGATCCTGCATGGCGAAGAGGACCCGCAGGTCCCTCCGCAGGAGTCGCAGGAGTTTGCGGCTGCTCTAAAGTCGGCAGGCAAGACCTTCTCCTACTTTACCTATCCAGGTGAAGGGCATGGCATCTCGCAGCCCGACCATCGGCGGGACGCTACAGAAAAAGAGATCGCGTTCCTCAACAAGTACCTGAAACCGGACTCAGTCCAAGTCGCCGCCCAATAACAACAAGACAGGAGCGCGGCCCGCGCATTGTGGGCCGCGCCTTACTGAGGAGAGATTCATGAAACATCTGAAGATTGGCACAACCTGCGCAGCGATTGCACTCGCAATCGCCACCACGCTCTTGATCGCGCAGCAGCGCTCCCGCTTAAGCTCTTACGATCCCGGAATTCGCCCCGTGACCGCTGACTCAATTCAGGCGGAGAAGACAGCAGAAGATGCATGGTTCGAGCACATCCGGGTGCTTGCCAGCGACAATCTAAAGGGACGCCGAACGGGGACGCCGGATTTCATCCAAGCGGTAGAGTACGTCGAATCGCAGTACAAGGCGATTGGACTGAAGCCGGCAGGGACGGACGGCTATCGGCAATCGGTTAAGTTTCGCAGCGCCAGCGTGGACGCCGAAGATTCAAGTGTTGAGCTAGTGCATACGGATGGACAGACACAGAAGCTGAATATCGGCAGCGAAGTCACGATCAGTCCGAACGCAGAGGGTGCGGTCTCAGTCTCTGCTCCGGCTGTCTTCGCCGGCTATGGCTTGGAAGTCCCCGGTCTTGGATTGAATGCTGTTAAGGGCATCGACCTGCACGGTAAGATTGCGGTTATTTTGTTAGCATCGCCGACTTCGGTGCATGGGCCCCTGAAGGCTTACTTCCGCACGGCGGGCGCGCGATGGAAGGCGCTGAAGGCTGCCGGAGCCGTGGGCCTCATCACAATTCCCGAGGCGCGTCAGTTTGCGGGAGGTGCTGGGCGTGGAGCAGGCGGTGGACGTTTCGCTGTAGGAGCAACAACTCCAGGACAACCAGGAGGGACTGCTTCGGCAGCCGGTGCCGTTCAAACGGCCGCTGGTGCCGCAGGAGATGCGCAACAGGAAGGCACGGGACGCGGGGCAGGGTTCACGCGTCAGTCCGGCATTCAACTGGCCGATCCGGCGCTCAATCCGCTGGAGGGTGCGCGGCTGAGCGCAACGCTGCCCGCAGCTTCCGCCAGTGCATTGTTCGCTGGCTCGCCGCATACGCTGGATGAACTACAGGCGCTGGCGAAGAATGGCGATGCGCTGCCATCGTTTCCGCTTTCGGTGACGGTCCACGCAACAACAACGACGAAGGTAATCTCCACGGTGGAGGCTCCGAATGTTGTTGCGCTGCTTGAGGGCAGCGACCCGAAGCTGAAGCATGAATACCTGGTGCTGAGCGCGCATCTCGACCATCTTGGGGTGGGCCGCCCGGTGGATGGCGACACAATCTATCACGGCGCGATGGACAACGCTTCGGGAATTGCGTCGCTGATCGAGACGGCCAAGGCGTTGGCCCAAGGCCCGCGGCCAAAGCGGTCTGTTATCTTTCTTGCGCTAACCGGGGAAGAAGAGGGCGAGCTTGGGTCGCAATTTTACGCGCACTACCCGACCGTGTCGCGCGCGCAGATCATCGCGGACCTGAACATGGACATGTACCTTCCGATCTTCCCGCTGCACTTTCTGGAGGTGCAGGGCCTGGGCGAATCGACGCTGGGGAACGATGCGCGCGCCGCGGCCCAGCGGAATGACATTGAGGTGCAGTTCGACAAGCAGCCGGATGAGAACCGCTTCATCCGCTCCGACCAGGCAAGCTTTGTGAAGTTTGGGATTCCATCCCTGGCCTTCAAGTTTGGCTGGCTGCCCGATACGCCCGAGCAGAAGGCCTTCAACGACTGGATTCGCGATCGCTACCATCGCCCAGGCGACAACCTTACTCAGCCAATCGACCGCGAAGGGGCCGTGCACTTCGATCGCGTTCTATTCACACTGGTCACTCGCGTTGCGAATGCGTCGTCGAGGCCTGCGTGGTACCCAGAAAGCTTTTTCAGCACAATTCCACGAACATGAAACTCAACCGCGCCAGAGCTTTTTTGGAGGCACAATGAAAACTCGCTCAACACTTATTCCATTTGTGAAGTCAATTCTTGCTCTCACGGCGGTCACATTTGTTCTGGGCAGTGCAACCGCTCAGAAGTTGACTGTCAACTCCGTCGACTATGCCACCCTCGGCAATCCGACCTCTGCCGTGGAGACGCCGGACGATCGCTATGTCTTCGTCTCGGTGACAAACGTTGGCGGGCCGAACT
>Ga0116114_1000407_pt1 | contig 28588 bp, 24 predicted proteins | sample June2015DPH_10_5_FD_89823 | JGI IMG/M metagenome (GOLD analysis project Ga0116114, IMG submission 89823) | Peatland microbial communities from SPRUCE experiment site at the Marcell Experimental Forest, Minnesota, USA - June2015DPH_10_40 | ecosystem: Environmental > Terrestrial > Soil > Wetlands... | reverse complement strand
TTTCCCACATTCCCACAGCGCCGACGACGGTTCCTCTTTCTCTCTCTGAACTCAAAACGAAAGGACCCAGCCTGCCGGCCGACCTACCTCCGTTCAGGCTCATCCTTCAATGAGAATATGCTGAAAGCGGTCGGGCCAGGGCAAGTCCTGCCGCCGCTCTCCAGCGCGGGCTACAGCTTCAGCAGCAGCCGCAGCCGCTTGGTCTGCACCCGGCTCACCGGAATCTCGGTCTGCTTCTTGTCGTCCATCCGCAGCATGTAGCTCGACTTGAACCAGGGGATCACTTCCTTGATCCGGTTGATGTTGATGAGGTAGGAACGGTGGACGCGCCAGAAGACCTCCGGGTCCAGGTTCGATTGCAGCTCTTCGATGGTGCGGTAGTTCGACTGCCCTTCCAGGCCCGGCGCGACGATCGTGATGAGGCCGTCGTTGATCGTGGCGTAAATCACCTCATTCGCATCCACGATGAAGTTGCGGTTGGCGGCCCGCACCATCAGCTTGGTACGGTGCGGCAGGTTCCTGGAGGCCGCTGCTTCGGGCGGCTGCGACTTCGTCCGCTCCTGCACGAACCGGCGCGCTCGCTCGACCGACTCCGTCAGCCGCTCCTTGTCCACCGGCTTCAGCAGGTAGTCCAGCGCCTCCAGGCGGAAGGCTTCCACGGCGTATTGTTCGTAGGCCGTGGCCAGAACGAAGTAGGGGAGAGAGGAGGCGTCCTTCTCCTTGAGCGCGCGAATCACGCCCAGGCCGTCCATGCCTGGCATCTGGACGTCCAGGAACACCACGTCCGGCTCCAGATCCTCGATGAGCTTCACCGCCTGCAGGCCGTTCCGCGCCGTGGCGATCACTTCCACGTCCGGAAAGTCCTTCAACAGGTAAGCCAGCTCGTCGCTGGCGAGCTGCTCGTCGTCGACGATGAGGGCACTGATGGTGGCGACTGCACGATCTGCCATTGAGCCCATTCTAACGCAGGCCCTCCCACGGTTTACCCCGCGCAGGCCTTCAGCAGCCGTTCCTTCAGTTCGGCCTGCTGCGCGGCGCCCAGCTTCTTCCCTTCCGCGGTCACGTAGAAGACGTCGATCGCCTTGTGCGCCCGGGTGTCGATGAGCACCACGTCGATGTTGGCGCCGGTCGCCGCGATCGCGGAGGTCAGCGCGTAGAGCAGCCCCGGCCGGTCCTCGGCCACCACCTCGATCAGCGTCGCAACCTCGGACACGCGCGAATCGAATGAGACCGTGGGCGCGATGCGCGCGCGCTTGGTCGGCGGCGTGGGCACGGGGCGGCTGCGCAGCAGCTCCTTCACATCCAGGCGGCCGAGGGTAACGCGCTCGAGCGTGAGCCGCAGGCGGTCCACCTCGGTCGGGTTCAGCTCCAGGGTCCGGTGCGGATCCTCGAATACGAACGTGTCCAGGATGATGCCGTTCCGGTTGGCGAATCCCTCCGCCCTCAGGATGTTCATCCCGAAGCCGGCCATCGCGCCCGCGATCGCGGAGAGCAGCGCCGGCCGGTCCCGCGCCACCAGCGTGAGAGCGTAGAACCCGTTCTCCTTGCGGATATCGACCGCCACGCCGCGCTCGCGGCTGCGCTGTTCCAGTTGGTAGTGCGCCTCGATCTCGGCGGCGGAGTGTTTGCGCAGGTAGCGCACTGGGAAGCCCTCGAGGAACTCCTCCATCCCGGCTTTTTCGACGCCGCCCTCGTGGATGCGGTCCGATTCCAGTTCGCGGGTCAGCTCGTGATAGCCGAGCAGGTAGACGCGCCAGAGCTGCTCCAGCCGCCAGGGCGACATGGCCGTCGGGTTCACCGCGCTGATGTCGGCAAACGTGAGGACCGTGAGCTGCTTCAGGATTTCGAGCGTGCCGACTTTGCCGGCGATGAAGGGCGCCGTCGCGGGGTCCTCCAGGTCGCGCGAGTTCATCACCGACGAGAGCGCCAGGTGATGCTCGATCAGCGCGATCACGACGCGCCGGTCTTCCTCCGGCACGCCCAGCCGCGCCATCGCCGCCGCCGCCAGCTCCGAAGACGCGCCCACGTGGGCCAGCCCCTCCTTCAGGGCCTTTCCCAGATCGTGGAACAGCAGCGCGTACGTCACCAGATCCAGCCGGTCTATCTCCGCGTACAGGGCCGCGATCTGCTTCAACGCGGGATCCTTCGTGGCCCGCAGGTCCTCCAGAATGCGGATGGCGCGCAGCGTGTGTTCGTCCACGGTGTAGCGGTGGTAGAAGTCGCGGATCACCAGGCACTCCACCGGTCCCCATTCGGGCAGCAGGGCCGCCAGCGCCCCCGTCTCGTGCATGGCGTTGAGCGCCAGCGCGCAATGCGGCGTCGCCAGGATCGCTTTGAAGGCCGGCCACAAGGGCTCCGGCGGCTTCGCCAGGTAGCCGCTCAGCGCGGCCGAGTACTGTTCCAGGCGGCGCACGGTTTCGAGAGCGAGGTGCATGCCGTGCCGGCCCACGAACTCGAACAGGCGCAGCGCCATCGCCGGATCGTGCTCCAGCCGCTGTGGCAGACGGAAATAGACGCGCTCGCGGGAGACGTGGAACTCCGCGTTCGAGACGCGCGAGCGCCAGTCGCGGAACTGCACCAGCAGGGAACTCGACTGCTCGTCCACCGCCTCGATGGCCCGCAGCGCCTCCCGCGCGATGCCCCGCGCCGCGCTGTAATAGCCCCGCATCCAGCGGGCGGGCTCGTCCGCGAACGCCTCCGCGATCTCGTCCTGGAGCTCGAAGGTGAGCGCGTTCGAGTCCCGGCCGGCGCGCTGGTGAAGATAGGTGCGCACGCCGAAGAGGAAATCGCGGGCGGGGACCAGATCGGGGGCGTCGTCCTCGCGGCCCGGGCCGCCGTGCCGCGCATCGCGAAGCTTCTTCAGCCAGGCGATGAGCTGGTAGTCGCGCAGCCCGCCCGGAGCTTCCTTGACGTTCGGCTCGAGTTGGTAGATCGAGCCGCCGTGCTTGCCATGGCGCTCCCGCACCAGCCGGCACAGGTGCCCGGCCAGCGTTTGCCCCTGGCGGTCCAGGTAGCGCGCCATGGCGAGGTCGAGCTTGGCGTGCAGCCCGCGGTCGCCGGCCAGGAAGCGCTGATCCAGAAGACTGATGCTGAGCTCGATGTTCTGCTCGTCCAGCGCCGAGCAATCGACCGGCGTCCTGACCGAGTGGCTGACGCGCAGGTTGGCGTCCCACAGGCTCTGCAGAAAGGCGGAGATGGCCGCCCGCAGCCGCTCCGGAACGCCCTGCTTCTCGATCAGCAGCAGCAGGTCCACGTCCGAGTGCGGGAACAGCTCCCGCCGTCCGTAGCCTCCCACCGCCACCAGCGTCAGCCCCGCCGGCGCGACGGGTTCCAGGTGGGCCGCGAACGATGCCGTCACGCTGCGATCCACCGCGGCGGTGCGGCGCTCGAGCGCCTCCGCCGGGTTGTCCCAGAACCCGCGCGGGTCCGGTCTGCTATAGGGCTGATTCGCCGCGGTCATCGTTCCTTATGCGGACCGCCTCGGCAACCTCGTAGACGAACAGCTTGCCGTCGCCGATCTTGCCGGTGCGGGCCGAGCGCGTCAAGGTGCCGATCACCTCGTCCAGGCGCGCGTCGGGAATCACCATCTCCAGTTTCACCTTGGGGAGCAGGTCCACTTCGTACTCCTGGCCCCGGTAGACTTCCTTGTGTCCTTTCTGCCGGCCGTGCCCGCGCACTTCGGTCACGGTCATGCCGTCGACTCCAATGGCCTTCATGGCCTCTTTCACGTCGTCGAACTTGAACGGCTGGATGATCGCTTCGATTTTCTTCATGGGGAAGCCCTCGCGCCTAGTTTCTCACGGCTTACGCCTCGAGATTGTAGGCCTCCTCTCCGTGCATGCTCAGATCCAGGCCCTGCGCCTCGTCCTCGGGATTGACGCGCACGCCCAAAATCCAGTCGCACACTTTCAGGATCACAAGGGTGCCCACGATGGCCAGGCCCCAGGCGAACAGCGTCCCGATGAGCTGGTTCACGATCTGCCCGCCGTTGCCGTCCACCGCGCCCAGCGGCCGGTTGAAGCTTTCGTTCACCAAATTGGTGGCGAATACGCCGGTCAGCATTGCGCCCAGCGTTCCGCCGGCGCCGTGAACGCCGAAGGCGTCGAGCGAGTCGTCGTAGCCGAACAGGCTCTTCACCTTGGTCACCATCAAGTAGCACACCGCTCCCGCCGCCAGGCCGATCAGCAGCGCCGGGAACGGCTTGACGAATCCGGAGGCCGGAGTAATCGCTACCAGTCCCGCCACGCAACCCGAGATCCCGCCCAGCACGCTCGGCTTGCCGGTCCGGATCCACTCCACCACGATCCAGCCCAGCGCCGCGGACGCGGCGGCAAAATGCGTCGCCACGAAGGCGCTCGTCGCCAGCGGCGACGCCGCCAGCGCGCTGCCCGCGTTGAATCCGAACCAGCCCACCCACAGCAGGCACGCGCCGATAAAGCTCAGCGCCAGGTTGTGCGGCTTGATCGGTTCGTGCGGGTATCCCTTGCGCCGGCCGAGATACAGCGCGCACACCAGCGCCGAAACCCCCGACGTGATGTGTACCACCGTGCCGCCCGCAAAATCGAAGCAGGGCACCTTGCCTCCAAGCGCGGCGTTCAGAAACCCGCCCTTGCCCCACACCATGTGCGCCATCGGGAAGTACACCACGAAGGACCACAGCGTCATGAACAGCAGCATCGTGCTGAACTTCATCCGTTCCGCGAACGCGCCGCTGATCAGCGCCGGGGTGATGATCGCGAACATCAACTGATAGACCATGAAAGTCTGTTGCGGGATCGTGGCGGCGTAATCGGGATTAGGCGCCGCGCCGACCCCATTCAGGAACAGGTACTTCAGGCCGCCCAAAAACGGCGAGCCCTCGGAGAATACCAGGCTGTAACCCACCACAGCCCAAAGCACTGTCACTAGGCCCATCAGGACGAAGCTTTGCATCATCGTTCCGAGGACGTTCTTCTTTCTGACCAGGCCGCCATAGAACAAGGCCAGTCCGGGGCCGGTCATCATCAGCACCAGAGCTGAGCTGATCAGCATCCAGGAGTTGTCGCCGGCCGACTGCGCGGCTTTTACCGAGCTTTCGAGGGCGGCTAAACGAGCGCCGGCGTCCTGCCCTTGCGCCAGGGCGGTTGCCGACACGAATAGTAATAGAGAAACGACGCGGTTTCGCTGCAAGTTCGGGACCTCTCATGTCATGATGCAACGGCGACCCGCGCGCAACAAACGCAATGTTTCTATGAGGCCGATAGGGAATTCTTATGACGGGGCCGGAGCCGGACTTACTCCCGCGAGAACAGCGGCGAGCCGCCGCGCGGGCCGGTCGAGATGCGGGAAATTCCGAGGCGTTTCCCGGGCCACTCCAGCCGCATGTCTTCGGACACCTCGTCCAGCATCTTGAGGGTCGTGGTCTTGCTCTCCAGCGCGAAAGCGGTCAGCAGCAGGTTGTCGCAGATCGCGTTGATGAGCCGCGGAATGCCTTGCGAGCGCCGGTGAACCTCCGCCACCACCTCCGGCGGAAACGGGCTCTGATCGGTCATCCCGGCCTTCTCCAGCCGCGTCCGGATGTACTCGGCCGTGTCCTCCAGGCTGAACGGCTCGAGCATGCAGCGCAGCACGATGCGCTGTTTCAACTGCCGCAGGCTGGGGGCGTCCAGTTTGCGGTCGAACTCCGGTTGGCCCGCCAGGACGATCTGCAGCAGCTTGCCGTGGCGGTTCTCCAGGTTGCCCAGCAGCCGAATCTCTTCCAGGACGTCCCACTCCAGGTTGTGCGCCTCGTCGATGATCAGCACCGTCGTACGCCCCAGGTTGCCGTTCGTGAGCAGCAACTGGTTGAGCGCGATCAGCACCTCGGTCTTGGACCTATGCTCGCACTGCAGGTCCAGATCGTACGCCATCATCTCGAAGAACTGCTCCACCGTGAGGCGCGAGTTGAACAAGAAGGCGAAATCGAACTGGTGCTCGGAGAGAAAGTCCTGCAGACACTCCAGCATGGTGGTCTTGCCGGTTCCCACTTCCCCGGTAAGAACCACGAAGCCCTTGTGGCTCTGCACGCCGTAGATCAGGTTCGCCAGAGCCTCTTCGTGCTGCCGGCTGCGGTACAGAAAGGTGGGATCGGGCGTTAGATTGAACGGATTCTCTGCGAAGCCGAAGAACGCGTTATACATTCGACTCTCATGCTCCCGCCCGGCGGCCAGCCGCTCCGGTGAGCCGAGAACCAGTTTAGCATCGGCGCCGCCGCCCCGATTCCGTAGTGGTAAGTTATAGGGAAGGGGGGCGTATGGGGGAGCAGTTCCGGATTTTGGGAATCGCCGGCAGTTTACGCCAGGGTTCGTACAATCGGGCCGCATTGCGCGCCGCGGCGCGCCTGGCGCCCGAAGGGGTGACGCTCGAGGTTTTCGATCTGGACGGGATCCCTCCCTATAACCAGGATGAGGAGACCCGCCCGCCGGCGAGAGTCGCCGAACTCAAGGCGCGGATCCGCGCGGCGGACGCCATTTTGTTCGCCACTCCCGAATACAACTACTCCATCCCGGGCGTACTCAAGAACGCGATCGACTGGGCGTCGCGCCCATACGGCGACAGCGCCTGGAACGGCAAGCCCGCCGCGGTGATGGGCGCCTCCGTCGCCCTGCAGGGAACCTCGCGCGCACAATACCATCTGCGGCAGGTCTTCGTGTACCTGGACATGCACCCGCTCAATCAGCCTGAAGTCATGATCGCGGACGCCGCCCGCCGTTTCGACGAGCACGGGAATTTGACCGACGAGAAAGCGAGGGAGTCGATTCGCCAGCTCCTCACGGGGCTGGTCCACTGGAGCCGGCGCCTCGAAAGAGGAACCGAAGGGCGGGCGGCGCCGGCTTAGCCGCAACGCGGTCCGGACGCGCGGAAAGCTGGTATACTGAAGGAACGTTTGATTGTCCGCGCATATCCTGGCCGCGATTCCGAGCTCGCCTCGTATAGCCCGCTATCAAATGCAAGGAGAGATCACTTTGAAGAACATTTTCGTAGGCAACTTGGATTTCGGCGCAACGGAAGATCAGATTCGCTCGCTGTTCGAACCGTTCGGCGCCATCGAGCGCGTCAGCCTGATGAGGGACCGGGATACGGGCCGCTCCAGGGGTTTCGCGTTCGTCGAGATGACCAACGCAACCGAGGCCGACCAGGCCATCGCGGGCTTGAACGGCACCAACCTCGGCGGCCGTGCGCTCAACGTTAACGAAGCCCGTCCGAAGGTGGATCGCGCCGGCGGCGGCGGCGGTCCGCGCGAACGCCGCGCAGCCCGCTGGTAGTTCGGAAGTTCCATCCTGACCGGCCGGCGCCCAAACGCCGGCCGGGAGAGCGCGAAGGGAGTCTATGGCTTCTCGCCCGCATACGACCTACAAGAAACGTCAAAAAGAACTAGCCCGAATGGAGAAGCAGCGCGACAAGGCTGCCAAGCGGCTGCAGCGCAAGCTCGACAAGAATAATCCGCAATCTCCCGATGCCGAAGGCGCCATCGAGGGTCTGGAAGGCGAGACTCTGGACGCCATTGAGGGTGCGGAAGGCCAGGCAGCGGATGTTGGCGTTCCGACCCCGGCGGAAGATCCAACCCCATGACCGGCCGCATCAAGAGCTTGAGCGCCGGGAACGGCTCCGGCTGCATCGCGGCGGATAACGGGCTCAGCGCTCACTTTCTGTCCAAGTCGGTGCTCGAGTACGACGTCACCTGTTTGGCCGTGGGCCAGATGGTCACCTTCGACCTGGAGACCGGCAGCCTGCCCGTCGCCGTCAACGTCTCCGTCCAGCGGCAGCACCGCACCCCCCTCCCGCCCGGCAAGCAGCACGAGCGCATTCCTTTGCGCTACGTGGGGTTCAATCAGGCCGGGAGCGCGCGTCTGTACAAGTTCGAGCGGCTCACGCCGGGCGAGCCCACCGAGACTTTGGTCGTGACCGCCGACATGGCGCTGTTCCGCAAGCACCGCGTCGGCCTTCAGGAAGGTCCGGGCCTCTGCCTCCGCGCGCTCGAGACCGGCCCGGCCTCGGTCGGCTTGGGCAACGCGCTCACCGACCAGCACATGCTCGCATACCTGGCCAGCCGTCCGGCCCCGCGGGCGAAGCCGCGCCACATTCCGCCTCCGCGCCATCCGGCCGCGGCCGTGTGACTCACCCCAGTTCGGCATAGCGGAAGCAGCTCACCAGGTGATCGTTGACCAGGCCCGTGGCCTGCATAAAGGCGTAGCAGATGGTGGATCCCACGAAACGGAAGCCGCGCCCGGCCAGGTCCTTGCTCAAAGCGTCCGAGACGGGAGTGCGCGCCGGGACTTCCGCCATGTCGCGCCAGGCGCCACGGATCGGCTTCCCCTCCACGAAGCGCCACAGGTAGGCGTCGAAGCTGCCGAATTCCTTCCGCACAGCCAGGAACGCCTGGGCGTTGGTGACCGCGGCCGCCACCTTCAGCCGGTTGCGCACGATGCCGGCGTTGCCCAGCAGAGACGCGATCCGCCGCTCCCGGTAGCGCGCGATCTTGCCGGCGTCGAAACGGTCGAACGCCGCGCGGTAGTTCTCGCGCTTGTTCAGGATGGTGGACCAGCTCAGTCCCGCTTGCGCCCCTTCCAGGATGAGGAACTCGAACAGCGCCCGGTCGTCGTGCAGCGGCACGCCCCACTCGGTGTCGTGGTAGGCGATCATGGCCTCGCCCTGGGCCCACGGGCAGCGCATACTTCGGTTGTAGCGCAAGTTGTGGGGTAGGCGCGTGCGCCTGCCGTGGGCTTCAGCCCACGGTCCGGACAGCGAGCTGAAGCTGGCCGCAGCACACTGAAGAGTCTGATGAAAAACTACGGGAACACAATCTGGACCGCCGATGAACGCAGCTCAACGCAGATAAGGGATCTTGCTTTCAATCCGCGTTTATCGGCGTTTATCCGCGGCAAGCAATGTCTTTGTCTTGGCCTTTTCTGGCTTTTCCCGGCGCACCCTCTGAAGCGTGCGTCCCACCTCAGCAGCACTTCGCCTGGGTGTACCGCGCCCGCAAGCGCTCGTCGTTGAAGCGCCTCCACTCCGCCGCCGAGTGCGCGCGGCCGCGCGCAGCCAAATGGCGGCGATAGGCGCTTTCGTCGGCCAGTTCCCGCAGCAACGCCACCAGCAGCGCGCCGAGCTTTTTCAGGCGGCTCATACGCCCTCCGGGCCCAACTCGGTCCGCACGTACGGCGCCTCGTTCAGCCTCGTCGGCCGCGTCCCCCGCAAGATCCCGGCCCACACCCGCACGGAATCGAGCAGGATCGTCGCCACCAGCACCAGGAACACGCCGCAGACAACCGCGTCCAGGCGGTCGTTGAAGATCAGCCTTCCGGCCTCGGCGGACTGAGCGGCCTGTAGCGCGGCCGCGTGCGCCAGAAAGCCCACATGCGGGAGCGGCGAGAAGATCTTCTGCCACCCCGCGGCAAACGTCACCACCACCAGCCACGCCAGCGGAATCCCGGTGATCCACAGGTACCGCGCCCGGTGCATCTTGATCAGAACCGTTGTCGCGACGCACAGCGCCACCGCCGCGAGCAACTGGTTCGAGATCCCGAACAACGGCCACAGCGTGTTGATGCCGCCCAACGGATCGCGCACGCCCTGGTAGAGGAAGTATCCCCACGCCGCCACGATCGCCGCGCTGGTCCCGATCGCGCCCGGCATCCAGCTCGTCCGTCCCAGCGGTTTCGCGACGTGGCCCAGCATGTCCTGGAGCATGAAGCGGCCCACCCGCGTCCCGGCGTCGATCAGCGTCAGGATGAACAGCGCCTCGAACATGATCGCGAAGTGGTACCAGAAGCCGAGGACCGCGCGCCCGCCCGCGCCTGCGAAAATGTGCGCCATGCCCAGCGCCAGCGAAGGCGCGCCGCCGGTCCGGAAGAACAGCGTCCGCTCGCCCACCGCCCGCGCCAGCGACTCCATGCCCGCCGCCGTGACCGGAAATCCCCAGGACGATATGGTCGCCACCGCTGCCGCCGGCGTCGCCCCCACCACGCCCGCCGGGGAATTCACCGCGAAGTACACGCCCGGCTGCATTACCGACGCCGCAATCATCGCCATCAGCGCCACGAAGCCCTCCAGCAGCATCGAGCCGTACCCGATCGGCAACGCGTGCGATTCCCGCGCGATCATCTTGGGTGTGGTGCCCGACGAGATCAGCGAGTGGAAGCCCGAGATCGCGCCGCAAGCGATGGTGATGAAGCAGAACGGAAACACCTTGCCGCCGAAGATCGGCCCCGTCCCGTCCGTGAACCGCGTGAAGGCCGGAAGCTGCAACTGCGGCCGGACCGCCAGAATCCCCGCCGCCAACAGGAATATCACGCCCAGTTTGACGAAGGTGCTCAGATAGCCGCGCGGCGCCAGCAGCAGCCACACCGGCAGAGTGCTGCCCACAAACCCGTAGACGATGATGGCGACCGCGAGGCCGGTCCCCGTCAGCGTGAAAACCGGCGCCAGCGCCGCCGATTGCGACACCGCCTGCCCGCCGAAGATCGCCGCCACGACCAGCGCGAAGCCGATTAGCGAGCACTCCAGCACCTTGCCCGGCCGCAGGTAGCGCATGTAGAGGCCCATGAACACCGCGATCGGCATGGTTGCCGCGATGGTAAACGTGCCCCACGGGCTGCCCTTGAGCGCGTTCACCACAACCAGCGCCACCGTCGCCTGGAGGATGATCAGGATCAGCAGCACCGTCACCAGCGCCGTAAAGCCGCCCAGCCGGCCGATCTCCTCGTGCGCCATCTCGCCCAGCGATTTGCCGTCGCGCCGCATGGACGCGAACAGGATCGTGAAGTCCTGCACCGCCCCGCCTAGAACTGCTCCCGCGATGATCCAAAGAGTACCTGGAAGGTACCCGAACTGCGCCGCCAGCACCGGCCCCACCAGCGGTCCCGGCCCCGCGATCGCCGCGAAGTGCTGGCCGAACAGTATCCATTTATTGGTGGGCTCGAAGTCGAGGCCGTTGCGCAGCCGCTCGGCGGGAGTGGCGCGCGTGTCGTCGAGCGCCATCACCCGCGCGGCGATGAACTTCCCGTAGAAGCGGAACCCCAGCGCAAACGTGCATGCCCCGGCCAGCACCACCCACATGCTGTCGATCGCCTCGCCGCGCCGCAGCGCCACCGCCCCCAGCGCCACCGCCGCCACTGCGGATACCGCTGCCCATAGCAACCAGCCGATCGTGCGTTTCATCTCACGTTGAATCCCTCCACCACAATCCGCGGCCGCTCGCCGCGCGTGTCGGCGTGCTCCAGCTCCGTGCGGATCGTCCGCCGCTCGCCCGGCATCAGGGCCACGTAGTTGTCGCTGTAAAGCGCCGGCAGAATGCGGTCGCCGCTCGTCTCTCTCACGGCCTTGACCCGCACCATCAGCGCAGGCGCCTGCGACGCGTTCCGCAGCTCGGTCGTCAGCAGCCAGCGCGTGCCCTGCCGCTCGACGCGCGTCGCGGCTTCGAGCTTCACCGGCGGCAGCTCGCGGATGGCCCGGTAGTCGCCCTCCCGCACGCCGCGCAGGTAGAAGTTGGTGGATACCATCTCATCCCCGTGTGCCAGACTCAGGCGGATGAAGTGCGTGGCGGAAAGGCCGGCCGGATACTCCATCCGTATGGGCGAAGCCGTGCTGTCCTCGGCGCTATCGAGTGTAGCCGTCTTCTCCCACCTCAACGAGCCGTCCATGTTCCGGATCTCCACTCGCGCCGCGAGGCCCCGCTCCTCGCCCGCACTATCATTCACCACCTCCACCATGTCCGTCACCGGGTTCCACTGTATGTGCAGCGGCTCGCACGCCTTCTTGGCGCCGAAGTAACCGGCCGCCGGATCGAAGTAGTAGTCGTAGGTCTGCCACAGCAGCGACGGCCACGCCGAGTGGCTCATCCAGATCAGCAGCCCCATGCGGTCCTTGCTCTGGCCCTCGAACATGCCGCGGTACGCGTCGTAGTCCACAAACTGCGCCAGGCTGACCCAATCCGCGAGGCTACCGGCCCCGCCGTACCCCCGATCGACGGCCTCGTGGAAGATCTCGCTCACAAAGTGCAGGTCGAAATCGTGCAGCGGCCACACGCCGCTCTGCGGCCACAGCGCCGATCGCGGCATCATGGCGCGCAGGCTCTCCAGCACCGGCACGTCCGGCGAGCCCATCTCGCTGTGCAGCTTCACCGGCGCGTTTGCGAAATAGTACGGCCGCGGCTCTACGCGATACGGCCCCTCGCCGCTCACCACGCCGTGCGCCGAATTGGAGATGTAGTGCATGCCGGGATGCAGCTCCGCCTGCAACGCCCGCAATCCGTCGTCCAGCGCCTTCGGCGGATTGCCCTCGTTGCGCCCGCAGTAGAGCCCCAGTGAGGGATGGTTGCGAATCCGCAGCATCGTGTCCCGCGCGTTGGCGAGGAACATCGCGTCATCGTCCGGATCCGGCCCGTCCCAGGGATTGGCGAGCCAGAAATCCTGCCACACCACGATCCCGTTGCGGTCGGAGGCCTCGTAGAAGGCGTTGTCGGCCACCTGCCCCACCCAGTCCCGAATCATGTTGAAGTGAAGATCGCGGTGATACCGCAGCGCGGACTCGAAATCGCGCGCGCGATACCGCAGCATCGATTCCGCGAAGCCCCAGTTCCCCCCGCGCGCGATGAACCGCCGCCCGTTGATCCGGATCTTCAGCGCGCCGCCGTCCTCGCTGTAAGTGAACTGGCGCACGCCGGCCTGAAACGACACCGCGTCCGACTGCTCGAACCGAAGCTCCACCGGATACAGATAAGGATCGCCGTACCCATTCGGCCACCACAGCTTCGGATTGGCCAGAGCGACGGCCACCTTCACCGTCTTCACCGCCGCGCCGTCGAGCGCCACCATAGTCTCGAACGGCGTCTCGCCGAAATGCCCGCTGAGCTTCCCGCTCACCGGCCTGCCCTCGAGATTCCGCAGCGTCGCTTCAATCGTGACCTCGGCCCGCGATGTCTCGGGCAGCGGCAGCGTGGTCGTGACGAACGGATCCTCGATCTTCACCGGCCCGCTCTCGCTCAGGTACACGCCGGCCCAGATGCCCGTGTCGCGCCCCCGGATCGTAGACATCCAATCCCAGCCGATCGAAGCGTGATAAGTAGGGTTATCGGCCCCCAGCGCGCCGCCATTTGCGATGTCGCTCTGGAGGCCCTTCTCCTTCACGCTCCCCGGCGTGGCATTCTTCTCGATGCGCACCGCCACGGCGTTCACCGCCCCCGCGCGTATGCGGTCCGTCACGTCGAAGCGGCCCCGCATAAACGCGCCCTCGATGCGCCCGACCTTCGCGCCGTTCAGGAACACATCGGCTTTCCAGTTGATGCCGTCGAAATTCAGCCAGACGTGCCTGCCCTTGGCCACCGCCGGCGCCACGAACTTGTCGCGATACCAGAAATCCGCGTAGAAGAACGAGTCCGAAATCAAGAGCTGGTTGTCGCCGTAGTTCGGATCCGGCACCGCGCCATCGTTCAAATAGCTCGTGAGCGTCGTGCCCGGCACGGTGGCGATCATCCAGTCTTTGTCCTGGTATCCGGGCTGGGAAATCTGCTCGCCATCGCCCTGCACCAGCGAATCGCGCTGGAGCCGCCACGCGCCGAGCCCGGCAGCCACGGGCTTCGCCTTCGCAGCCGGCCCGCCTCGCCCATACACTTCGAGCTCGCTCAAGATGTACCCAACGGGCGACGCCGGCCGCGTCATCAGAACCCGCACGTACCTCCCGTGCGCCGGCTGCGCCAGCTTCACATCGTCAACCGCCGAAAGCGGTGCCACCGTGCGCCAAGCTACAGCATCGTCCGAAACCTGGATCGATCCCTCCGCCGCGCGCCGGATCCAGTACAGCGCCACGCGGTCGAACGTGCAGCGCGCGCCCAGGTCCACGTATACCCACTCCTCGCCGCTCCCCGCGCTCATCCACGCGCTGGTGAACTCATACGGCCCGCCCACGCCCAGCCGCTCGTTCCGGTCGTAGAACGCCACCTCGTTCGCGCGCCACGCCTGCACGTTCGGCGCCTCGAACGCCACCCGGTAGAACCGGCTCCGCGACGGCGCCGCCAGCGCAATCGACCACTGGTAGTCCCGCGCCGCCCGCTCCGCGCCCGTCTTCCGCGCCAGCTCTTTCCACGTCCGCTCGCCGTCCGAGCCCGAGACCGTACACGTCCAGCGCGCCACGTCCCGCGCGAACCCCTGCGGCCGCGCGAACACGTCCAGCCGGTCCACTTCCGGCGCCCCGTCGCCGCCTTCGAGTCCCACTTCGACCCAAGGATGCGGCCCGCGCAGCTCCACGCCCGTAACCAGGTTGCGATCGAGAACCGATTCCCGATCCTGCTTGCTCAGCGCCCCGCGCTCGCTGGCCGAGGTCGAGACCCATCGCGGCAGCCGCGTGTCCTTGATCCCATCGGTCACCAGTTGCGCGGTGAGGTTGTAGTCGTAGCTGCTCGATTGATACGCCGGCCGGTGCAGCGCCAGGTTGCGGTAGGTCGTGGCGTCCGTAACCATCGCGGGCCCGGAATACTCCGCCGGATTTCCCGGATACACGCCCACCCCGCGCGTGTACTCCTGCGCCCCCATCCCCAGCGCCGCGCTCAGACCTATAAGAAGGACTCGTCTCATGCCCACCAGCGTAGCTGTGCCGTGGGGCACGCGTCCACGCCTGGCCCGCGTTCGTTTCCGGAGGGAGCGCAATACTGGCTTCAGGAGCCGCCAAATGAACGACGAGCTGCAGGATCTTCGGAACGCCGGCTACAAGCCCGTCGTCGTGGGTCCGCAGCCCTTCTCGTTCGAGGATCTCTTGCGGAACGTCGACCCCGCGCCGGACGAGGAGACGGAGCGCTTTGTAGCGGATATCTACGCCGACCGCCGTCAGGCAGCCGGGAATTCCCGTCCTGAATGAGCTAGCTTGTCGTTGACACCGACGCTTGCTGGGTGGTGTGAAGCCCACTCCTCCGGCAATCTCCCCTATAATCCAAGGGCAAGTCCATGACGACTCGGTAGTGGGCCAGTTTGCGGGCCGCGTTTGTCATGGTCAGAATCCAGACCACCCCGCAGAGTCCGATACAGTTCGGCCAGGGACAGGATCAGGAAGGTGAATCGAAGATGGCGGGAGCGGCTTGACACCACGACCGAATCCCGTGCTCTTGAAGGAACACGGATCCATGGCCATAAAGAAACCGGCAAGCCAGCAACTCGTACCCGTTGAAGTGATCGAGCGGCGGATACTCCTCGTGCGCGGACACAAGGTGATGCTCGACAGCCACCTGGCGGAACTCTATCAGGTGACCACCGGTAACCTCAACCTAGCCGTCCGCCGCAACAGGGAGCGGTTCCCGGAAGATTTCATGTTCCAGATCACGAAGGAGGAAGCCGGTTCTTTGCTCTTGCAAACTGCAAGAGCAAACACGGGCCGAGGCGGGCGCCGGACATTGCCGTACGTCTTCACTGAGCAGGGAGTCGCTATGCTTTCCACGGTGTTGAACAGCAAGCGCGCCATCGCCGTGAACATCGCCATCATGCGGACCTTCGTGCGGCTCCGGCAGATCCTTGCGACGCACAAGGACCTCGCAGAGCGCCTCGCGGCCATGGAGAAGAAATACGACCAGCGCTTCAAGGTGGTGTTCGACATTCTGAAACAACTGACGGAGCCGCCGCCGGAGCCGCCGAAGCGGCCGATCGGATTCGTGAGACCGGGCAAGAAGTAAGACCGAAGGAGAATTGGGACCCCTGCCTCACCGAGGAACGGAGTTCTGTCGCGCTGCGGACGAGATCATCCCAGAGGCGAACGGCGCCACGGTTCCCAGTCACAGATCCCCGCCCCCTCCTTCCTCCTGAGTCTGCACCAGCTTGCCCGCCCGCCGCCCCGTCGCCCGCACCGGCCTGGAGTACACTTCTGCTGGTGCCGCATGCCGCTCCGAACCACCCTGCTCGCCCTCGAAAAGCAGAAATACCAAACGAAGCCAATTCCGAACAACCCTTTCCGAATGAAGCGAGTAGAAGGAGTCAAAAAGCCGCCACTGCCGTCCTCCACTTTTCCCTTGCCTCCCACATTAGTGAGTGCTAACATAGCTTAGCGTATGCTAACCTAGCACACACTAGCAGGAGGCCGACACCTTGCACCGCATGACGTCCGAAGATCGCCGCGCCGCCATCATGGAGACCGCCATCCGGCTCTTCTCCGAACGCGGCTTTCGCGGCACCACCACCCGCGCCCTCGCCGACGCCATCGGCGTCTCCGAGCCCATCCTCTACGAGCACTTCAAGTCCAAGCGCGACCTGTTCGAAGCTATCATCGACGTCAAGTCGCGCGAAGGCGTGGCGCGCGCCACCGCCATGCTCCAGCCGCTGGCCGACGCGGGCCAGGACCGCGACCTGCTCATCGGCCTCGGCGAGTTCATCGTCCAGTGCCACACCGAAGATGAGGCCTACGGCCGCCTGGTCCTCATGGCGGCTCTCGAAGGCCCCGAACTGGGCGACATCTTCTACGACCGCCAGCGCGAGGCCTATGAGATGCTGGCCGCCTACTTTGCCGCCCGTATTCAGGCCGGCGTCTTGCGCGAAGTCGATCCCATCATCGCCGCCCGCGTCTTCCTTGGCATGTCGGTCCACCTCGGCATGAACCGGATGCTTTACCGCGGCGCGGCCGAACTGGGCAGCGTCCGCGAAGTCGTCGAACAAATGGTCGACGTATTCCTGAAGGGAATCTCCAAATGAGACTCATCACACCTGTCCTACTCGCCTTAGCTCTACTCATCCCCGGCTGCGGCCGGCGCGGCCAGACCGAAGCGGACGCCGCCTCCAAGGCCAAGCCCGACCCGATCACCGTCCGCGTCGCCACAGCCGAAACGCGCCATCTGGGCTCCGCCGTCTCCGTCACTGGCTCGCTCCAGCCCGATGAAACGGTCGCGGTCAGCTCTGAGGTCGCGGGCCGCCTCGCCGAGGTCCGCTACGACTTCGGCCAGACCGTGCACCAGGGCGACATCATCGCCGAGCTCGACAAGCGCGAGCTGAACATCCAGTGCGAGCGCGCCCGCGCCGCCCTCGCCCAGGCCCTGGCCGCCATCGGCCTCGACCCCAGGCAGGAGGACGTTACCCCTGAGTCCACGCCCGCCATCCGCCAGGCCAAGGCGCAGATGGAAGACGCCCGCTTCAAGTTCGACATGGCGGCCAAGCTCTACAAGACCGGCGACGTCTCCGAGGAGCGATACATCGAGATCGAAAAGGGACTCCACGCGCGCGAGGCGGGCTATGAAGCCACCCGCGACATGCTGCGCACCCAGCTCGCTACCGTGCAGGCCCTCCGCGCCGACGTGCGCTTCGCCGAGAAGCGCCTGGGCGACGCCACCGTGCGCGCCCCCTTCGACGGCCAGATCTCCGCGCGCCTGGTCTCACCCGGCCAGTACATGCGGGAGAATACGCCCATCGTCACGCTGGTCAAGTCCTGGCCGCTGCGGCTGCGCGCCGATATCCCCGAATTCGCGGCCACCGCGGTGCGCACCGGCGGCACGCTGGTCTTCACCACCGATGCCGCTCCCGGCGCACAGTTCCACGCCCGCGTCACGGAACTGGACCCGACGCTTGATGCCCACTCGCGCTCGCTCAGTGTCGAGGCCCGCCTGACGGAACGCGATCCGCAACTTCGCCCCGGCATGTTTGTCCAGGTTCAGCTCGCTCTCGCCGGCGACACCGCCGCGGTGGTGGTTCCCAAAGAGGCGCTCTACCAGCTCGCCGGCCTCACCAAGGTCTTCACCGTGAGCGGCGGGCGCGTGGTCGAGAACAAGGTCACGCCCGGCGTCGAGGTCGGCGGTTGGATCGAGATCCCCGGCGGCGCCATCCACGCCGGCGACCAGGTGGCCGTCAGCAAGCTGCCCACCCTGATAGACGGCCTCGCGGTCCGCACCGAGGCGGGGAGGTAGGCCATGCAGAAACTCGCACAGATCTGCGTCCAGCGGCCCGTCTTCGCCACCATGCTCATCCTGGCGCTGGTGGTTCTCGGCCTCAGCGCCTATATGAAGCTGGGCGTGGACCTCTATCCCAAGATCGACTTCCCGGTGGTCACCGTGACCACCACCTTGCGCGGCGCATCCCCCGAAGAGGTCGAAACCCAGGTCACCAAGCGCATTGAGGAATCCGTCAACACCACCAGCGGCATCGACGAGCTGCGGTCGCTCTCCGCCGAAGGCGTCTCGATCGTCTGGGTCACCTTCGTGCTCGAGAAGGACCCCGACGTCGCCGCCCAGGAGGTGCGCGACAAGGTCGCCGGCATAACGCGCGACCTGCCCAAGGACGTGGACCCGCCGGTCATCGAGAAGATCTCCACCGACGCCTCGCCCGTCATCAGCGTCGTCGTCTCCTCCCGGCGCGACCTGCGCGAGACCACCAAGATCGTCGACGACCAGGTCAAGAAGAACATCGAGTCCATCGACGGCGTCGGCCAGGTCCGCTTCATCGGCGACCGCGCACGCCAGATCCAGGTCTGGCTCGACGGCGGCAAGCTGTATTCCTACAACCTGAACATCGACCAGGTCCGCGGCGCGCTGGCCGCGCAGAACGTCGAGATCCCCGGAGGCCGCGTGGACCAGGGCGCGCGCGAGCTGAGCCTGCGCACGCTCGGCCGCATCGAGCACCCGGCCGATTTCGCCGGCATCATCGTCGCCTCGCTGAACGGCTCGCCGGTGCGCATCCGCGACATCGGAACCGTGGAAGACGGCGTCGAGGAGGCGCGTTCGCTGGCGCGCCTGGATGGCGAGCCCGCGGTGGTGCTCGAAGTCCGGAAGCAGTCGGGCACCAACACCCTCGACGTGGTCCACGCCGTCAAGGCCCGCATCGCCCAGCTTCAGCCCTTGCTGCCGCCCGACTTCAAGATCACCTACACCGGCGACGAGTCCACTTTCATCGAGGAGTCCTTCAAGGCCGTGCAGGAGCACTTGCTGCTGGGCGGCCTGTGCGCCGGCTTCGTGGTACTGCTGTTCATGCGTAGCTGGCGCACCACCCTGATCGCCGCCCTTGCCATTCCCATCTCCATCGTTTCCACCTACTCGCTCATGAACCTCATGGGCTTCACGCTCAACCAGATCACGATGCTGGCGCTGGTGCTGGTGGTGGGCATCGTGATCGACGACGCCATCGTGGTGCTCGAGAACATCTTCCGCAACGCGGAAGAGAAGCACCTGCCGCCCTTCGAGGCCGCCATCCAGGGCACCAAGGAAATCGGCCTGGCGGTCATGGCCACCACCTTTAGCCTGGTGATCATCTTCCTGCCGGTGGCCATGATGACCGGCATCGTGGGCCGCTTCATGTCCAGCTTCGGCTACACCGCGGCCTTCGCCGTGCTGGTGTCGCTGCTAGTGAGCTTCACGCTGACGCCCATGCTCGCCTCTCGCTTTCTGAAGCTGGGCGACGGGAAGAACGGCGCGTCCACCAAAGACACCGTGCTGTTCCGCGCGCTGGCCGGGCCTTATCGCAGGATGCTGTACTGGTCGATGGCGCACCGCTGGGTCATCGTCCTCTGCGCGGTTACGGTGGCCTTCTCGACCATCCCCATGTTCCTGCACATGGGCAAGGACTTCCTGCCCGTCGACGACCAGAGCGAGTTCGAGATTGCCGTGCGTATGCCGGTGGGTTCCTCGCTCGATGGCTCCTCGGCCATGATGCGGGAGATCGAGTCGGATGTCCACACGCTGCCCGGCATTCGCAACGTGCTTACCACCCTGGGAGCCGATAGCCGGCGCCAGGTGGACCGCGGCTCGCTGATGGTCGAGCTGGTGCCCGTGGGCGAGCGCAGCCAGACGCAGTTCGAGATCATGCTCCAGGCCCGCGAGCGGCTGCGCAAGTACCGCGACCTGACCATCGCCGTCCAGCCGCCTGCCATGTTCGCCGGCGCCGGTCCGAACAAGGATCTTCAGTTCTTCATTCAGGGACCCGACTTCGCGCACCTGGAGCGCTATGTGGGCGCCATTCGGGCGGAGCTGGCCCGAACCACGGGCGTGCGCGATCTGGAAAGCTCCTACGAGCCGGGCAAGCCCGAGCTGCGCGTTCACATCAACCGCGCCAAAGCGGCCGACCTCGGCGTGAACGTCGCCTCCATCGCCACCGCGCTGCGCACGCTGGTCGGCGGCGACCCGCAAGTCACCACCTACCGCGAAGGCGACGACCGCTACGACGTGCAGCTTCGCGTCGAGAAACAGTTCCGCGACTCCGCGCGCGCCCTCGAGCGCCTCTACGTTCCTTCCGCGGCGCTGGGCAACGTCCCGGTCTCCAATGTGGTGACGGTCGAAGAAGGAACCGGCCCCGCCCAGATCGACCGTGTCAACCGCCAGCGCCAGATCACCCTCACCGCCAACTTCGCCGAAGGCCAGTCCCTCAGCAACGTCATCGGCGTGCTGGACCGCACCACCGCGGCCCTGAACATGCCGCCCGAATACCGCTTCGGCCTGCTGGGGCGCAGCAAGGAATTCGGGCGCGCCTCGATGGGTTTCGTGGTTGCGTTCCTGCTCTCGATCATATTCATGTACATGGTGCTGGCCGCGCAGTTCGAGAGCTTCATCGATCCGGTCACCATCCTCATCAGCCTGCCGCTGGCGGTGCCCTTCGCGCTGCTGACCCTGGTCCTGGCCGGCGAGAACTTCCAGATCATCTACACCTCGCTCGGCATTCTGATGCTGTTCGGCATCGTCAAGAAGAACGCCATCCTGCAGATCGATCACATCAAAGCCCTGCGCTTCAAGGAAGGCCGGCCGCGCCAGGAAGCCATCCTGCGCGGCTGCGAGGACCGGCTACGGCCCATCCTCATGACCACCGCCTCCCTGGTTGCGGGCATGTTGCCCATGGCTCTCGGCGGCGGCGCCGGCGCCTCTTCGCGCCGCAGCATCGCCATCGTGGTCATCGGAGGCCAGACCTTGTGCCTGCTGCTGACGTTGCTGGTCACGCCGGTGACTTACTCCCTGTTCGACGACCTCGGCCACTTCAATCTGTGGGCCCGTACCGGCGCGTTTCTGCGCGGCCTCAAACCCCGGCGCGCGCTGGGCGTCACCGCGCCGCTCGTTCTGCTGCTCGTCGCCCTGGCCGCCGCCTCCGGGGCCCGCGCCGCCGATGACTCCGCGCCCCGGCCGGCGCAAGCTGAAGCTTACGCCACCCAGCCCCGCGTAGGCGTCGGCGCCACCCAACGCAAGATGGCGCTGCGCGAGGCCATCGAGCTGGCGCTCGGCCAGAACCTCGATATCGAGATCGAGAAGACCAACCGCGCCGCCGCCCTCCAGGCGTTCAAGGGAGCGCACGGCTTCCTAGACACCACCTTGAATTGGTCGCCTTCGATCCTCTCCGCCAAGATTCCCACCGGCTCCGTCCTCATGGGCGCGGACGGCATTCTCTCCGAACACGTTCACACCGAGAACTTCTCCGTGCGGCAAATGCTTCCCTGGGGCGGCGCCGGTTTGGAAGTGGATTTCGACAACAGCCGCCAATCCAGCACCAACCCCTTCGAATCGCTGAACCCCTACTTCAACTCCCAGCTCACGGTCAGCTTCACGCAGCCGCTGCTCCGGAACCGTGCCATCGATCCCTATCGCGCCGAGCTGAAGATCCGCCGCAAGCGGCTCGATCTTTCCGACACCGATTTCGCGCTGCGCAACATCGACGTGGTCACCCGCGTCGAGCAGGCCTATTGGGACCTGGTGGCCGCGCGCCAGGCCGTGGACGTGCTCTCCGACAGCGTCGAATGGGCCCGCCAGCAACTGGCGATGACCAAACGCATGGTCGCCGCCGGCACGCAGGCCCAGGTCGAGATCTCGGCCGCCGAGGCCGAGCTCGAGCGCCGGCTGGACACGCATTACTCGGGCGTCGGATCCGTCACCGAGGCGGAGAACGGCCTCAAGCTCCTGCTGACCTCTTCGCGCGAGAACGCCCTGTGGGACGACGAAATCGTGCCGGTGGACATCGAGACGCTCGAGCCGCCCGAGGCCGGCGATCTGCGGGAAGCGGTCGGCACCGCGCTGCAACACCGCCCCGAGATGCGCGCCATCGCCACCCAGCGGGAAGTGGCGGCCGTTCAGACCAAGCTCGGCGCCGACCAGCTCAAGCCCCAACTGAACTTCGTCGCCGCATACGCCAACACCGGCCTGGCCGGCACCGTCGCCGCGACCGACCCGTTGACCGAGCTGTTCGGCGCCATGACCAACCAGATCAATGAACTGTCGGGCCCCGCCGGCCTGCCGCCCATCGCCTTCAACTTCGGCGCCCTTCCGCCGGGGCTCACCGGCGGCTACGGGAAGTCGCTTGCGAACCTGTTCAGCGGCAGCTACCCCACGGTGCAGGTCGGCCTGACTCTCGACCTGACCCCGCGCAACCGTGCCGCGCACGCCAACCTGGCCCAAAGCACGATTCTAGAGCGCCGGCTCAAACTGGAACAGACGCGTCTCGAGCTGGGCATCGAAGCGCAGGTTCGGAACGCCATGCAGGCGCTTGCCACCGCGCGGCAGCGCATCGTGGCCGCCGAGGCCAGCGCGCGCGCCGCCAAGGAGAAACTCGACAGCGAGACGCGCATGTACCAGTCCGGCGAGTCGACCAACTTCCTGGTGCTCACCCGGCAAAACGAGTACGCCGATTCGCGCCGCCGCGACGTGGTCGCCCGCCTGGACGCCAATAAGGCCATCGCCCAGCTTCGCCAAGCCGTTGGCTCGACGCTGGACGCCTACAAGATCCGCTTGCAGTAGACGGGCTGCAAGCGCTCATGCACCAGGGTGGCGCAGGCGGTTCCGCCTGCGTTCAGTACAGCCTCGGGTTTATGGGTGCGCCTATGAAGACGGGCTGGGTCCCCAAAGCGCCGTCGAGGAACGCCGTGACCACGGCGATGTAGCCGCGCGGGTCGCCGCCAATCGCCGAGTGAAACGCCCCCGGCCGGATCGACAACTGCTTGTGAGGGCTGGCGGTCGCGCGATACAGCTCCTCGGTTACGGCACGCGGCACGACGGGGTCCTTCTCCGCCGCCAGGTACAGCACCGGAATGTGATCGATGCGCCGGACCGCGTCCTCGACGCTCGCCTCCGGCGGGTCGAAAGGCACTCCCGTTCGCAGACGGAACGCCTCCCGGGACAGCCACGAAAACCCCGGTGCCGTGAAGAACCACAGGCGCACGCGGTGCATAAAGGGCACCACGGCCTTGGGAGGCGGATGCGCCAGGTACTGCCTCTCACGGCGCAGCACGTCCGTTGTGTCCAGGTAGGCGCTGTCGGCGACGACCGCTGCCAGGTCCGGCGTTCGCGAAGCCGCCAGCAGCGATGCCACCGCGCCCGACGAGTAGCCCAGGAGCGCAATCCGGTCGCCGCTCACGTGCGTCTTGACCCACCGCACCGCGGCCTCCACGTCCAGCGCCTCCTTGTAACCGAAGGTGCTGTATTCTCCGCCGCTCTCACCGTGCGCGCGCAAGTCCAGGATCAGCACGGAGAACCCTTGCGGCAGCAGCCGGGCGGCCGTGTACGCCATGCCGGTCTTGTTCGATTGCGAGCCGTGAACCAGGATGACGGTTGCCTTCGGCGCCGTGACGCTCCAGGACTTCTCCCACCAGGCCTTCAGAGGGATCCCGTCGGCGGATTGGAACGAGACTGTCTGCGGGCTGAGCCCAAAGCGCCTCGCGGGCGCGAACGGCTTTTTCCACGCCGGCTGTGGCCCCATGACCAGCCCGGAACCGAACAGGGCCATGAGATAGGCGATGGCCAGCAACAGCAGGACCGTCAGGAATGGAGCCGCACGCTTCAGACGCCGGAGGTCGCGTGCCAGCGCGGGACTGACGACGGTGCGGTGATGCCGCCGTGGCTTCTCGTCTGTTGCCGGAATTTCCATAGGAACCTTCTCAATTATGTTCGGCCCTGGCGGCGGCGATCGCCTCCAGGTATTGCCGCGCGCGTTCCTCGATGACGTCGAACCGCCCCTCGGCGGCGCTCGTGGCATCCACCAGTTCGCCCCCGACCGCCACGGCGCAGGCCCCGGCCTTCAGGAACTCGCCCGCGGTCTTCAGGTTCACCCCGCCGGTCGGGATCATCTCGATCTGGGGGAACGGTCCCTTGAGCGCCTTGATGTAAGCCGGTCCGCCGACGTTGCCGCACGGGAAGATCTTGACGATATCGGCGCCGGACTCCCATGCAGTCAGAACCTCCGTGGGCGTCAGCGCGCCGGGTATGATCGCCTTCCCATACCGGTGCGCCATTTCGATCGTGGAACCGCGCAGACTCGGTGTCACCAGGAACTGCGCGCCCGCCAGAATGCAGGCTCGCGCGGTCTCGGGATCGAGGACGGTTCCCGCGCCGACCACCAGCTTCTCGCCGAACTCGGCGGCGCACCGCTCCAGGACCCGCAGGGCGTCCGGAACCGTCATTGTGATCTCCGCCGCCCGTATGCCGCCCCGATAGATCGCCGCAACCGCCCCCAGCGCCGCGTCGGCGCTCGCCGCGCGCACCACCGGCACGATTCCGGTCTCTTTGATGAACGAGAGGACCTGGTCCTTTGTCACGAGAGTACGATCTTACCAAGGCTGGCGAGAGACCACCAGCGGGCGGGGGCCGAGTGGCTGCGGCCCCGGCGGGCCGCTCCAGGGCGTCGCACGGGAGGTGTCCGAAAATGGGACTAGGTTCATCGGGTAATAATATACTTGACATACCTACAACTGCGGCGCTACGCTGGGTGGTGGCGTGACAGGCTGGGTGGTCTTTCTGGAACCTTGTTTTCTCGGCTTCTCCTATTTGGGTGCTGCTTCTTCCTTCCGTTTCTGGTCCATGGCATCGCGGAGGGAGGCGTCGAGAATGCTACAGTCGCAAGATCCTCCTCTGTCTTCACCACGTTTGGTCTTGTAGCCGAAATATCCAATACAGATGTCTTCCTTAATGAGGTCACCGAACCCGTTATCGTATCGAAATGTACCGCGCATCGTTACGAACCGATCCAAGGTTCCAGCAGCGTATCCAGCGCTATAGTCTGGTACTGGAATCCTGTAAACGTAATAGGCCTCTTTACTAAGAGTTGGAATATGCTGACGGAAGGTAACTGGAACGCCAATGGTCTTTCGGTCTGCAATGCTCCTAACCGTAGCGACGAAGGCTATGTCAACATCTTTGGCCCTAATGCGCATAGGCGGTGCTACCCCGTCAACCGTTGGCCTGTCGATATAGACGGTGAGCCCACGGTCGTCCACGCGCGCTTGCATTCTAAGGGTGTCCCCCTGACTCCCAACCAATTGTGCGCGCATCAAGCGGAGTTGATCGGCCGAAGTCGCGGCCAAACTGTTGGTAGCAGAGATCATTTGGTCGGTCTGCTTAGCGCCAGTCTTCATCTGGTCCAACTGCCCCTGCATTACCCCTTTTTGCTCGTCCATCGCTTTCCATTGCTTCTTCGCGTAATGTGTGTAGACAATCGTAGAGATGGCGATGGCTATCGTCGCAAAGAGCATTACCCAGTCGTGAAAACCGACTCTTCTGAGCTTGTGAATATGAAACACAAACCATCGTGTAAATGGCATGTCTGGGCCCTCCTCTTGGCCGGGGTTATGTGTTGTGCTGCCGGAGTTACGAGCTTAGTTGTCGGCGTCCACATCAGTGACGGATGGAGACCTGCATTGTGCGCGGCGGCCATTGGAGTGATCTTACTAGGAAGTTCCTTCCTGATGATTGATCGCGGTCTAGACATTCTGGATCGGTGTGATACTAACCTGTGTCTTGTGTTCGGTTCGCTTTTCGCCCCGGCGCTTTCGGATTCCCCGCCCGTGGAGACGCGGCTCTCGCAGTCCTTACCCGCTCATCAAGTTCATCCTTCGGCACCTTCAGGAGCCGCCGCATGACACCTTTGAATTGCCGAAACTCCTGGGTAGCGGTAAACTGCCCTGGCGTTAGCGGGGGCCGGTTCTCTTCCCCCGGCCCTGTCTTCTTCTGCATCTGTATTCGCCCGTCAGCCACAAGCTGTCTCCATTTCCACTGTTCCGATGAGTTCCTTGTACGTGAGCCGTCGGCCTATCACCTGCCGCATTGCAGTGATGAAGCGCTCAAGGTCCGAGAGCTTCCGGTTATTGTACCGAAACACCTGCTCATCGCAGTAGGCTTGCAGGTGGAACGGCTCTACGCTAACGTAGGTGCCCTTCAAGGCACGCTTCAGGAGGCTCCAGAAGTTCTCCAGACCGTTCGTGTGGACCTGCCCGTTCACGTAACGCTCGGTGTGATCCACAAAGTCATGGACGAAGCCGTTGGACGGGAGATTCCGGTAGGACATAAGAGAGTCGGTGTAAACCCGAGACCCTCTTTCAACATTGTCCATGACGTTCCCGCGCACATAGTAACCGCGGACGTTCGGCAGCACCTTGGCGCGCGCCTGTTTGGTTTCACGCTCAAGCAGGCCCATCACGATGGCCTTGCCGCCTTCGCAGCCGCGTCGCAGGTTTGCGCCCGACATCTTGATGCGGGCCACTTTGTCCAGGTGCATGTTTCCAGCCTTGCCGCCGATCAGGGTTTCGTCGGCTTCAACCGTTCCGCTCATTTTGCGGAAAGAAGTCTCCTGCATCGCAAGGCGAATTCGGTGGAGCATGAACCATGCCGTCTTCTGGGTTACTCCAAACGAGCGATGGAGTTCCCACGAACTGATACCGTTCTTGGAGTTCAGGAGCATCCACACCGCCGGAAGCCACTTCTCCAACGGGATCGGGGAGTCTTCAAAGATCGTCCCGGTCTTAAGCGTGAACCTCGGTTTCGGGTGGGTGGCGTAGCACTTCCAGACCCGGTTCTTGGCGAGGTAGCAAACCTTGTCGGAGCCGCACTGGGGGCACTTCACCTTACCATCCGGCCAGCGAAGCTCGACCATAAACTGATGGCAATGCTCGAAGTCCGCGAAGTACAGGATCGCGTCTCGGAGGGTGGCATGTTCGCTCATGGTTCAAGCATACGCCGGTTCTTCGGGTATGTCAAGTATATTATTACCGTTCATCGTGCATTTTTTGTTTTCGTCGTTTTTGCGTGGGCCCGGTGTGCGGGCCGTCGCACACCCTGTGGAATGCGATGAAATTCGATGCGCGAGCCGTTGGAGTTTGGGTGGGGTGAGCCCTTTTTTGAGACACGCGGGATTTCAACAGTTGCCGTTCGCTGGAATTTCCTGGGCGAACGAGGGCCTCTGTGGCAGAGTGAACCTGGCAGGGGAAGCGCAAGCGGGCTCTGCTGGAGAGCAACCCGCCCAGGAATACCCTGTCGAGACTCACCCCGATGAGTGCGGGGAACCGCACGGATCCCCGCTTTCTCCGTCTTAAGAGGCATCGGGGAAGATCTCCTCATGCCTCGGAAAACTCAAGGCCGCGGGCAGCCAGCGCCCGCCGCTGGCGCCCGCCGCATGCAGCCGGGCTTGCTCGCTTTCAAACTCCTCCGGGCTCAGGTAGCCCAAGGCCGAGTGCAGTCGCACCCGGTTGTACACGGCTTCGATGAACTCCTCCAGGTGCGTCTGGAGTTCCTCGCGACTGCCGTAGGGCCGGGCGTCGATTTCCTCCTTCTTCAGCGTCTTGATCCAGCTCTCGCACATCCCGTTCTCCCAGGGACACCCCGGACGGCTCATACTCAGAACCGCGCCGCTCTGCTCCAGGCGGGCCACATACTCGTTGCTGGCATACTGGACTCCGCGGTCGGAGTGGTGCACCAACCTCGCCGGCGGCTGCCGGGACTGAATCGCCCGCTCCAGCGCCGCCAGGGTCAAACGTCGGTCCAGCCCGTCGGCCAACGCCCAACCCACCACCCGCCGCGAAAAGGCATCTAACACCACCGCCAGGAATGCGAACTCCCGGTCCAGCCGGATATAGGTGATATCGGCCACCCAGAGCTGATCCACATCCGTCAGGATGGTATGTCGTGCCAGGTTGGGGTAGATCCGAAACGGGTGCCCGGAGTCACTGGTCACCACAAATCGCCGCCGCGTGGCCGCCAGCAAGTTGTCCTCCCGCATGAGTCGCCGCACCATCTTCACCGTGACCGCCCAGCCCTGGCGCTGCAGCACCTCCGTGATGCGCCGGTAGCCGTAAAAGCGATTCGCCAACGCCTCACGCTGGATGGTGTCCCGGAGCTGCATCTGCTCGGTCTCAACCTCCGCTCCGCCCTGCCGGTAGAATCCGGCTCGCCCTACACCCGCCAGTTGGCACATCCGCTCCACACTCAGTTCGCCTTGCGTGCGCATTACGGCTCGGATTTCGGCGTACATGCAATCTCGCCATCGCCGGCCGTCTTCGGCCGTGACTCCTCGACGCGCCGCAAGGCACCTCTGAAAAAACCGTTCTCTACCGCTTGCCGGCCCACCACCCCCTCCAGCACCGCGATCTGCCGTTCCAACTCCTGAATCCGCCGCGCTTGCGGATCGACCGGCGTCTCCAGGACCTGCGGGTCGGCAACCAGACCCTTCTTGCGCGCCTGGCGTATCCAATAGTGCAGCGTGGTCCGATGCACTCCTAACTGCCGCGCCAGCGCACTTACGTTACCGGACACCTGCAGCAGCTCCAGCGCCCGCTGCCGCAGACCGGGAGGAAACCGCCGAAGGCCACCCTTTCTCGACATTGGCACACTCCATTTGATGAAGAGTGTTGAAATAGCCCGTGTCTCATTTTAGGGCTCAGTCCA
>Ga0116114_1000397_pt1 | contig 29037 bp, 25 predicted proteins | sample June2015DPH_10_5_FD_89823 | JGI IMG/M metagenome (GOLD analysis project Ga0116114, IMG submission 89823) | Peatland microbial communities from SPRUCE experiment site at the Marcell Experimental Forest, Minnesota, USA - June2015DPH_10_40 | ecosystem: Environmental > Terrestrial > Soil > Wetlands... | reverse complement strand
CTAAGAAATCCAAAACATTCTTTACTAGTGCATTATTTCCTAATTCAGTTATAATTTTCTCTTTTGCCTGACTTACATTCAATGAATTATTATAAATATAACCGTAGGCTTTTTTCAAAGCTTCAATATCAGAAAGTAAGAAGCCCCGCCGGCGAAGCCCAACAAGATTAAGCCCCTTATACTCCAAAGGTTCATTTGCAGCAAGAATATATGGCGGTACATCCTGTACAGCCCTAAATCCTCCGCCGATCATTGCATGCTGTCCAACAATACAAAACTGGTGAACAGGTGATAAGCCGCCGATAATAACATAATCTTCAATTGTAACATGCCCGGCAATTTGAACACCGTTTGCAAGTATACAATTATTACCTATTATACAATCATGTGCAACATGTGTGTATGCCATAAGAAGGCAGTTCTTACCAATCTGTGAAAAACCGGTGTCTTTAGTTCCGCGGTGAAGTGTAACAAATTCCCTGATTACAGTATCATCGCCTATTATAAATAACGATTCTTCATTTTCGAATTTCAAATCCTGAGGTACATTTGCAACTGAAGCAGACTGGTAAATCCTGACACGGTTGCCAATTCTTGCACCGTTGTAAATAACAGCGTTTGGACCTATTATACAGTTATCTCCTATTTCAACATTGTCTTCAATTATTGTATAGGGGAGAATGGTAACATTGTTACCAAGTTCAGCTTTACTGCTCACAATAGCAGTAGGATGAATAGTATTCATTTATTCCTTTTTATCCCCGGTATTTGCTTCTCTGTCTATAATAGCCGCCATAAATTCCGCTTCGGCTATAAGATTATCGTTCACAAAAGCTCTGCCGTACATTTTAACAACTTTGCTTTTTTTATTTGTTAATTCAACTTCGAGAAAAAGTTGATCGCCCGGCATTACCTGCTTTCTAAATTTTGCATTGTTAATCTGCATAAACAGAACGAGTTTTTCTTCCGGATTAAGAAAAGAATTTAATAAGAGAATTCCCCCGGTTTGTGCCAGAGATTCTAAAATAAGAACTCCCGGCATAATCGGCTGCCCCGGAAAATGACCCTGAAAAAATGGTTCGTTAACAGTTACAGATTTTACTCCGATTACTTTTTTATCAAGTTCAAGATGAATTATTTTATCAACGAGCAGAAAGGGATAACGATGCGGAAGAATTCTTTCTATCGCACTTGTGTCAAAAACGGTTCCTTCTTTTTTTACGAATTGATATTTTTTTACAAGTTTCTTTTGCTGATACAACTTTCTGATCTGTTTTGCAAATTCAACATTTGCCCTGTGACCGGGCCTGGCAGCTAAAATCTGCGCTTTAATAGGTACGCCTATCAACGCCAAATCCCCTAACAGATCAAGAAGTTTGTGTCTTGCAGGTTCATTCTTAAATCTTAGTTCTTTATTGTTTAATATCCCGTTTGTACCCAGAATAACTTTTTCTTTTATACCCAGCTTTTGCCCGAGTTTATCAAGCTCATGTTCATTTGTATTCCCGTCAATAATAACAACCGCATTATCAATATCGCCGCCTTTTATCAACCCTAAATCTGCAAGTTTTTCAACTTCACTTAGGAAACAAAAAGTTCTTGCAGATGCAAATTCAGTAACAAACTCTTTTTCAAGGTCAAAAAGTCCCGTATGTTGGCTTCCAAGCGCCGGGTTTTGATAATCAACCATGACAGTTACCCTATAATTATCCAGTGGAAGGGCTACAATATCTATTTGGCTTTCTTCATTATGGTAAGTTACTTCTTGATCAATAATCAGGTAATCCTTAGGTGCATCCTGCTGAACAAATCCTGCTTTAATAAGTTGTTCAACATAATGCGCCGAACTCCCGTCCCCAACCGGAGGCTCTACTCCATCCAGTTCAATAATAATATTATCAATTTGCAGCCCTACAACAGCCGCAAGTACATGCTCAACAGTATAAACTTTTGCTTCCCCTATACCTAATGTAGTTCCGCGGGATACATCAACCACATTATCCGCCGTAGCGGGTATTTCGGGATTTCCACCTAAATCAGTACGAACGAATCTTATGCCGTAATTTTCAGGGGCCGGTTTAAAGGTCATTGTACATGATGTACCTGTATGCAGCCCAATTCCAGACATAGAAACAGGTTGTTCGATTGTTCTTTGTAATTCTAACATTTGTTATAAATCCGTTTTTTTAACACAAAAAATTAAATTTGCCGGAATTAGGTTATCAAAATAGTAAGACGAGTTTTGAAATACAATTAAATGAACCGCAAAAGTACGCAGCTTATTACAGCAAGTCTCAAAAATTATTATTTATCCGGCTTTCCGGATTGTGGGTTGCTTAGTTTTTTTATTTCCTCAGTTAATAATTTAACCTGTTTTTCCAGTTGTTTTATTTTTTCAAGATAGTCGGGAAGACTCCTGATATGGGCTTCTTGTTTCAGCGATATTTTAGCTTCCTGTGCAAACAGTCCGAAATACTCTCCTGGTTTAGATAAAGATTTGGAAATACCTGATCGCGCCATAACAATTATATTATCGCCAATTTCTATATGCCCTACAACCCCAACCTGCCCTGCAAGTATACAGTGATTGCCGATTTTAGTACTGCCAGAAATCCCTGTCTGAGCCGATATTACAGTATCTTCTCCAACTACAACGTTATGAGCAATCTGCACAAGGTTGTCAAGCTTGGAACCTCTTTTTATTATAGTAGCTCCTAAGGCAGCACGGTCTATTGTAACATTTGCACCAATCTCAACATCATCTTCCAAAACGACTATACCTATCTGCGGTATTTTGTGATATACTCCTTTTTCGTCAGTAAAGAATCCAAAACCGTCGGAACCTATTACAGCTCCGGGATGTATTATTACTCTCTTCCCTATCCTTACTTTTTCTCTTATACTTACATTTTGAAAAATAATAGTACCTTCATCAACAACTACATTCTCAAGCAGAACAGTATTATGAAAAATTTTTACGTTATCATTTATTCTGCACCCCGCTGAAACAACCACATTTTTACCAAGTGCAACATTTTTACCAAGAACAGACAAAGGGTGCACCGATGCGGAGATATCTATACCGGTCAAAGAAAATTCGGGAGAGAAATAATGGATCAGAATTTTTGAAAATGCTTTATTGGGATCATTAACTTCGATGTATGCAATATCACGGCGAGTTTTATTAAATCCCGGCTTTACTAAAATTGCGGAAGCTTTGGTAACGGCAAAATATTTTTCATAAGCGGAAAGATATAAAAATGTAAGTTCACCAGGGTTGGCATCTTCAATTTTTGCAAGATTTGTAATTTTAATGTTTTCATCGCCGGTTATCTTTCCGCCGGTAAGCTCTGCAACTTCTGTAAGGCTAATTGTCATATATTTCTTTATTATTGAAGTTTTAATTTATCCATAACTAAAGGGGTAATGTCATACTTCTCTTTTGCAAATAATAAAACGACAGCATTACTCCTGTCAAATACAAAATCCAGACTTTCGTCTTTTGCAACATCCTGAATTGCGTTAAATATTTTATTCTGAACCGGTTTCATTAAATCTTCCTGCTGCTTAAAAAGCTCGCCGTTGGCCCCGAATTTTTTATCACGGTATTCGGTTATCTGCTGATCAAGCTTCTTTATCTGGTCTTCTAAATCACCGCGTGTCTGTTCGGTCATGATTAATTTACGCTTATCATAGTCGTCCTGCCTGGCTTTCTTCTGATCTTCCAGTTTTTTCAGATCGTTCTGCCAATCCTTAATAATTGCATCAAGCTTTTGACGAGCGTCTTGGGCATCGAGAAGTTTGCTCAGAATAGTTTTAGAATCGACATAACCGATTTTAAGTTGGCTGTATGAAAAACCAGTTAAAACAAAAAAATATAAAATTATTAATAAAATTATTTTTTTCATATTAACTCCTTAATATGAGTTGTTACTTTAAAAATTAATTTAGAATTTTTTAGCAAGAATAATTTTATCCATCAAAACGTGTTGTTCTAATAGATTATTCAACGCTTTACAATAACATCAACCTTGCCAAAGACATCCTTTAAGATAGTCCCTCTCACCGGGAAAAGAAAAAGAGGGTGAGATAATAAAATTATTTGCCACCTGTTTTCAAATAGTCAAGCACTTTATAAGTTAAATCGGATGCAGAATCGGCATAAAGTAGTACAACGTCACCGGCTTTATCAAATACAAATTTCACATCTTCTCTTATTGCAACATCTTTAATAGCTTTATAAATTTTGCTTTTTACAGGGCCGAATATTTCATCCTGCTTCTTATATATATCTCCGGTTCCCTGCGCAAATTTTTCCCTGTTATAACTTACAACCTCATTTTCCTGACTAACTAACTTCTGCTGCGTCGTCTGTTTTTCCTGATCAGGCATAGTATTGGCTTTTTTCTGGTAGTCTGCCAGTGCTAGCTGATAATCAGCACGCATACTATCAAGATGAGCCGACCATGAATTTGACAGTGCATCAAGATCGCCCTGCGCCTTAATAGCTTCAGGAAACTGTGCAAGTATAACCTGCGAATCCACATAGCCTAACTTCTGAGTTTGAGCTGAAAGAAAATTAGAACCGGCAAAAAGAAATAGTATAAATAAAATATGTTTTTTCACTCTTTAATTACCTCTCATTCAGATAAATAGTTATTAAAATCCTTTGCCAAATTGGAAAGCGAACAGCCATGCTGGGTCTTTACCATTAACCGCTTTTCTGTCAAAACCCCAACCCATATCAAATCCTATTAATCCGATAGGGTTAATCATAATTCTTGCGCCAACACCTGCAGAACGCCTCAAATCAAACGGATCAGTATGCTGAAGATCAAGAAAAACATTGCCTGCTTCTGCAAAAGTTAGAAAGTACAACGGCACAGGTTCTAATGTAACTGCAACACGAATTTCAGTAGTATATCTTATTACAACATCACCGCCGCTTGCAGGTCCGATTGACCTATCGTCGTAACCTCTGAGGGGAACAGTAGCTATTTCAAGCCCGTTACCGCCCATCATAAAGCGTTCAAAAGGATTTATATGCGTGGATGTAAATTGGTCCAACTCATGAATATAATCCATCTCTGTCGCAGTATACCAAGTTAACCTGTTTGTATTAAACAACTGTTTGTACCATTCCGAGAGAAAACTGACCTTGTAATAATTAAGATCTCCCGGTAGCAGCACGCCTCCTGAAAGCTGCCCATCCAGCGATACATTGGATCCGGTTGAAGGAAAGATTGGGTTATCAACATTCTTCCTGCTTATCGTTACACCAACCGTGTACTGATGAGTTATACCATCCGAATATACGCCTGCTCCATCGAGAATATCATTATATTGATACCTGAGCATACCTTGAATATAAAAATAATCATCCGGCCATCTTAATCTACGTCCAAGTTTTACATCTGCCCCTGCATCACTCATATCATAAACATACTGCTGCCTGGTATCAAAAACTTCAAATCCAAGCATAGTAGGTGTATCCATAAACCAGGGTTCCGTAAATCCAAGCGTAAAAGTCCTGTAAATATTGCTTACACCAAACTGCCAGTTGAAGCTTAATATTTGTCCGCCGCCCAAAGAGAAGGGCTGATCGAGAGAGAAGTTTGATAGTGTAATACCAATTGATCCGCTGAAGCCGTAACTTCCACTATAACCGACAGAGGCATTTAAATAATCGCTGGATTTTTCCTCAACATTAAAAGTTACATTTACCGTACTGTCGTTTTTAATCGAAGTATTTATACCGTCTGCGCCATATAATTTTTCCGTGTTAAAATACTTCAAGTTGGCAAGCTGCTGGATGCTTCTTAAAAGAAGTCCCCTGTTAAAGAATTCTCCCGGTATTGTATAAAGTTCACGGCGGATAACTTTATCCTTAGTTTTATCATTTCCCGCAATATTAACTTTTCCAACTCTAAACTGGTTGTGTTCATCTATATGGATATCTACATCCATTGAATCAGAACCAACTTTAGTTTCAGTTGTCTTTAAGTTAAACATCAAGTAGCCGTTGTCTAAATAAAGTGAGGCAACGTCGTTTTGATCTTTGTTGCCTTTAAGGTTTTGCTCAAATTTTTCATAATTGTAAACATCCCCTTTTTTAAAACCGAGCCGGTCATTCAAAACACTTTCAGGAATATAAGTACTACCTTCCCAGGTTATATTTCGAAGAAAGTATTGAGAGCCTTCATATACGCTTATTAATATAGTAAGATCTTTTTTGTCGTTTGAATAAATCAGCGAATCGGAAACAATTTGTCCATCCCTATAACCGTTTTTCTGGTAGAAAGTTGTAAGAGCTTTTTTATCGTCTTCAAATTTTTGAGGATCAAATTCAGCGCTGCTCCAGAATTTCCACCATTTGGCTTCTTCAGTATTATCCAATGCTCCTTTCAGATCATCGTCTGAAAAAGCTTTATTACCTTCAAATACGATATGGCGCACTTTAACTTTTTGATTTTCATTTATTTTAATCACCAGCAAAATTCTGTCTTTAATTTTATCAATGAGATTTAGATATGAATTTTCTTTCAGGTCATACTTAACGGTATAATCGTCCGTCGAGTCTTTTTCATTTTTCCATTTTACTTCGATATCATCTTTTGTAGTATCGGCTGTATGATAAACAAAATTCTCAAAATTAACTTCAGCATTTAAATAGCCATCTTTTTCATACAGTTTAAGGATATCGTTTCTGATTTTATTTTCTTCTTGCGGTTTTAAGATTTGCCCGCGCTGAAGATCAATTTTTGCCTGGAGATCGCCGGTACTTTCTGCATCATTACCGATAAAGGCATCTTTTTCATATCTCGGGAATTCTTTTACTTTAATAAGAAGGAAAACGCCGTCCGCAACCTGCTTATCAACATAAACATTTATATCCGAAAAAAGATTTAAAGTCCATAATTGTTTGATTGCATTCATTATATTTTGATCAGCAACCAATTGAATTTCATCCCCGAGTTTAAGTCCGCTGTTTGCAATAATAGTAACAGCATCGGCGGTTTTGTTGCCTTCTACTGAAATACCAAGGATTTTATAGTTGACCGGGGCATTCTGCGCCGATAAAGGAAAGAAATTACATAATAATATTAAAAAAAAATATTTAAACCGTCTCTTTATGAAGGCTGGAAACATTCTTTAAACCTTTGTCTTTCTTATTTAATTGTTCGCTGACTCTTCCAAATCGGCGTTCCCTTTTTTGGAAATTCCTTATAGCTTCATAAAGATGCTTGCGGTTAAAACCCGGCCAATGCACATCGGAAACATAAAATTCCGTGTATGCAATCTGCCATAGCATAAAATTGCTTATTCTAAATTCACCGCTCGTTCTTATCAAGAGATCAGGATCAGGAAAATTCTTAGTTGTCAAATTTTCGGAAATTATTTTTTCGTTTATATCTTCAAGTGACAAATTGCCTTCGCATACACTATATGTTATACTCTTAACGGCTTCAACAATTTCCCATCTTCCGCCGTAGCTAAGCGCTAAATTAAGAGTCATTTTTTTGTTGTTTTTTGTTCTTTCAACTGCGTCGTAGAGTTCTTTTTGGACCTCTTTAGGTAAAGATTTAACATCACCAATAGTAGTTAGACGAACATCATTCTGCATTAGTTCATCACATTTATCTTTAACGCTCTTCAAAAGCAAACGCATTAAAGTTGAGACTTCATCTTTGGGCCTTTTCCAATTTTCGGTGGAAAATGTGAATAGTGTAAGGTATTTCACTCCTATATCCGAACAAGCTTGAGTAACTTCTCTTACTGAGTCAACTCCTTTTTTATGACCTGCTACCCTCGGTAACCCTCTTTTTCTTGCCCATCTGCCATTCCCATCCATTATTATAGCAATATGGTTGGGAATTTCACCCGAATTTTTTAACTCTTCTTGTATTTTTGCATCGGATTCCGATTGCTTCTTACCCAAATTTATCCTCAAAAATGATAAAGCGTGTAAAATTAAACTTATGACTCTTTAATGTCAAGGTAAGTAATTATTGACCAAATAATCTTAATTTCAATTAAAACTGAAACTTTAACTATTAAAATTATTATGCAGGATAATATTATGAAAGGTAAAAATAAAAGACATTTAATTAAACAAAAAATCATCGGAAATTAACTGTGTATAAGTTAATTATATTGGGGAAAGAAAAGAATTAAACTTGAACTTCTAAGAAATGTAAAGCTGATAACAATTATAAATTACTGTCGGACAGAATAATATTATTGCACTGTTTATCAATTTATATAACTATTATTGGCGACCATTGCAGAAACAAATCATTCATAAAATAGTCGCGGCTTATTAAGCATTCCCTATGAAAACAGCGTTGTTCTTTTTTCCCTGCTACTTTTTCTCTGAACAACGGGTTGCTCATTTATTGGAAACAGGCGGATATTTTTTCTTGCTTCAGGTTCCAACTTCTCTACAATTATTTTGGCGTTACCGAAAAGTGCCGAAGGAACACCAATGAATAAAAGCACTTTTTTGTTTGTGTATTTTGTCTGCCTTGTTGCAAGAAAATTTAAACGGTCGATTATTAAAGCATCGCCCATATCTTCGTTTGTTAACGTAATACCAATGGCAAAATTATTTTTATACTTAGCAATAACATCAACATCAAATTTTCCAATTTTAGATGGTTCCGGCAGGTAGGTTCCAAACTTTCTGCTTACTGTTAAATAACCTCTTTTCCAGAATTGTTCTACAAGTAAATCTATTGTTCTTCTTTTCATTAGTTCAAGCATATCAGCCTCCTATATCAGACTACCTTTGATAGTATCGGGATAATCGGTGAAAACTTTGTGCCTTTTATTATTTTTATATTAGCTATTTTTTTATACTCAAATTTCTTTACCTCGCTTGAATTAAACGCCCTGCCGTATATAACTTTCTTACCGTTTTTCTCTCTCGAAATATAATAAGGGTCAAGCAGAACCTCATTTAAGCCGTATAAAAAGCTTACTTTATTACGATTATATATTGCTAAGGAAAAAATTTCTGTTTTCATATTAACTCCATTATTACAACTTTTAATTAAACCACCTGACAACACCAACTACTTTACCGGCGAGTTTAAACTCTTCATTGTTTAATATCTCTATCGGTTGATATAAATCGTTTTGAGGAATCAATCTTATATTACCGTTCTTATTTTCATAGGTTTTAACTGTAGCTTCTTCATTGATTAAAGCAACTACGATATCGCCGTTTACAACATCTCTTTTTGATGAAACTATTACCAGGTCCCCTTCAAAGATTCCTGCGTTAACCATACTATCACCTTTTACTTTAAGTGCAAAACAGTCATCCGACATTTTTGAAAATGTGGAATCAATAACTATATTGCCCTCAATATTTTCTTCAGCCAGAATTGGTGAGCCGGCAGCAACACGTCCAACAACGGGTATCTTTCGAAAGCCGTGATCTTTTTCAAGCTGGAACAAGTTCATCCTTGCTTCATTTTCATCATCTTTCTGGAATGAAATACCCCTGCTTGCATTGCTTTCTACATTCAGGTACCTTTTCTTAACAAGAGCATCTAAGTGACGTTTCACACCAAATGTGGAGGAAATATCAAACTTTTTGCCAATTTCCCGTAAAGTAGGGGGATAGCCGTTTTCAATGAGGAACTGCCTTATAAAGTTCAGAATCTCTTCCTGTCTGTCTGTAAGCTGATCTTTCATTCAATAACCTCGTTTAATAGTGCTCATATGTTTACTACCACAAATATAGTGTACGGATGTTCACCTGTCAAGTGTTTTTTAAAAAATATTTTTAGGAGTGTGATGGATGTACAGCGAATCGCTGATTTGTTAATTACTAATGAGTACATTTAAGTAAAATGTAAAGAGAATGACTGAATGGCAACTCTCTGTTTTTTTGTGTGTTAAAATTCAGAAGATTAAATAGTTGGAGAAATTCAATTTACTACTTTAAATTATAGATGATGTAAACTAAAATTTTTTGGTAATCTTTTATTCCATTATATCAATTTAATTGCTTATGTAAACCTTACTTATGCTGGGCATAATATAAATTAAGATAGTATGTATATATGTATTTGTATTTCAATATCTCAGCTAACTTTTTTGATTTCTTCCAGTTATAATAATAAAATTGAGTCCGGTATAAATTCATATTCTATCACTTCCGGTACCACTAAATTATCTCTCTTTATTACTGATTTAAATTTAAATCCGGCAGATGTGTATATATGCTGTGCAGGTTTGAAAAAATCAACTTTCCCGGTTTTAACTATGATTCTAAAGGGTTTCATGTTTTTAATCATATCTAATCCAATTAATAATTGTTTTTTCCCATAACCTTTTCCCTGGTAATTTTTAATTATACAATTGTGGCCAATTTCGACAGAAATTGGTAATTTACGTGGATCCCATGACATAAATCCAATCACAAAATTACCATCTATTTTATTATCAACGGTTATAAAACCATTATAGTCCATAAATGATAAGTTGTTGTATATAAATTTGTCAAAATTTAACCAGCTATCTTTAAAGAAATCCGTTAACTCCGGAAATTCAGAATATGCATATAATAATGATTTATAAATTGTTCCTTCGGTTGTTTCCGAAAATTTCTTTATGCCCATTTGCTTGTTGTTCAATATATGAATTTTTTTAACTTTGTTTTATAACCAACATTTTATTGCCGCCTTTTTGAAATTCATAATCAACTTTCAATTGCTTTACGGAATACCCTTTTTTACTGTAAATATTCATAATAATTTCTACATAAGGCGACTGAATGGCATTAAAATCCAGCAGCGGAAATATCCTAACTTCTTTTGCAACACGAAGCATTTCAGCTATTGATTGTATATGAAAGTCCAATGTTAAATTATTTGTATATAAAAACAAAAAATGTGAGGATAATACTAAATCAAAATTATTATTATTGAACGGCAGGACGGGCAGATCCACACAAACATACCTGTTTTCAATTTTACCTTTCTCATAATCATTTAGAAATTCTTGCATGGCGGAAAGCCTAATCAAGCCTAATTCATATATATTTTTAATATTTGACCAAACAAATTTTTCCTGATTATTCCTGGTCTGATTCATAACAATATCAAATGTTGCCTTTATACGTTGTTTAATTTCAATTATTGAAAATTGATAAATTATATCAACTGAAATAACTTTTTTACCTTTTTTATACATTACAGAATTAAAACTTGCAGGACCGTCTCCGCAACCTAATATTGATTTGCTTAAATCCGATTCATTCAGACCAAACATGAAAACATATTCCGAATAAGACCTACTCCATGGAACTATTGATTCGTATTTGATTGCCATTAAATAACTTAAGGTTTAATTTAAAATTTTAGAAAACCATTAAATTAAAAACTTTGTTACGGATTTTCGTATTAGAAGTTTGCTCTCCCACAGCAAGAAGGCATTTTTTGTGTCCTTTATTAAAATATTTCTCTATTATATTTCTTCATTACTCTTAATACACGCAGTGTATTCCACCTGCTATCCGTGCCGCTTTTTTCCATATCAAAATGCACTAAGCCTGCATGCTTATGACTAATACCCCACCTGCCGTTCTTTCTCTGCTTCTTAATAATTATATTTATTGCGTCCTGCATCCGCTCATCATACGGCGCATCCACAGACTGGAAATAATCAAGGCAGCGTAAGATATCATACTTCCACCGGCAGGGATAATGCATCACCAACATCTGGGATTTAATTACTTCGCCAGTAGATAATGATTTGTAAAGATTTCTTTTTAGCAGTAGTTCATGCGCTTTGTTTTTAAAATTTTTTAATTCATCAATATGGTATTTGTAACCATTGTTTTCAAGATCGTGTATAAATTCAAGCACCGTTAACGTAGTGTGAAGTGAACTTTTTTGTGTACCGCCCCACCATCTACAGTTCCAGCCGCCGTCCGGCATATAATGAGAAATAATATAGTTAACAATTTCATTCAAGGCTGAATGCTGCATTTTAGCATAGCTGCAAATGCTTAACAGCATTCCGCATACACAGATATCCTGCTTCCTATTTCTTGCTACTCCCCTTGAGTTAATCCAGAGTTTATCAAGCAGTATTTGGCTTCCTTCAATGTAATCTTTATTTGATTGAGGAACGCATAAATTTTTCAGCTCAAGCAGTGTATAATGAGTTGAAATCCATTTAGGGGAATAAACTCCGCCGCCCCAGAGGCCTGTTTTTTTGTCCCGTTTAGAAAGAAATTTTTTACACCAACCTTCTAAGGGTATCCGGCCCTGTAATGTTTCCAATTCTTTTTTTGAAGCGTTCAGCAAATCGCGTTTTACCTGGTATTGAATTGAAACATCACCGTCCAGCAGCCAATTAATAAGTTTGTTGTTGATCTCATCCATTTAACTGTTCAACATGATGTTTCAAATGCCTTAGATAATCTGTGATAACAAATTCAAGCGTAACCGGATTTTCTTTCCCGATATTGACCGAGTTGGTTAATACTTCTTCAGGTAAAAAATCAATCACATTACTAATGTGTATATTATATTGATAGAAAAGTTCAATAATATCCTGCCATTTCAATTTATTATAGCTTTGCACTTCTACCCACCGGTTCTGATTGTAAGGCGGAAAATCTGCAGCAATGCTTTGTGCTGCTCTAACAAAGCGCTGGTGGTTGTTTGCAGCAGAGTCAATCAGGTGTCCGAGTATTTCCTTTTTAGACCACTTATCCGGGCTTGCTTTTATAACGGCATTTTCAGGCGGAATTTTTAGCAACTCCGGCTTTGCCGCCGCAACTACCTCACGAATGCCTTCAGATATAATATTTCTATTAATCATAATTTATTACCTTTGAATATTTAGAATTTCGTATTGAATTGTAATAAAGTATTTCTCCCGGATTATCTAAACCAACTAAAATTACTTTGTTTAGTAATTTAAGTTTAAATGGAATAAAATTAAATAGATATATATTGCCTTTTTTCTCTCTCTTTTATAAGAACAGGGATGAAGCAGGAGGTTAAAAAAAAGCATCCCACAGATTTTAACCCACAGGATGCTAAAATAAGAAAGAAAAAAGGGAATTTTCCCCCGGAAAAGAGCTAAACCTCTATTTCTTTCTTCTCTACATGTACAATCCAGTCGTGTTTATCTTCAATTTTTCCGTAATGAAGTGAAGTTAATTCCTCAAAGAGTTTAATATCAAGTTCACCCGGCTGGCCGTTATTAAAGTTCATTTCGAAGCCTTTGAATGTAAGCCAACCAACAGGGGAAATAATTGCCGCAGTACCTGTACCAAATACGCCGGTAACATTTCCTTTTTTATACTCGTCGATTACTTCATCTATACTTATCTGACGTTCGGTAACATTTATATTCCAATCTTTTAAAATCTGGATAACCGAATCTCTTGTTACGCCTGGCAGAATACTACCATTTAATTTTGGTGTTGCAACTTCATTCTTAAAATTAATGAATATATTCATTGTACCGACTTCTTCAATATACTTTTGCTCAACTCCATCAAGCCAAAGTACTTGTGTAAAACCTTTTTTCTTTGCATCCTCTCCGGCATAAAGACTTGCCGCATAGTTAGCGGGAGTTTTACAGTCGCCAAGGCCTTTTCTTACCGCTCTTACATAATCATCCTGTACTAAAATCTTAACAGGTTTAAAACCCTCCGGGTAATAAGCACCCACCGGTGAAAGTATTATCATAAGCTTATAAAATGCAGATGGTCTTACGCCTATGAAAGGTTCTGAACCGTAAATAAATGGGCGGATATATAATGATTCGCCTGCCTTTGCAGGTATCCAGTCTCTTTCAATACTAACTAATTCAATTAATGCCTGAAGTAAAAATTCCGTATCAACATTGGGGATGCAGAGTTTTTTAGAAGAATTATTAATCCTTTGAATATGCTTTTGCGGCCTAAAAAGTACAATTTCATCGGACTCTGTTTTAAAAGCTTTCAATCCGTCAAATACTCCCTGCCCATAATGCAGGTACATAGATGCCGGGTGCATCGGTATATTTTCTAATTTTTTAATAATAGGATTATGCCAGCCCTTTTCGGATGAATAATCCATTTCGAAAACATGATCAGTGAAGATTTTTCCAAAACCAAGATCAGCGGGGAGCTTCACCGGTTTTTCTCTTTTAAGTAAATTATATTGAATTTTTTCCATAACCGTAACCAGTCCAATTAAAAATGAAAATTTCTATTACATTTTACAAAAAATTAACGAAAGTTTAAAATATAGGATACACTCCGAGGTAAGCGGACGGAGTATCAAAAGCCAAACCCACAAACAAGATACGCCACAAGTAGCGGGGAATTAAACCCAAAAAGAGATTAAAATATCAGCATCCACAGGAAATAATCCAGTATCAGTATTGATGCCGAAGAAAGGACGAAGGATTTTATCGTAGACATCCCGACACCTTCAGCGCCGCCTTCAGTTCTGAAACCGATATGGCAGCCAAGTAAGGCGGTTACTCCTCCAAAGAATACTGTTTTTACCAGTCCGGCAATTAGATCGGAAAAGATAAAAAATCTTTTTACCGAAAGGAAAAACACTGCGAAGGATACACCAAGAAAATAATTTGAAACTATGTATGCGCCGAAAACTGCAATAGTATCCGCATATACCACAAGTAAAGGAAGCATTATCACGGCAGCAAGAAAACGCGGCATTGCTAAATATCTGACAGGATTAATAGCCATTGTTTCAAGCGCATCTATCTGTTCTGTTACTTTCATAGTTCCAATCTCTGCCGCAATTGATGCGCCAACACGGCCGGCAATTACAATGCCCGTAAGAACGGGACCCAATTCTGTTATTATTGCCCTGCTTGTAGAGCCGCCAAGAAATGACATTGGTGCGATACCTTTTAATTGATATGCAGCCTGCCATGCCGATACAGCACCTGTAAATACCGCAATAATTGTTACCAGTGGAAGCGAATTTACCCCTATATGTTCCATCTGGTAAAGGATAATATTTCTGCTTCGGGGAATTGTCTTAAAGCTTTTAATTATTTCCCAAAACAGCACTGAAACCTGGCCGATCTCCCGGGCAAATTTTAATGTTTCTTTTCCTAATTTCTGTAAAAGATTGCTTAGCAATTAATAATTCCTGAACTTAACACTCTAATTTAATAAAAAATAAAACGCAATTGTTACCTTAATATTATCCGGAATAAAATAAGCTGCTGAAGAAATGATTTCCTATGTGAAAAATGATTAGCCGTAAGCAAAGAGACGGGGCTTGCTTCAGAACTCAAGTGAACACCGCCATATAGTCCATAATAAGCTGAACCATGACGTTTCCTTATTTAAAAAGGATTATAGAGATTGTTAATCAATAGTTTTTAGTAAGGCGAGATGATATGAATCCTTTTTGAATTTACAATTAACAAAATAATTGTTTTTTTTGCACAATATTATTCAGCCAACTCAAAATGATACACTTTCCTAATTTTTTTAGAAAGATTTATTCTGCCATATATATATCATTTACTTCACAATGCGAAGTATCGTTTGTCGGTTTAAATGTTTCTAACCTCTTTCTATATAATATGTTACAGCGAAAATCGTGTGGCTTTTTTAAAATAAAATCATTTATTAACGGCATTTTGGGAACGGCAAAAAATTTTAGCATTATAATTGCTTTAATATATGCAGACAAATTAGTAAGTTGAAATAAAAATGGGAAAAATTATAGAAAATATCCTAAAAAAAGAGGACAAGTTTGTTCCGAATTTAATAATTCAGGCTCCCGTTGGTATTATAACATTTTCAACCGACTGGAAAATTAACTTTGTCAACGAAGTCTTTATTAAATACGCCTCGCTGTATCAATTCAAGCATTCAGAGCTTGAAGGAATAAGCATATTGGATTCAAATGTTTTACCGGGTAACGACCTAACGGAAGATTTAAATGAGTTACAGAACGGCAATAGTTTTGAAAAAGAAATAAGAAATATAAAAACCGCTGACGGCGGAATGATAAAGGTTATTGTTAAAGGTTCTCCCGTTTTTTACAACGATCAATTTGCCGGCGGAATTTTAGTTGTAGAAGATTTTAAAATTCCACCCATTGCACTTCAATCAAAGGATTTAAGAACCAACCAGATAGAAAGCATCATCTCCAAAATTGATGATCTTTTATTTATTACGGATACCGAAGGAAAAATTAAATACTCATATGGAAAAAATATTGAGAAGATCAATACTTCGTATGAGTTGACGGATTCTTTAATTACACGGCTTTTTACCGGCAGCTTGAAAGAGGACTTCCAGAAGAAGTTAATTCATGTTCTGGAAAGTAAAAGTTCCGAGAAATTAAATACGGAGCTTATATTAGGCAATGACATAGTTGCATTTGAATGTCGTATGGAACCTTTACTTAACTGGCGCGGACAAATCCAATTTATCTTCTTTTTTTTCTACGACATAACATACCATATAAAAGAAAAAAAAATACTCTTGGGAGAGATTGAAGAATTAAAACAATACCAAACTATTACTGAAGCAGTTACCGACGCCGTATTTGCCGTTGATTCAAAGGGAGAGATTATCTTCTGGAATAAAGCTTCGGAGCTACTATTTGGTTATGCACGCAGCGAAGTATTCGGTAAGTTTTTCGGCAAGGCTCTGGATGTATTTGATACAGAATATTTTGCCGGCATCAAAGAAGAATTAAAAGTTTCTAAAATTTGGAAAATAACACTTACAGTTTATAAAAAGAACGGGCAAAAAGAAATCATTGATGCGAAATTTTCCATGTCCGGTAAAGTATCGGACATAATAGTCATACTGTGCACAAACATTACAGAAAGAGCATCGGTTGAACAACGGCTTAAATCATCCGAAGAAAAATTCAGAAATATTGTTACAAATTCCCCCGAGCTGATTTGCACCTTAGATTTAAACGGAAAAATTATTTATGCAAATACGGCTTTTTACAAATCGTTTAATTATTCGGAGATAGAATTATCCGATAAAACCATACAAGATCTTCTTGCGCCTGATTTTGTTTTATCCAGCGGCTTCAATTTAAAATCATTTGAAAAGTTCGGTATTGAAGGGCTGGAGCTTGTTGCGGTAAAAAGTTCCGGCAATAAAATATATCTGAAGACAACCATATCTCCCGTTATTATCAATAACAGGTTGAGCTACTTTAATGCAGTGCTTACCGATATTACAATAAAGAAAAGCTTTCAGAAAGACCTCGCTGTCTTTAAATCGATGTTCAGTGCTTTTCTGGACGGTGTCGTTGTTGAGTGCGACGGCAGGATAATTATGATGAACGATGCCTTCGTAAAAGTCTTCGGCTATAACACCGACAGGGAATTAATCGATAAAGATTTACTCATCCTTGTTGCCGGGAATGACGTGCCTAAGGTTACCGGTTATTTTCAAATGTTGAATGATAATCGCGAAATACCGAACCGGTTTGAATTCATGGGAAGGCGTAAAGACAATTTTAACTTTTTCGCGGAAGCATCATTATCAACTTTCATAAATGAAAACAAAAAATTTATGGTAATGATTACCCGTGACATTACCGAAAAGAAACGCGCACAGCAGGCTATTAAAGATTCCGAAGAGAGGTACCGAAACCTTACCGAAAACATAGATGATTTCTTATATACATTCGAAAAAATCGGCTCTACACTCCGCCCCATTTTTTATACGGCTTCGGTTGAAAAAATTACAGGATTTACTCAAACGGATTTGCTTAGCGATTCAAAACTTATACTAAAGATTATTCATCCGGATGATTTCCCGGCTATTAAGAAAAGATTAAATACGTTACTAAAAAGTAAAATTCAGCTTTCCGGTGAATTTGAATTCAGAATTATAAACAAACATGGTAATATCGTTTGGGTAAGAAATAAGTTAAATCTTATCCGCGACCGCGAAGGAAAAATACAAAAGATATACGGACTTGTAAGTGACATTTCCTTGCGCAAAAAAGCAGAAGAAGAATTAACAAAGTCAACGAATAATCTTATCAAGCTTAATGATACTAAGGACAGATTCATCTCCATAATTTCTCATGATCTGAGAACTCCTTTTACTTCTATTCTCGGATTTACCGACTTGCTTCTAAGCGATTCCGATTTGAACGAGCAGGAACGAATGCAATACGTGGAATTTATAAGAGAGTCTTCCAAATCAATGCTGTCCCTGGTCAATTCCCTTCTTGATTGGACAAGACTGCAAACCGGCAGGATTCGTTTTGAACCTGAAAGGATTGAAATACATACGATTATTGAAAACTCTTTGAATGCTTTATCCGGCGTAGCATTTCAAAAAAACATTGAAATAGTTTCTAAAGTTAAAGACGATGTTTTTGTTTATGTTGATAAAGATTTGCTGCTACAGGTATTTAATAATCTCCTTTCCAATGCAATTAAGTTTACGCCTAAATACGGCTCAATAATAATATCGGTTGCTCAATCACCACGGATGAGGTTCCTGGAATTTTCAATGAAAGATACGGGTATGGGTATTAAACCGGAAAACTTACAGAAGCTTTTCAGAATCGATACAAAATTTTCTTCTGAAGGAACCGAGGGAGAAAAAGGTACTGGACTTGGTCTTTCACTCGTTAGTGAAATAATTGAAAAACACGGCGGTAATATCTACGTGGAAAGTGAGTTCGGTAAAGGTTCAACTTTTAAATTCACATTACCTGTTGCCTCCGCAAATATTCTCCTTGTAGACGACAGTAAAACAGACAGGCTGCTTTATTCCAAGATACTAAAAAATATCACGTCTGATTACGAAATAGAAATTGCATCGGACGGGAAAGAAGCACTTGAAAAAATTCTTGCTTCACCTCCCGCTCTTGTTATTACGGACCACCTGATGCCACAAATGAATGGGTATCAGCTTGTTACGGAATTAAAAAAAGCATATCTAAAAGTAAAGCCCCCAGTAATTATTCTAAGCGGGGATATAGATAGAAATTCAATTGATGAATACAGGGAACTTGGAATAGAATACGTCTTCCACAAACCCGTTGATCTAACCAGCTTTAAAAATGCCGTTGAGAAATCGCTTAGAAAAGGTCTATCCGGGTTGTAATACTAATTTGCTTAATCGTCAAGGTTAAAAGGAAGCAACATATTTATTAATCAGCATAATACAACTTTATTTTGAACGAAGCCCCCGGTTTATTTTCCATGCGTAATTTGGACGGGCTTTCAGCGGAAATGCTGCCATTATGTCTCTCCACAATTTGTTTAACTACCGACAGTCCCAGTCCCGTTCCTTCATAGCTTTTATCTTTTATATTTGAAGCCCTGAAAAAATCATTGAAGATTTTATCAAGATCATTTTTAGGTATACCAATCCCGTTATCGCTTACTTCAATCTCAACATAAGTACCGGTATCAATCATATCAAGCTCTATTAGTCCGTTGTTACCTACGTATTTAACTGCATTACTTATTAAATTTGAAAATGCTATTTCAAGCAGGAACTTATCTCCTTTTATCATTTTCTTTATTGTTCTACCGTCAAAGAAATTCAGCATTATGTGTTTCGCCCTAAGGTTTACGGACTGTTTTTTTATTATTGGAACAATTATATCACTCAATTCTATTTCTTCTTTTGTTATTTCATCAAGCAGGCGAAGTTTTGATATTTTAAGAACGTCATTTATCATTTGTATTGCCTCACTTGAACGGAACCTTGCACGTATCAACCGCTCTTCTATTTGGCTGTCTACCGGGCCAAGTATTTTATTTATTACTATATCAAGATAAGAATGCACTGCAGCAAGGGGAGTTTTTATTTCATGCACTATCCCGATTATGTATTTTTGTTTTTCTTCTTCTGCTGCCTTTAATTTATCAAGCAGTTCTACAAGTTCCTGCTCAATAAGGTAAAGCTGACTGGCAATTTTGTTCGCAAGGAATACGCTTATAATTATTACAAACGAAAATATTACATCATAGGCAATAATAAAGTTAATATTATTATATAATGGAACAGCAAGCAGTCCATGCACCGGCTGATGCGGAATTATTTTAAGATACTCGGAAAATATTAATATGTTGAAAAGGACAATAACAATCGTTGCAATAGTATAGATTATCAGCCCCGGCAGTATTAAGCTTCCTATTATCATGTGGAATACAAAAAGCATAAACAAAGGCGTTTCTATACTTCCCGTATAATATACTATCAGACTGAGGGCGGTTAAGTCCAATATCATCTGCAGAAGCGAAAAGTGTAAGGGGTTAAATTTCCCCTGTTCTTTCCTTACAAACTTATGCATCCAATGAAGAAATAAATTGTAAATAAGGATTGATACGGTGAGAGTTATTAATGCATAATCCTGTTTATTACTGAATGTAAATCCGAGGATAAATCTTGAAGATATTAAAAATCCGGCAAGCATAATAACAGCTCCGTAACGGAGCATTATAAGCCAAAGATTACGCTTGTGGATTGTATCCCAATATTCAACATAACGATTTACCCAGAACGGAATTAGTGGTATCATCTATTTCCCTCTGACTTTGGTTATTCATTAACCCCTCTTAATCTCCCCCTTTATAGGGGAGATACGGCTTTAGCCGGGAGGGAGTTTAAACAACTCAATTACACTGCAACATTTAGGAAAATCCCGAAAGCTTTCGGGAACGAGCTACAATAACTTTAAGAAATAAATTTTCCTCTTTTCACATAATGCGTATGAAGGAGTTTATGCGAAAGCTTTCCGCACGGACCATCTTTCAGGAAGTTTTCATATATATATTTTATATGCGGATTTTCATGGGACTTCCTTATCGGCAAAGATTCTTCTTCCTCATAAATTGCCTTTGCACGGAGAGTACGGATGTCTTTGTTAGTTGGTATTGGCTGACCGCCGCCGCCAAGACAGCCGCCGGGACAAGCCATTATTTCAACAAAGTGAACATCGCTTAGCTCACCTTTTCTAAGCATTTCCATTACTTTTTTTGCATTAGCTGTTCCATGCGCAACTATAAATTTCAGATTAACGCCTTCGAGGAACTTATATTCATCAACGCAGTTCTCAAGTTTTACGGAAGCCTGTTTTACGCCTTCGAAGCCTCTGCAAGGTTCTATAACCAGATTCTTGAACGGCACTTCTCTACCGGTAATAATCTCATATACGGTTCTTAAAGCGGCTTCCATAACTCCGCCCGTAGCGCCGAATATTAATCCTGCGCCGGATGCATCGCCAAACGGTTCATCAAAACCGGACTTAGGCATCTCCGGCAGATAAATACCTGCTTCGCGGATCATCTTAGCCATTTCACGCGTAGTTAAACCGTAATCAACATCTTTATAACCAGAAGAATCCATTTCAGGTCTGTTGCATTCAAACTTTTTTGCAGCGCAGGGCATAAGGGCAACCGCAATAATATTTGCCGGATCTATTCCTGCCTGCTCTGCATAGAAAGTTTTCATAATTGCGCCGAACATCTGCTGTGGTGATTTTGCTGTTGATAAATAATCTAAATATTCGGGATAAAAATGCTCAATAAATTTTACCCATCCTGGTGAACATGAAGTAAATTGGGGCAGCATAATAGATTTATCTTTATCAACAATTACCTTTTTCAGCCTGTTAAGAAGTTCGGTACCTTCTTCAAGTATGGTTAAATCGGCAGTAAAATCAGTATCAAATACTTTATCAAATCCGATTCTGCGCAATGCGGTGTTTAGTTCATTGGCGAAAGAATGTCCCGGTTCAATCCCAAACTCCTCGCCTATTGCTGCACGCGGAGAAGGCGCTGTTTGAATTAGTACATGTTTATTAGGATCATCAATAGCCTCCCATATTTCATCCGAAGGATCATTTGCACGAAGCGCTGCTGTAGGGCAGCGGTTTATACACTGACCGCAGTTTATACAGATAACGTCGGCTAAGGGTTTATCAAGAAAGGTACCTATGTGCGTTTCATGTCCCCTGTTTATTGCTTCAAGTACGCCAACTTCCTGTAAATCAATACAGGTTCTTACACATCTCTTACATAAAACGCACTTGCTCATATCTCTTATAACAGCGGCGGAAGAGCGGTCAGTCTCATATCTTGGCTTATCAATATGCCCGAAAGTATAACCGTCAACTCCGTATTCTTTTGCCAATGATTGAAGTTCGCAATTGCCGTTTCTAAAACATGAGTAACATTCACCATAATGTTCGCTTAAAAGTAAATCAATTATATGCCGTCTTGCTTTCCTAACCATAGGAGTTGTAGTCCTTATTTTTAACGGAGATGTAATCGGGAAAGAACATGCTGTTTGAAGCGTTCTCATTCCTTCAACATCAACAACACATATACGGCATACGCCTGCAATACATAAATCAGGATGATGGCAAAGTGTAGGTATATGTATCTGGCTCCGGCGGCATGCCTCAAGTATAGTTGTTCCAAGAGGAACCGATACTTTCTTCTCATCTATTTCGACAGTTATGGTTCCGCCAATGGTGGATGTATCTTCAGGTGTACTAACCACAAATGGCTGTTGACTTACAGGTACTCTTTTATTATCACGCTTTACCATAGCTTATTCCTTTCCCATTTGTATTGAAAATTTCTTCTTTGAAATTTTCCAATATAGAAATAAAAGCATTGGGGCTTGACTGTCCGAGGCCGCATTTGGATGCTACCTGCATTGTTTTACCCAATTCTTTTAAAGTGTTTATATATGCAAAAGTATAATTACCGTTTTCTATTTTTGTTATACCTTCCATCAATTTAATATTGCCTACCCTGCAAGGAGTACACTGCCCACAAGATTCTTCTACAAAAAACTCCATGAAGTTTTTAAGAATTTTAAGCATGTCCCTGCTTTCATTAAATATGATTATTGATCCGCCGGTTGCAGCATCTTCGTATGCAAGTGTGCGATCAAATTGAGATTTGGGGATGCAAACACCCGAAGCACCCCCAACCTGAACTGCTTTAGTGTTTTTTGCTTCAACAATTTCAAGGAGTACATCAATCTTTGTACCCCAAGGCAATTCATAAACACCTGGTTTGCCGCAGTCTCCTGATACCGAAAAAAGCTTTGAACCGGTAGATTTATTAGTGCCGTTTTTCTTGAACCACTCACCGTTTTTAACTATTATATGAGATACTGAAGATAATGTTTCAACATTGTTAACAACAGTAGGATAATCTAAATAACCGGTATTAACCGGGTATGGCGGACGGTTTCTCGGTTCACCCCTGCATCCTTCAAGAGATTCTATAAGAGCAGTTTCTTCACCGCAAACATAAGCGCCTGATCCAAGCCTGATTCTAATTTCAAAATCAATTCCTTCCCGGCCTAAAATATTTTTTCCCAAAAGATGATCGTTTCTCATCCCGGTTAAATGATTTTCAAGCGATTCAAGCATATATTCATATTCGCCACGCAGATAAACAATGCCAGTTTTTGCACCGATTGTATAGCCCGCAACAACCATTCCGTCAAAAACAAGTTCAGGGTATTCCAACAGCAATACCCTGTCTTTAAACGTGCCGGGCTCGCCTTCATCAGCATTGCATACAATAAATTTTTCATCGGCATTAGCCGCTGCCGTTAACATCCATTTTGTTGCGGTAGGAAAACCGGCGCCGCCTCTGCCCTTTAAACCGGAGTTCTTAATTTCAAAGAGAATATCTTCCCTGCTGAGATTAATTGCCTTCTTTACTGCATCGCCAGCGCAGTATTCGGAAAACAGAACCGGACCTGTCCTTTTTTTGTTATTCGTTTTTGTAAATTTCATATTTTCCTCTATTTAATTTCATTCAAGATATTAACTGCGGTTTCGGGATCTAAGTGCGTGTAAACTTTCTCATTTACAAGCATTGCAGGTCCTTGGTCGCACATCCCGAGACAATTAGTATATTCAAGAGTAATCCGTTTATCCTTAGTCGTCTCACCGAAAGAAATTCCAAGTTCTCTTGTAACAGTAGCTTCAACAGCATCTTTACCTGCCATATCGCAGGAAATTGTTCTGCACAAGCGGACAATATTTCTTCCTTTTGGTTCCGAGCAAAGAAAGGAATAAAATGTAATTACACTAAATACTTCCACAGGATGAATATTTAAAAACCTGGCAACTTCCTGTTGTGCAAAATCGGAAATATGTTTATGTTTTCTATTTATTGCCTGCAGAATTTGAAGCAGCGCAGGGCGGTCGGTTCCGTATTGATTTACTAAGCTTTCTATTTCTTCAGATAATGCATTCTTTTCCAGTACAAGCATATTTAAACCCCTCCTTTTGCATGTAAAAGTTTTTCGACCTTTTCAATCAATTGTTCGGGGGAGATTGGTTTTTCAACAAACTCATCAACCGGCACAAGTTCGTTAACCCCGAAATCCATTCCCAGAGATTTAGAAACTGAGGTATACATTATTATGGGAGATGAGATCTTTTCTTTTCTGAACTTTTGCGCGAGGAAGAATCCGTCATCCGGTTCATTCATCATAACATCCAAGATGATTAAATCCGGAGAATTTTCTTTGACGATTTTGTAACCATCATCGGGATTGGTTGCGGTTACAACCTCATATCCTTTAGAGGTTAAGACAAGACTACTGGCATCAAGGATATCAGGGTCATCGTCTATGATAGCTATTTTAGCCATAAAGTGCCTCGTATTTGTTATTTTGTATTAGTTGGTAATTATAATTATTTTATGTCAATTACCCGCCTTTTGTTCTTTATTGTTGATTCCGTTTCTTAACGGAAGGAATATTTTAAAAGATGTTCCTATATTAAACTCGCTTTCAACCGCCAACTTACCGGAATATGAATCGACAATTCTTTTCACAATAGACAAACCCAGCCCAGTTCCGCTTATATCCTTTGTTTTTTCATTTTTAGCTCTGAAAAACTCCTGAAACAATTTTGTTTTTTCAGCAGGCTTTAAGCCGATACCGGTATCTTTAACTTCCAAAATTATGTAATTACCTGATGAACTTATAATTATATCTATAGAACCGTTCGTTTTATTATATTTAATTGCGTTGCTTATCAGGTTCGTAAAAAGCCTGCTTATTTCATCCTGATCAGCATGCAGGCATGGGAGCATTTCAGAGGATTTAACATTAACCGAGATATTTTTCTTTTTAATTTCAATCTGGAATAATTCAATTATAGCCTTTATAATAACATGAAGATCAATTTCCTTAATCTCTTTATTTACGGTTTTTAATTCCATCCTCGAAATATCGAGAAGATCATTAACCATTTTCAGGAGACCGTCAAGGCGAATCTGCGATCTGTTAAGATAATTCAGTTTTTGTTCTTCGCTTAAATGAATAGAAGTGTCTGAGAAAAGTTTTAAATAGCCGTAAACAGCCGCAATCGGGGCTTTTAACTCATGCGATACCATCGATACGAATTGTGATTTCAGAAATTCTATTTTCTTCAACTCGGTTATATCTTTCATAACAACCACAACACCGGCAAGCGTTCCATCCGGATTTGCGACAGGAGAAGAAGTGGCTTCAACATAAAATTCACGATTTGGTTTTAGTTCAACCTCGGACGAAAAAGATTTTTGTTCGCATTTTTGGGAAGATAAAAATTTATTTATAAGCTCTGCAATTTGGGGATGCAGTTTATCAATTATATATTCTTCAATCTTTATTTGATCGAAGCTGAGATACTTTAATGCACTAGGGTTGTACAAAACTGCTTCGCCGTTTTTATTAACGACAAGAAGCCCATCTGTAATTGAATTGATAATTGTGTTTAATCTGGACTTTTCAAAAGCAACCTCAAGAAGCCGCTCTTCCCTTTCCTGCTTCCATTTCTTTTTTTCTAAAATTAATTCCCTGCGGCTATAGCCCTGAGATAATTTCTGGAACAACTCTTCGGGGGTAAAAGGTTTGGGGATATAGCTGAACGCACCGAATTTTATTGCTTCAATTGCAGTTTCGTAACTTGCATAACCGGTAGCAATAAGACAGACGGAATCCGGGTAAACTTTGAGAATTTCTTTCATTACCTGGATGCCGTCAATATCGGGCATTTTCAAATCGATGATGGCAAGATCAAATTCGGTTGTCGTGCCGAGCTTTATACCATCGTAGCCATTTTCCGCAGTCTCTACAGAATACCCCTCACCTTCCAAAAGGCGTTTTGTTCCGATGCGAAGACCTTTCTCATCATCGACTATTAATATTTTCGGGCAATGACCGTTTTCCATATAAACAAATTACTTTAGTTACGTTCAACTACTCCGAGACATATCTATATATTACCCGGAATTCCAAAGAAGAGATTAACTATCTTTCAAAGAGAAATAAGATTCAAGCTTTTTAACCAATTCGTCCGCTACAACAGGTTTATTAATTACCTCATCGCATCTTATCCATTCTTTTTCTTCACCCGTAGAAGCACTGAATTTAAAACCGGTAAAATAAGCAGCAGATGTTAGAACAATAACCGGGATATTTTTCCCATAATTGTCCTTCTTTATTCTATAACTTAAAACAAAGCCTGAATCATGTTCTTCCATAATTAAATCTAATATAGCTGCATCAGGTTTTTCAGATATAAATAGTTCCCAGCCTTGTTTACTATTATCTGCCGTGATTACCTGGTATCCTCTTGATTCGAGTAGAATTTTATTCTGTTCTAAAAGATCTAAATCATCGTCAACCAGTAATATTTTTTTCTTCACATCGGATTGCATTAGAATTTTACTCCTTAATTCAAATTAATTGTTTGCGTTTTATTTTCCTTCGGAAATTTAACAACAAAAGTCGTTCCTTTCCCTTGCCCGCTTTGAAATGTAATAAATCCTTGATGCATTTTGACAATACCGTATGTAATAGCTAATCCAAGTCCCGTACCTTTTCCTATTTTTTTAGTAGTAAAAAAAGGGGTGAATACTTTAATAAAGTTTTCCTTTGAAATGCCCGGTCCGTTGTCGTTTATTTCCGTTACAAGGAAATCATTTTCCCATTTAAGCTTAACTGTAATAGATTTTCGGCAATCTTCTTCCAATTCTTCAAGCGCCTCACATGCATTGTTAATAATATTCAGGAATACCTGCTTAAGCTGGTCTTCATCGCCGTCAATTACAGATGAGCCTATTAGCCCGTCAATATTTATTTCAATATTCTCATAAAGCGGATTTACTTTTATAGTCTTTATTATTTCCTCAAGAAGAAAAGATAAATCAACTTTTGTTATGTTCAGTTTCCCCTGCCTTGCGAAATTCAAAAGATTAGCTACAATATTTTTGCACCTGTTTGCCTCGCTCATAATTAAATCCAGGTCTTCTGCGTTTTGGTCGCCTTCCTGCATGTGCAAAAGCTGCTTCTTTAATAATGAAGAATAAAGGATTATGGTGCCAAGCGGATTATTTATTTCATGAGCAACACCGGCAGCAAGCTGGCCAATAGATGCAAGCTTTTCCGCAGTTCTTAATTGCTCCTGTGTATTGCTTAAATCGTTGTATGCCTTGCCGAGTTCATCAATCAGATAAGGCATACACATTTCGTTTTCAGCAAGGTCTTTCGCAATTGCTACCGCATATTCACGACATGTATTGTAACCGCATGCACCGCAGTTTAGCTCATCCTGCGGTGTAAACTTATTTGTCTGTGCTAAAATTTCTTTAATTCTTTCTTCCGACGGATACGGTCGCGTTTGGCTTTTAGCCGAAAAGTTCCGCAGAAAATTTATTTTCCTGCTGTTATAAAGATTACTTTTCCAAATTTGTTTATCGGTAGAATTAATTTTATCTTCAATATAATTTATAACTTTTTCTCTTCTTGAATAATAATTCAATTCAGAATCGATTGCCGGGCCGCTTATACAACCCTCGCAAAACAATATATCAACAAATTTTGCTTTAATATTGTTATTTGATATTTCATCAATCAACTCTGTTACTTTTCTTTTTCCTTCAACTACAATAATTTCCTTTTCTAGAATATCGCCGGGAATTTTCGCCGTTTTCAAAAGTCCGCCTGCAAGTGGGAAAGCTTTACCCATATAAGCATGCGGCGGATCAAAATTACTTTCTTCCATTTTCCCCGGTTCAATTTCCTGTTGAATAAACATCCTTTTGATATCCGTAAAAGTTAATACGGCGTCAATTGCGCCGCGTACTTCATCATCAAGATATTCCTGCTTCTTTGCAATACACGGACCGACAAACACAACTTTATAATCGCTACCCAAATTGGACTTTAAGTATCTTCCCATTGCAATCATAGGCGATACCATTTTTGCAAGGTTGGGTACCAAATCCGTGTGGTACTTCTCAATATAATTTATAACAGCCGGGCAAGCAGAACTAATTATCGTCTTTTTGTTCTCGGATTCAAAAACTTTAAGATAATGACTGCTTATTAAATCAGCGCCAAATGCAGTTTCTATAACCTTACTGAAACCAAGTTTTCTTAAAGCAGCCGGCAGTTTCAGATAATCAGTAGGAAACGAAGCTGCAAAAGACGGGGCTACAATAGCTATTGTCTTCGGCTGTGTTAAGATTTCATTTCGTACTTTTTCGATGTCGCTGGCAATACGTTTAGCATTTTGGGAACAAACTTTTACGCAGTGCCCGCATACTATACATCTTTCATGAAGGACTGCCGCCTGTCCATTAATTACTTTTATTGCCTGAGCAGGGCACTCCCTGATACATGAATAGCATCTTTTACATCTTGCAAGTATGGTGCTGACTATTCCATCATTCATTTCGCAACCTAATATTCCGGTTCCGCAACTGCTCTAAAACCAAAAAGGACTTTTTCAATCTAACCTAATTATTTAACTTTTATCTACAACACTTTTTTTATCGAAATATTCTGTATGCAGAATTTCATGCGCTTTGTGAGAATTAGATTCGCCAAGAAATTCTTTATAAAGAATTTTGACAGATTCATTTTCATGCGATCTGCGTAATTTCATTCTGCTGTCTATCTGGTATAATGCTTTCATTCTCTTCTGAATTTTCTCGGTCATTTGATGAATTGGTTGGCCGCCTCCGTTGATACAACCTCCGGGACACGTCATTACT
>Ga0116114_1000392_pt1 | contig 29164 bp, 20 predicted proteins | sample June2015DPH_10_5_FD_89823 | JGI IMG/M metagenome (GOLD analysis project Ga0116114, IMG submission 89823) | Peatland microbial communities from SPRUCE experiment site at the Marcell Experimental Forest, Minnesota, USA - June2015DPH_10_40 | ecosystem: Environmental > Terrestrial > Soil > Wetlands... | reverse complement strand
CGACTTGGCCAGATTCCTCGGCTGATCGACGTCGCAGCCGCGGCGCACGGCGATGTGATAGGCGAGCAGTTGCAGCGGGACGATCTCCAGAATCGGCAGCAGCAGCTCGTTCGCGGACGGAATCTCGACCACGTGATCGGCCGCCCGGCGCGCCTCCTGATCGCCCTCGTTCACCACGGCGATTACGATGCCCTGCCGCGCCTTCACTTCCTGGATATTCGAGAGCGTCTTCTCGTACAGAACCTGGCTCGACTCCGACGACGGATCGCGCCCGGCGATCACCACCACCGGCAGCCGCTCGTCGATCAGCGCGTTCGGCCCGTGCTTCATCTCACCGGCCGGATAGCCCTCGGCGTGGATGTAAGAGATCTCCTTCAGCTTGAGCGCGCCCTCGAGAGCGATGGGGAAGTGGATGCCGCGCCCCAGGAACAGGAAGTCGGTCGTGTGCGACAGCGGCCGGGCCAGCTCTTCGAGAACCGAGTCCCTCGAGAGAATCGTTTCGAGCTTCCCTGGCACCAGCATCAACTCCTGCATGAGGCACTTCGACTGCTCATCCCCCAACATGCCGCGCACCTGGCCCAGGTGCATGGCCAGGATGAACAGCGCCGTCAACTGCGAGGTGAAGGCTTTGGTCGAGGCAACGCCGATCTCCGGCCCGGCATGGGTCAGCAGCGTGCCCGCCGCCTCGCGGGTGACCATCGAGCCGATGACGTTGCAGATGGCGATGGTCTTCGAACCCTTCTGCTTGGCTTCACGCTGCGCCGCCAGCGTGTCGGCGGTCTCGCCCGATTGGGAAATCACCACCGTGAGCGTCTTGCTCGAAACGATCGGGTCGCGGTAGCGGAACTCGCTCCCGTAATCGACCTCTACCGGAATCCGCGCCAGCTTCTCGATCATGAACTTGCCGGCCAGCGCCGCGTGCCAACTCGTGCCGCAAGCGATGATCTTCACCGACTCGAACTCGCGGAACTCCCGCGGCTGGATGTCCATCTCGTCCAGGAAGATGCGCCCGGATTCCTGTCCCACCCGGCCCAGAACGGTATCCCGCACGCTCCGCGGCTGCTCATAAATCTCCTTGAGCATGAAGTGCTTGTAGCCGCCCTTTTCCGCCATGATGGGGTCCCACAGGATGCGCGAAACCTGCCGCTTGATGGGCCGCCCTTCAAAGTCGCTCAACTGCACGCCCTCGCGAGTCAGCACCGCGATGTCGCCATCGGCCAGGAAAAAGACGTCGCGAGTGTGGTTGAGAATAGCGGGCACGTCCGAGGCGACGAAATACTCGCCGTCTCCCAACCCGACCACCACCGGCGGGCCGGAACGGGCGGCCACAATCTTGTACGGATCGGTACTCGCGATCACCGCCAGCGCAAAGACGCCCGTGATTTCGTGCACTGTGTCGCGCACCGCCGCTTCCAGGTTCCCCTCGAAGTGCTTCTCGATCAGGTGCGCGAGGATCTCGGTATCGGTCTCGGTGCGGAAGACGTGCCCTTCCGCCTGAAGCTGGCGCTTGAGCGAAACGTAGTTCTCGACGATGCCGTTATGCACCACCACAATCTCGCCCTTGCAATCGCGATGCGGGTGCGCGTTCTCCTCGGTGGGCCGCCCGTGTGTCGCCCACCGCGTGTGGCCGACGCCGTAAGAGCCGTCCACCGGATTCAGAAGAACCGCCTCTTCCAGGTTGCGCAGTTTTCCGGAGGCGCGCCGCACCTCCAGCTTGTCCCCGGAGTAGACCGCCAAACCCGCGGAGTCGTACCCCCTGTATTCGAGCCGTCGCAGGCCATCCAAGATGATGGGCACGGCTTTCCTGTCTCCGATGTACCCCACGATTCCGCACATACTTTGATTGTACAGGTGGGGTTGGCGTGGCGCATGTCGCCGCGGGACCACCCGCACGCGGGGGCAGCTCATCCGCCCTGTGCGGGGCACGGTTTCCCCCTGTGTGAGTGCCAGGTAATAGGAGTAACAACTGGTACCAACTCGGGCGAAGTAGCCGCCTTTTTTGGGAGTTACGGAGCCGAAGTCATGCTACATTGTAATCAAGCTATACACATAGCATCCCGGCGACGGGGCCCAGCCCGTCGCCAGCCCCTCTGAGTGAAGCCCCAGGTGCCCAGCCTGGGGCTTCTTAATTTCCGGGGCCTCGTCTACCTCACCGGCATCCGCAGGATCGTCCTCAGCTTCTCCGGCGCCACCCGCCGCGGGTCCGAAAGATAGATTTCGTGGTGCGCACCGGCGAACGAGAGCCCTTTGTCCTCGGCGAACGCCTTCATGCGCGCCACGGTGGCCGGCTCGTCCGCATACGGCCCGGTATGGAGCACCTGCACGCACCGGCCCTCCTTGAGCGTCTCCAGCTTAACCTCGACCGGCGGGTCGCCCTTCCCTTTCTCCTTGAGCCTCGCCGCGGTCGCCTTCAGAGCGCGGACGCAGATGAAGTCCGGCACGCGGATCAGAAGTTTCCAGCGCCACGCATCCCGCGGCTCCATCTGCTCGATGCCCCACCACAGCCCTTCCAAGTTGCACACCTTGTAATCCTGGCCCGCGAACTTCTTGGCCATCTTCATGGTGTAGGCCACCTGGTAGAGCGCTCCGACTGCCTGCTGGAACTTCTCGCCGCCAGGTGCGCCGGCGCCCTCCGCGGTCAGGTACTTCGCCGCGCCGGCCTCGACCAGCGCCGGCTCCTTCGGGGTAACATACTCGGACTTGTGCAGTTTGTAGAGATCGATCTTCTCCGCGTGCTCGGTCTTTGGCATTGACGGCTCCTTTCAATCCATTAGCGGGATGTATATCTCGGTTACCAGTTCGTCCGGCGGGGTGTTGTAGGGCATATTGCGGTAGATTTCGAATGCCGGCGAGCTCCGCGCCTCGCGGCCGCTGGCCGGCAGCCACTCGCCGCACAGGCGAGCGTAAGTGCCGCCCAACATCGTGTACGGGCCCCGGTGCACGGCCACGGCGTATTCCCCGGCCGGCAGTTCCTCGATCCCCGCCTCGCCCGTCGGCTTGACGCGCTCGTTAACAACGATCGCCGCGTCATATCGCAGCCGATCGGGCGGCGTGATCTCCGGATCGTCGTGCACGACCCCCAGTATCTCGGCCGCCGGGCCGAGCAGCCCGTTCCGGCCGGCCCAGGCGTACAGCTTCTGCCAGGCCTGCCCGACCTCGTCGTACGGCCCCACATGGCGGAAGAACGCCAGCCGCGTCAGCCCCAACCGCTCCGTACGGACTGCCAGCGGCTCGCGTCGCTCCGGCGGCGCCACGTCCAGGGCCCGAATCTCGCGCCGGTTCTCTCGAAAGCCCGAGGGCGCGTCCCCAAACATCGCCCGAAACGCCCGCGTAAAGGACTCGTGCGTCTGGTAGCCGGCATCGAACGCGATATCGGTGATCGGATCGGCGCTGTCCCGGAGGCGTCCCGCCGCGCGCTCCAGCCTCAGCCGCCTCACGTGCTCTTTGACCGACTCGCCCACCATACCCCGAAAGATGCGGTGGAAGTGGTAGGGCGAGAACGCCGCCACGCCGGCCAATTCCTCGAGCGGAAGCGGCTCTTCGAGCCGCTGCTGGATGTGGACCAGCACCCGGTTGATCCGCTCCTGGTACGATTCGCCGGTATCCGTCCTCATCCTTAGAGATTGTATGCGGGCGCGGCCGGCGCCGCTTGACATTTCTTGCGAACCTACGCCGGCCGCGCGCCGATCATCAGGTGCGCCGGCCCGGGCAGAGCCACGCGGCGGATTCCGGCGAAGCCGGCCTCGCGCATCCAGGATGCGTACTCCTCTTCGGTGTACGTGTTTCCGCTGCGCGTGCCGACGAGCATATTGAGGGCGAACAGCGCGGCCTGGCGCGGTCCGGCACGGTCGGGATCGAGGATGAAATCCGAAATCGCGATGCGCCCGCCAGCGCCCAGCGCGGCGTACGACTTCGCCACCAGCTCGCGGTTCTCATCGGCGCTGAGCATGTGGCAGATGGCGGAGATCAGCACCAGGTCGAGCCCGCCGCCGAAGTCGCTGGTCCGGAGGTCGCCCTCGCGCACCGTGACCCTGTCCGCCACGCCGGCCTCTTCGATGTGCCGCCGCGCGATCGGGACCACGTCCCGAATGTCGAGGATCTCGGCGAGCAACGCCGGATTCGCCTGCGCGAAAGCGATCGAGTAGGCCCCCGAGCCGCCGCCAATATCGAGCATGCGGAGGACCCGCGACGCATCCACGGCCTTGACCACGGCCAGCGCGCGCCGGGAGGCGTTGGAGTGCATGGCGGCGATGAACGCTCCGGTCCAATCGCCGGAGGGGCGCCGGCCGAGCGCGGTCCCCGTTCGCACGCTCTCGGTCAGCGTGGACCACGTTTCCCACAGATGCACGGTGTGCATCATGGCCAGCCGCACGTCGTCCGGCGACCTTCTGGTGAAATGCCGCTCCGCCTCGGCCGTGTTGCGGAAGATTCCGTCGCGCTTCTCGACCAGCCCCAGGGCGGCCAGGGCGTTCAGGAGCATTTCGGTGGCGCGCGGATCGGTTCCGAGAGCGCCCGCCACGTCGGCCGCCGCAGCGCCCGAGCCGAGCGCCTCGAACAGGTCCAGCTCGATTGCGGTCAGCAGAACGCGGCTCTCCTGAAACGCGCGAATCCGTTGGTCTAGGTCTTCCGGTAGCATAGCTGCCTCCTCAATGACACCGTTCCGGCGGCTGGCTGGCCAGCGCCGCCACGGTTTCGACGATCCGCGCGCGCTGCTCGGGGCTCGCGCTCAGAATCCGGTGCTGCCCGTCGCCGGCGGAGAATGTCGTCACCCCTTTATCGTCGACGCGGACGCGGCCTTCCGCAGAAAGGCCGAAGTAGCCGGCCTCCGGCCAGACGGCGTAGAGCGCGGCGGTGGGGTCCCAGAGCGGCTCGTCGTAGGGCATCTTCTGGTAGGCGCGGTAGGCGTCGGCGAGGGGATGGTCCGGAGCGTGGCGGAAGTCGCGGTCGATGCGGGCGGCCGGGTAGGTCGTGTTCGCGCCCAGTTCGAAGGGGCTCACGACGATCGGCGTCGGCCACCCGGCAAACAGCTTCTGCGCCGCGGGGACGTCCTTCTCGATGTTGTACTCGAGCTCGGAATCGGCGAACCGGCCCGCCATCGCCACCAGCAGGCGCACCTTGCGTTTCACCAGGTCGCTGCCCGAGAGCGGGCTGATGGCGTCGGCGGGCGAATCGAGCAGCCGCGCCAGGTTCGTGCTGAAGCCCGTCTGGACGATGACGACGCTCGAGTCCGGCTGCGCGGCCAGGGTCTGGCGCAACACGGTCTGCGCGTCGGGCACGTCGCTCTCCGGCGTCACCTTGCGAGGATAGAGGAGAGCGCCGCCGGGCCGCTGCTTTCCGGAGACCACCGCGAGGTAGGCGCCGTCCTCCGGCGTCTTGCCGCCGCGCACGATGCCGATGGGAATGCCGGGGCGGCCGTAATAGGTGTTCAGCAGATCGACGTACGGGGCGGCCCACCGATTGTCCTTGCTGATGGTAACGGCCAGTATCCGGGCCTCGCCGCGGGTCTCGAACGCGTGCAGCGTCGCCAGCGCGATGGCGTCGTCCACGTCGTTGCCCATGTCGGTGTCGAAAAGGATGCGCACCGGTTCGCCGGCAGCCGCCGTGGCCACCGCCAGCGCGAGGATCGGCAGAATGCGGGTCATCGCTCTCGATTATCGCGCGACCGGCGCGCGGCTGGGGCCGGCCCCTATGCTACAATTCGGGTCAGTCCTGTCCAGGACGGGCCCGTAGCTCAGTTGGTTAGAGCGCTACCTTGACACGGTAGAGGTCTGGCGTTCGAGTCGCCACGGGCCCACCATCAACTCATTCAAAAGGCTGGATAGATGAGCGTCCAAGTGGGAGGCGCCAGTCCGTTTTTCCCGCACAATTCCCGCACAATCTGCGGGAAGGAGCCTCGTGGCGACTCTTTCGACCGCAGCGCCGCGACGCGCCAGCGAAGGCTTGACGTACAGCATGGTTGTTTCGACTTTCGCGTGGCCGGCCTGGTCACGCGTCTCAAAAGCCGTCGCGCCCTCCTCGGACAATACCGTGAGGTGCGTTCGGCGGAAAGTATGCCAACCGAATCCCTCGAAGTACAGGCCGAGCGCCTTGACCACTGGTCGCAGCTCGTACCGGAGGACGGACCGCTCGTCCAACGGCTGCCCATCGGCATGGAACACGAAGGAATCGGGCGCAGCCTCGGCTGGTTTGAGCGCTTTGTACTGCTCGATCAGAGTTCCCATCGGCAGATCGCGCCGTGAGCTCCGCGTCTTGGGACTACCCTGTTCGCCCCTGTAGTTGCGCTCGCGGACTTCGATGACTCCCCGGCGGAGGTCCACGTACTTCCACTTCAGGCCAAAGATCTCCGATGTCCGCATCCCCGTCACGACGAGCGTCTCGACAATCAATCGAACCTGAGACCCCGGCGCCAGGGCCTCGATCACTTTTCGCACTTCCTCGTCACTCAATGCACGATTGTTCCGCTTCCACTCCTTTTCCCCGATCTCGGTCCCGGCGACCGGATTCGGTTTGAACCAATACTTCCATCCGGCAGCGCACGTGAAGAGGCCCGAGAGCAGATTCTTCATGTCGCTGCGGCTCCACCATGAGAGGCCGTCCCTGCGTCTTTCCGTCAGAAAGGCTTGGAGCCGTTCGGTTGTGATGTCGCACAGCCGCAACGAACCGAAGGCCGGAAGAAGATGCGTATCGAACAAGCTGGAGTACTTCTGTTGCGTACCCAGCCCCAGGTTCGGCATGAAATCGCGCCGGTAAAGGCTGACAAAATCGCGAAAGGGGATTTGATCCCGCAACGTGAACACCTGGTTGTTCACTTCGACAACCAGGCCGTCCCGCGCCCGCTCAGCTTCGCGCTTTGTCATCTCGTCGCAGTAGCCCAAGCGCTGCCACTTTTCCTTGCGTTCGAACTTCTTCGTTCGCTCGTTGTAGAGCCGCACCCGATATCGCAGGTACCAATAGGGGCGCGCTCCGTCCTGCCGAAGCACATTCGGCTTCTGATACTCGCGTCTTGCCATTCGTTCTCCTGAGAATGGCCCGACGAAGGTTGACTCGCAAGCGAGCATAGCACGGACGGCCCTATAAGGTATGAGGGTTTTGCGGGGCGGAATCTGTCAGACCAAGTGAAAAAAGCAGGGGACCACAGGGGAGAGAGAACGTCACGCAAGTGTTTCTCGCAGCCGCGGCGAACGGCGCGGCTGCGGCTGTGGTGGCCTCGACCGGATGCCGAGAGACGGGGACCACGGCCCGCGGAGTGACCTCGCAAAAACGGACTCATGGCGTGCATCGCTTAGTCCGGGGGAAAGTCCGGGTCAAAGTCCGGGTGCCTGCGATCCAACCACAGCAACCCACAGACACTTCCGGGCTCGGCGTGGGTGGCCCGTTGGGAGGGGCAAAAGGTGGGAGCGACCCCGGTTCCGGGCGGCTTGCGCCGCCCAGAACGCCGCTCCGCTGCCTTCGGCGCTCCGGGGGTCGCTCCCACCTTTTGCCGGGCCGAAACCGAAGGTCAAGGGCTCCATCGCCGAAAGCAGTGCGGATCTTGGTGAATTCCTGGATACGTCAAAGTGGCATCAGAATTGGTAAGATCGGGAACCGCAGGTCGATTTCGGGAGGGCAACTGTGTCGGCTCACGTCGAGATCATTAACGAGGTCGGGCGCGCTCCGGGCGAATGGACTCTTTGCTTCCAATGGGTTCGGTATCACTACGACGATCGGCGTCCCGAATTGGGGTACCGCTTCATCTGGCGACATCCGGACGACGCGTTGCAGCCTGCCAGAGGTCAGGCGAGAATCCCATCCGCTGCCGCAATGTTCGAGTTGATTCAGAGCGCGATGGAGGAGGGATGGTTCATTACGTGTGAGACGAACAGGGACGACTGAGCGGCGCGTCCGGACGACCGGCTGAGCGCGGGGCGCCCCCTTATCCGCGGCTTGGCCTTCCGAGGTCGGGTAGCGCGGTTGTGGTGCGGAGTCACGGGGATGAATCGGACCAACTAAATGTTCTGCATATACTGCGGGGCACAGATATCACCGAGCGGGCCATGCCCACGGTGTGCAACGCTGCGTCGGAGATCGCAGGCCCGCAAGGTTGTTCTAGTTGCAGGGGCTGCGCTCGTCTGCGGACTGGGCGTTTGGATTTTTGCGCCGGCGGTAACGAGATTGGGCGCCAGCCCCGAAAGGGCCGGCCGACGCGCTACAGCAGCTGCAACAGGTCCTTCGAGTATCAGTGTTGTCGTTCCCTTCGTGGGATGCCCGTCTGACGGTCAGGTCGGCCTGAGAGACGCGCCAAAAGCGACAACAAGGACGGTCGCGATTGGTACCGGTGAGGCTCGCAAGCTTGCATATTACAGCTCACGGTATCTTGGTGTCCTCGCTCCCCGCGGTTGGTACTGCTTCGGCACGTATGGCTCTAACGGCGAGACTCTGTACGTAAGTCCGCAACCGGTCGACACCAGGTTGATCGCGGCCAATGGGAGTGGCTTTACGGGGTCGGCAGTGCAGATCTCCGTGGAGATTGGCGACACCTCCGGACGGTTTGGTGTCGCCAGAGCTGTTGCGCGTGTTTTTCCGGCACATGTGGCCTTTGCACGGCGGGTTATTGCTGAAGGAATAGAACCTGCGAGCGCATTTCCATTCGGCCCGTATCCGAACGATGAACTGACGTACAAGAGTCAAGAGATCGTTGAATATCAGACTCCTGCCAACACCGAGGGCCTAGGCACGCGTTCGTGGTTACGAAAGAACGGGAGCGCAATTGCCGGCGTGGCAATCCTTTCAGGACCCACGCCAGACTTGGTGCACGTATCCTTGCGCCTCCCCACTGAGCTGACTCACCTGGCGTCGGCCATCATTCAGCAGGTCGAGCGTGATGAACTGACCAAACGGCCGGGCCAGACCGAAGGAGAGGCAGCAAAGGAAATCGAGCCGGCTCCGGCCAAGTCCCTTCCAGTTACGAGGCTCGAGGTACTGCGCTGGTACACACCACCTCCACAGGAAATCGGCAGGTTCAGGGGAGCTGGAACGACCATCTACACCTATGCCGTGCCGCACGCCACGCTGGAGCTTGAGGAAAGGAACAGCGCCCCAGATCTGGTCCGCGCGACGTTGAAGTTCAGTATCCCAATGCTCGCGGCAGACAAGGGAGCGACTGCTCTCGCTGTTGTCTTCGATTCCGGGATATTTGCTCTAGAAATTGCCGGGCTGAATTTCGGTGACCGCAGCACGACTGATCAACTTGGCCTTACAACCCACCTTACTGCCCCTGGCCCGGATGAAATGACAAACAACGGAGTGAGGGTTCGCCGATTCACAAAGGGCGGCGTCTTGTTCTTTGAGCTCACACCCGAGTGAACCGATTGGCGGCTCTGCGGCACCTCCGAATCGACCCAGCGATGAGTCCTCAGCTGTCGCCGTGCTCGTGGCACCTGCCCTTCTTCTTGGTGGTTCCGTGGCAGGACGGTTGCCATCGGGCGACGAACCGCGGCGGCTTCGGTGCGTCCACTGCCATGAGGAATTCGAGTCCTCCGACTCTGAGGTTACAGCCGGGGTCGTGAGATACGATGAGAGTCAAGGCCGCTGGGAGGCTGTACGAGGTTCCCAGAAGGCCGGGCGGCGCAACGTTCCAGACGGACCAAATGCAGCGATCCTGCCAATACGCCGAGGGCAAAAGTTGGGAGCGACCCCCGAAGCGAGGTGCCCGAGCGAAGCGGGTGCTGGGGCGGCCCAAGCCGGCCCAGCACCGGGGTCGCTCCCACCTTTTGCCCGACCCCGCCGTCGACCACGTCTCTCAACGGAACTGTTACGAGCGTCACGACTTTGCCTCTCTTCAAGCGTAACCAGGGGCGTAACCAGAGCCGTAACGGCTCGCACGGTGCCGCGTTCCGCCTCATTTCGCCTATACCGCCCCATGGAGTCGTTGGGAACACCGCCATTCGGTGTGACTAAGTTCGGATAGTTCCCTAGAGCGGCTTAGCCTGGCTTACGCCGCGCCGACGAGTTCCACTCCAGCAGCGCAAGCCGCCCGACGGAGGTCCTCATCGAGCGTCGCGAGCGGCAGGCCCTCGCGGATCGCCAGTTCCAGGTAGGCGGCATCGTAGGCGCTGATCTTGTGGGCGCGGGCCAGAGGAAGGATCTGTTGAGCGAGCCAGGTAGCGGGGCGGTGCTCGATCGCGATCGGCAACAGCCGCAGTCGCTCCAAGAACACGGCCTGCGCTGCCGCGTCCATCCGGCCGCGACGCTCGGCAGTGCTCAGAACGCTCGCAACCTCGAACGGCCACAGCGCCGGCACAATGGCGTGAACGCTATCGAGTGACTTGAGGACAGCGACGGTGAAAGGGGTCGACTCGCCTTCAAAAGCCCAGCTCAGGGTCATTGAGGCGTCGAGGACAAACGGACCGGTCAATACTTGTGGCCCTCATGGATCAGGTCCTGAATGCGTTCACCAGGGCCGAGGGTGAGGTGGTATTCCTCCCGAAAAGCAAGCATCGCGGCAACGGCTTGGTGCCGCCGCTCGCGCTCTTCCTCGGAAGGTGTGTTGGCGGCGCCGGTGGTGGCCTCCAGAGCCCGCTCCACGACCTCCTCGGGCGAACGGCCTACACCGCGAGCGAGCGCCGCTTCCAGCAACTCCTGCCCGTGAGGTGTGAGGTTGACCGTCATCGATACCAGTATACGCTGCGAGCCGCGGAGCATTTCGGGACCGTTGCGGGAGCTGAGTCAACCCCGTCGAGCCGTGGGTTCTTCTCCCGCACAATTCCCGCAGAATGCCGAATTCCCGCAGAATTCCCGCACTTCTGAGGCACACTCAAAAAGCTAAGTCATTTGTTTTCAGCCGCCAGTTCTGTCAGAACCGCCCTGAGCACCCTTGACACGGTAGAGGTCACAGATTCGAGTTCTGTCGGGCCCACCAGTGTTTTCAAACACCTACACGCATTCCGCCACCCCGAACACGCGACTCGGGCACAAGTCGGGCACACATTTCTGTGCCCAAGCCGACCCCGGGGCCCTGCTCAACGCCGTCTACCCGGACTCACCGGAGTTACGGAAGGCACTCGCGTTGCGATCACGATCATCGTGAATGTAGTAGTCCTTATATAGGGGATTGGTCCGGTTGGTCCGGGGGGCGTGGTGGGTTGTGCCGAGAGGGTGACGCAGGGGCGGAGTACATTGCCGCGTGGGGGCCCACCTGCCAGCTAAGAGCGCGGAGCATCACCGTGAAGCCCGGGCGATTCGCCTACTGGACCGCCTCCGTGGGCGGCACGCCCAGAATCCGTTCCTGAATTCGGCGGGTGATCTCCTGCTGACGCTCCAGTTGAATCAGCGTGTACTCGTTCGTCATGGCCACCGAAGTGTGCCCAGCATTCTTGCTGGCCTCGATAGCGCTACCGCCTTCTTCCTGCCACCAAGTGATGTTGGTGCGCCGGAATGTGTGCATGCCCAGCCCTGGAAAATCACATCCCTCGGCGGCGGCGGCCTTCTTGACCGCCATCCGCACGCCTGAGTCCCATAGGGGCTTTCCGCTGCCGTCGTGGCGCGTGAAGACAAACCCCTCGGGCTGGGCGCCTTCCGCCTTGGCTTTCGCCCGCAGCCTCGCCACCAGATGCCCGACTACCAGCTTGCGGGAACTGCCCTGAGTCTTCGGCCTGTCCAGATCGCCTCGCCAGTAGCGCTGCTCCACCTTGATCACACCGGAATCGAGGTCGACGTGCTTCCACTGCAATCCGAGAATCTCAGAAATCCGCGCGCCGTTGGAGAGTGCGATTTCCGCTATCAACCTGTTCGGTTCCTGAAGCCGCGCCAGCACCCTGTTAGTCTCCTGCTCGGTGAGGATGCGCTTGGGACGCGCCTCGCGTTTGCGGCCAAGATTCACTTTGCTCATCGGGTTACGCCGGTCCTCCGGCCAGTATCCCCAAGCCTGAGCCTGCGTGAAGATCCCCGACATGATGTTGCGGAGATCCACCGTCATCCACCAGGAGCAATCCAGGCTGCGCAGCCACTCCTCCACATCAAGCGGCCGGAGGTCGGCCAGCCGCACGTCTCGCCATCTGGGAAGGATATGGTTGTGGATGTGGTTCCTATACTTCTGGCGGGTGGACGCGGAGATTTTGGAATCGACCTCCACGTGGTTCTTGAGGTAGAGCTCCGCCAACTTGCCGAACAGGATCAGCGGCGTGCTCGCAGCCGCGGCCGTGGGCCGGTTCACTGAAGACACAAACTTGTCGCGCGCCAGTTCGGCCTGCTTCTTGGAGATGCGGTTTTCACCTTTGGACGGCCCAAGCATCTGGCGTCGCATGACGGTCTCGACGCTGCCATCCGGCCCCGGCACATCGACCCGGTAGCGGAAATACCAATAAGAACTGTTCTTTCCTTTGCGTTCTTGAACGTTGCCGCGCTGATAACGTGCCTTCACCGTAAGACCTCCCGTCAGGTGCAGGATGTTACCTTCAGGCCGCATAATCATTCAAGTCCCGCGCGCGCCTCAGAGGCGCGCAGCCAGGGGTCCTCCCTGCGGGCAGATGCACAGCGTGTCCTTGGCGCGCGTCATCCCAACGTAAAAGAGCCTGATCACCGAGTCGCGCAACGGTCCATAGCGCTCGTAATTGCCACTGCCAGCCCGGCTCAAATCCGGGAACAGATACACGACGTCCGCCTCGCCTCCTTTTGCCGAGTGGATGGTGCCAACGACGATCTTGGGAGCTTCCTTGAGGGCCGCGACTCCGCTGTAGGTCGCTACATCGGCCGGAAAACGCACCCGGCTCGCCACGGACGGCATGAGGCGCCCTCGCCACCATTCAATCAACCGCCTGTGGTCGTCTCCCAACGCGTCGACCAGGGCCGCAAGGGCCGGCGGCTCAAGGATCTTGACAAACGCATCCAGCGGGACTGTCCCGCCTGGCGGCATTACCTTCACCTCATCAAGCGCGCCGGCGCGCAGCGTCCCTTCCGGCCTCAGCCACGCGAGCCAGAGGCTGAGCTCGCGCACCGTCCAGCGTCCCGAGCCGCCGTGCGCGCGGTGCGCCGATAAGAGAGCCAACAGCCGGCTCGCCGCGGAGTTGCGCCGCGTCACGGCCAGTGGATTCCAAAAGCCATTCGACTTCCGGTAAGGATTATGGAAGGGGATGCCACGCTTGCGCAGGACGCCGATCAGCGGCCGGAGCATGTAACTGCACGAAGCCAGAAACATCACCGATTGGCCGCGCCCGAGATGCCGCATCGCGGAGTCAATAAGGCTGTCAGGATTTCGCCAATGGCCGGCAGCAAGCCGGCAGACTGTGCCCTCGGCATCTCGTGGCCGGTACTGCTTCTCCTCCCTGCGGGTGACTTGGCGCACGAACCCACTCGCCAGGCTGTGGAGCGCCCTGGGGACGCGGAAACTCTGTTCCAGGAAGATCTTGTGGTCGTCTGGAATGGGAGGGTCAAGGACGGCTTCCGGACTCGCTCCGGTCCAGGAGTAGATGCACTGGTCGTCGTCGGCGGCCTGAACGAAGTAGTCCGCGCTGCCGCCCCATTTGCGGATCACCTTGAGTTGCATCGGGTTTAGGTCCTGGGCTTCATCGACGAAGAGCACGCTGGGCGCTCCGGGGGCGACAGGAATGTCCTGTAGCGCGGTCTCGATCAAGTCGGTGAAATCCATAAAGCTGTGTGCTCGCTTGTATTCGTCCCACTTCGCCCGGAATTCGCGCACGCCGCACGGCCATGTGTCAGCGGGGGCCATCATCCCACGCCACCGGTTCAGCTCGCGCAACAGGTCGTCGCCGGCGTAAGCTTTTTCCTGCTCCTCCGCCGCGTCAGAATCCTCACCATCAATCCGGGCGCGACGGTTCTTCGATAACATCGGCATCTGGGGATTGCGCCGATTCCATTCGTCAACGCAGCACTCCGCGATCTCGGGACTGCCCAACGCGCGATAGCAGTGCGAATGCAAGGTCCCTACGTTGCTGGCGGAGATTGGCAGCGACCGCCCGACAAGTTCTGCGGCTGCGGCTTTTGAGAAACTGGTAACCAAGACGGACTCGGCGCCGAACTTGGTGGCGGCGAGATGGATCTGGCGCGCGACATGGGTTGTCTTGCCGGTACCAGGAGGCCCAAAGATCCGGTACTCGTTTGGTGACCGAGTGATCCCGGCTGCCGATCTCATTCAGTTGCTGGAGGTCTGCGTCCACCATTGTCCCCAGTGCCTGCGTCGTGGCCGTACGCGGACGGATCGAAGGCCGCAGGCAGCAGCCAGCGATCCTGTTCCTGACCTCCAGGCCAGTAGTGCGTGTAGGCCTTCGCCCCGATCGCGGTGAACATCGAGGCACAGTTCTTTGGGCCGACTATCTCTCCGCTGGCGCGGAAGATGTGCTGCCGAAAGTCCACACTGTGAACGGAGATGCGGCCTTCAAACACGGTTGGCTTCTTACGCAGGTCTCTGGGCCGATTCTGTGGATCATCCGTACAAGCAGGCTCTTGCAGATAGTCCTCCAACAGCATCAGGGCGCGCCCCTTGTAGTCCGCCTCGGCCCCGCCTGGGCAAACCGTCACGGCGGCGAGGAGCGTGCGGGCGAGCGCTTCCCAATCGCAAGCCTTGAACTTTGGGATCATCTTCTCGGTCTGCTCGGCGATGCGCGTGCGCAGCCGTCCCTGCTCGATGAGTTGGTTCACGTTGCTGAGAATGACGGTGCATCCGTCAAGCTCAAGGTGGTAGGTCGGTTCGCTGCCGGCCACCTTCAGGATGCGCAGGATACTGATGACATTGCCGAACATGGCGGACAACCGCTGGCAAAGCATCGCCTTGCGCAGCGCTTCATCCTCCGGTAAAGCTTCACCGCCGGCATTCTCCGGCGGCGGTTGCAAGGCAGGTTGATCCACGTAGGTCGTATTCTCCATAGATTGATGCGCTTTTTCGAGCGTCCTCCTGTAGTAGTCCTCGCGCAGCTTGGGCCGGTGGCGGTGGATGCGCCGATGCTCGATCAGCATGTCCACGGTCACCTGATCGGCGAGCCCGGACCTGACTCCATAGTCGGCCAGGGCCATGTCGTGGACGATTGCGACTGATCCGCCAAGTCGTTCCGCTGCCGGTGCCATGTCAGGCGGAAACGCTCCTCGGCGTCGCAGTGGCGCTGGATGAACCCGGGCGGAACGCTGGCGTCAGCGCGCACGCTGAGCGCGGCCCCCTGCTGCTGCTGTTTCCACTTTTCTTGCCACCGCTGTTCCGCGGCCGGATCGGGTACACCGGCCTGATCGAGATACTCTGCGAAATCGGAGAGGTTATAGCGCTTCTCAGAGGTCGCAACGACCGTGATCGGCTTTGGTGCGGCCGCGACCTTGCAGTTGGTCGTTCCGGGCACGCGCAGCACGCGCGCCAAGTCGAAGACGCTGTCTACGGTCCAGCCGTGCGCCGCCCCGTTCAACTTCAGCAGGCGCGCCCAGCGCTCGACGATGGCCTTCACCTTGCCGCGGTGCTCGTCGGACTCGAAGAGCTCCGGTTCCTTCAGCAGCCACCAACAGTGGAGTCCGTGGCCGGAGTGCACCACGATGCTGGGGGTGAAGGGCAGCGGCAACAGGTTGAGGGCGTCATCGATGGTCGGCGGCAGGTTATGCTTCGTGTGAATCTGGTCGCGTACATCCAGGTCGGCCCACAGGGCCACGACGCCGGCGGCATTCTCCGAACTACAGCGGTTCTCCGGACCAAAGTCCTGGGGCGACAAGCACACGCCCACATATACGTCGCGTTGCCGGAGGGACTCCGCGTACCGGGCGGCGGCATCGATGCCTTGAAACCACCGTGACCGCTTGTCCGGCAGCGTCCAGATCAGGATGTGTGAGGCATCCGGCTTCTGGCCGAATACTGTGGTGAAGAAGGTCAGTGCTGGGGAGCCAACAGCCGTGGGCGCCACCATCACTTGTCCACCTCAATGCCTACGGCGCGCGCCACAGCAAACGTGATCGCCCGCGGCTTGGATATGTCGTGCGCCTCGCCTACGGTCCTCCCGATGCGAACGCGGACCCGGAAGCCCTTGCCGCCGTCTCCCATGGAATAATCCTGGGGCGCAGCGTTCTCCAGAAGCTTGAAAGCGTCATCGAGATTCTCGGTTGGTTGAAATCTCCAGCGGGGCATCCAACCACGGTTGGCCGTAAGGAAGCGGTCAGGTCCGACACCCCAGCCCATGACGCGCTTGGCCAAGACCGCCGTAAGCTGGTCAGTGGTCATCGTGCGCCCCCGTTGGTTCTCGCGGAAGCCGCGGCCGGCGCCGACATATTGGCCCGGCCGTCCAGGTAAGCCTGGAGGTCCAACTTGGAGATCCTGATTGTCCGACTGCTGATGCGCGAGGCCCGGAGTTCGCCGTCAGCGACCAGCTTTCGGACTGTTGACCGAGCGCACTGGAGTCTGGTGCTCACCTGCGCCACGGATAGTAGTTTTGAAACCGGCATGTTCCTGTGCTCAGTTTGATTTTCAGGGCGAGCACGACGGTCAGAACATTGCCCGTAAGTTATGTCGTTGAGCGCGGCGCAGTTTTAGTTGTTGGCCGGCGAATCGGGCAGGACCGGCTTGCCCGTTTGAGGGACCGTACCGGAAACAAGATTGCTGTGTTCGATGGGAAAGTCATCCGAGATGCCAGAGGCAGCAGGCTGGGGAGCGTCGAAGGTACAGCGCTCCACGATGCCGCTGGGCGCAAGCTGGCCGCGTTCGACGGACGCGTCGTCACCGATGCCCGTGGAGTGCGGATCGGGACGATGAGTGAGATTCAAAAGACCATCGAAGGTCCGGGGGGGATGAGCTTGGTCGGTTTGTGGTACGATGATCAGGCCTTGGCATTGTTCGTGATTGCCGCTCGACCCTATGTAGGAAATGTAGGGAATTCATCCTTGGAGGCCTAGCACATGGACATCCAGAGGGACCTGCAGGAGGCTTATCGTGCTTGGGCGAAGGCGGGCATGCGGCGCACCCGCAACGTCAAGCTACCCTCGACTCTCGGCAGGGCATGGGCAGGCGACAAACTACTGCTTCGATTGAACGCGAAGTCCGTTACCTCCAACATGCAAAGCGACGCCGCAGCCTTCGAGGCGTGGGCGCTGATTCTGCGGTTGTGGCTCCGCAAGGAGCGAGCTCGGTGCATCGAGCTCGATTGGGATGCTCCGACCGATCCCAAGAACGGACATTACCAGCGTTTTCTGTATAGAGTGACGCAGTTCCAATTGCTCTTTCCGGAGTGGTTCTTTGTGGCCGATGTGAAGAAACTGCGAGACTGTCGGGCGCTTACAGAACAACAGCCAGTATTAAATGTGGCAGCGGGAGAGGCAACGGCACCGCCGGCGGGCACGACGCACGCCGAGTATGAGTTGGAATCTCGCCTAATCGTTTCTCCGCTCTTCCGTCAGCACTTTGGGCTGAAGCTCGTCGATCGCCAGTTTCCGGTCGGATTGTTCGCCGACCAGGTCACCGCCAAGACGCGCATCTTTACCGGCGGCAAGAGCGCGATCGATATCGTCGGTGTCGGAGAAGATGACTCATTCCATATCTTCGAGCTAAAGGCCAAAGACAACATCCATGCGGGGATAGTGTCCGAACTCCTGCTGTACACCGCTCTGATTCGGGAAGCAGCCGGGACACCACCTCGCATCAAATTCAAGGAGGATGCAACGCTGAGCTCACGCGCGCGCGTTCACGCGAGCCATGTTCAGCGGTGCACAGGCATTCGCGCGGTCATGCTGGTGGAGGATCTGCATCCGCTCTTGGAGCATCCGGATTTGCTAGGCACCCTCAACAGGGCGGCCGAGGCCCACTGGAACTCTGAACCTGGCGCCAAGTCGGTTTGCTTTTCCAAAGTGCTTGTCAGCGACTTCAAGAAGGCTGATGAGGCCAGTGCTTGAGCACTGTCGCGCTGACCGTCCACCGCGGGACAAGACAGATCGGCGGTAACTGTATCGAGCTGAGGGCGCTGTGCGGCGAGCGTCTCGTGCTTGACGTCGGTCGGCCGCTCGATGCACTCCCTGATGCGACTGGGTTGCTGCCCGCAACGCTCGACCGCACGGCAGCCGCGCATGTGCTGATCAGCCATCCGCACCAGGACCACTGGGGTCTGCTCGATGAAGTGCCGACGCACTGGTCCATCCATTGCGGAGCCGCCGCTGAGAAGCTGATCCGTTTGACTGCCGGACTCACCGGCAAAGCATTAGAGCGCGAAATCGTCCCGTGGGTGAGCGGCGAGCCCAGCCACATCGGCCCCTTCACAGTAACGCCCCTCCTCACCGATCACAGCGCGTTCGACGCACACATGCTGCTCATCGAGGTGGCTGGCAAGCGCATCCTCTACTCTGGGGATTTTCGTCGGCACGGGCGCAAATCCAAGCTCGTTGAGCGCCTGATGGCCTCGCCGCCTTCCGACGTCGATGTGCTGCTGATGGAAGGCACCAACCTCGGCTCTGCGAAGTCGACGATCAGCGAGGCTGATCTGGAGGCCGACTTCGCCCGGCTGTTTCGCGATACGCCGGGCCGCGTGTTCGTGTCCTGGTCGGCGCAGAATATCGACCGCACCGTAACGCTCTATCGTGCCTGCCTCCAAGCCCATCGTGTGCTTGTGGTCGACCTCTACACGGCCGAGGTGCTGACGATCCTCGCCGATCACACCAGAATCCCACAACCAGCCTGGGGGGAAAACCTGAAGGTCGTGATCACTTCGGCATTCGCGAGGCTCTACCGCAGGAACGGACGCGGGGACTTCGTCGCGCAAATGGCCCGACACGGAATCGCGGCCTACAGACTCGCAGAGTCACCAAGAAGTTGGGTCGTCATGGTGCGCCGGTCTCTGATTCGCGACTACCAGCGAGGAGGTGTCAACCCAACAGCCGATGATGCGTGGTCTTGGTCGATGTGGCAGGGCTACTTGAACAACGAGGACGGCCAGCACGTTCAGGCGTGGTTCGACGCGGGCGGGGCCACGCCCTGCCACCTCCATACAAGCGGCCATGCCTCAGTGGCGGACCTCCGAGCGTTTGCTGCCGCAATGGACCCCGCCGCTCTCGTGCCCATCCACGGCGTGGCCTGGGACAAGGATCCGTCAGGCTTTCCTCCAATCCGCCGCTTGGCGGATGGCGAGACGATGTTGATCTGACGGACATCCAGGAACTGCCGAAGAGAGGCCAAGGGACATCGCCGACAGTGCCCGGGCACCCGGGCGCCGACGCGGCGTTATCGCGCCATATCGGAAGCCCACCGGGCATCCAGAACCGGAGGGACATCGTGGAGCAGCTGGCCGGAACTCTCGCGGGCCCAGGCCTGATTCCACTTGGGCGAGCTACGGCCGGGCCGTCACAATCCACCCGGATTGCAGCGGCACGTTTTCGAGGTTCAGGATTTCCACGTGGACGTTGCTGAAGACAACCGGGAGGCTCCGCGAATAGGCGGGGTCCGGTCCATCCGTCACTTGGAAATGAAGGTGAGGCGACGTGCTGTTGCCGGAGTGTCCCAACTGCCCAATCACCTGGCCGCGTCTCACCGCGTCACCCTTCTTCACCTTTACGCTTCCTGCACGAAGATGCTCGTAGGTTGAGAACTCTCCGCCTCCATGGCGGATCACCACGTAGTTGCCGAACAGCTCCTGATAGCCCTTCTCCAGCAGCGCGCTTTGTTGCGCTTGCCACCGCGCCTCATAGGCTGCCTTGGATTCGTCCGGCTGTTGCAGGTTGCTGTCGGATTCCTGCGCGCCCTCGCGCGCCTCAACGACCACGCCGTCGGCTGCGGCCATGACATCTTTCCCGTAGGCATCGTAGTTGGTGAGCTTCGCGCCCTGGCCCGCATAAGCACGGCTATTGGCGCCCAGGCTGTCGAGATCGAGCGCGAACTCCTGACTCACTGACCAGCGGTGGTGGCTCTGCAAGGAAGGCGCGCACGCGACGTACCAAGTGCCGACGACGGGGAGGTGGTAGTCGTTCGACGACCGGTAGCGCTTCACCTTCAGCAAAGTCCTGGCTTGGACGGGCTTGCCGTCCGCCGTCGTCCCGCGCGCGGTGATGGCGATTCCGTCGACCGCTCCGTCGAAGAGCATCGGTTTCGACGCGATCACGATCGCACTGCCAGGCTCCAAGGTGCGAGTGGCGGCGAACTTCGCATTGTCGGGGAGAAACCGGCTTGTCTGGAGCGCGACGTCGTACCGTTTCAGTACTCCCTGCCGGCTCAGGATCGAAAAGGTCCTGGCTGCGCTGTCCAGGTCGCTCGCGCCCAGAGTCAGGGTGAGGGCCGGCTGTCCTCCGCGCAGGGCCTGCATCTCAAGAGCATCGATTGTGCAGGTGGCGTCCGGATTCCACACCGCCACGTTCTGGATTACTACCGAATACAGGCCGTGTTGCCGCTCCACCGGATACGAGTACACGTAGTCAGCCGCATGCACGTGCAGTTCCAACGCTGCGGCGGAAGCGGCGAGAGTCAAGGTGAAACCGAGGAACAGGATCGAGCAGTGCATCAGAGCTCCTAACGAACCACGACGCAGAACCGGACCTGAGTGTTCCGCAAAGAGGTGTCAGCTTCGGAAACGGAGCGCCCGCGGTGTCACCTGAATGGCGTGGGTGGCGCGGCGGCACGGCAGCGTTATGACCTGATATCGGAAGCCCACTCCGCGGGCTGCCCGGCCGCCAGACGCGCCAACCGCGTGCGAAGCTCCTTCGAAGTGGTATCGAGGAAGCGCGCGAAAGCCGCAGGAATCACCGAAAGCGGTACCGATTCACGGAGTGTGGAGCGGGTGTACAGGACGCGGGGCGATCATAACGGGTTGCGTGCCCGGCTCTTGTGCAACCAGGAAAACCAAGGTGCCGACCGACCACGGAACCCGTATTCGTCTGGCGCCACTCGCGTGGTCTGTCGTGGTCTGTCGGAGGCTGTAAGTCTATGAAAACATGGTAGCGCTAACGGGAATCGAACCCGTATTTAAGCCTTGAGAGGGCTCCGTCCTAACCGTTAGACGATAGCGCCTTCCGCCAGACCAACATACCACAACTCCGTGCCGGAAACCGGCGGCGCGCGGGTCACGAGATCGGGAGGCGAAACGGGCAACTTGACGCCGGATGGGAAGAGCGGCCCCGGCCCCAGGGGCGTTACCCGGGGCCGGGACGGCGACGTGCGACGGGGATCTAGTTTCTAACCGGCTCGAAATAGCCTTGCGCCAACTCGGGCTTGGCTTCGAGCGCCTTGCTCCAGCAGGCCTTGGCGTCTTCCTCCTGCCCGAGCGACTTCATGACGTGTCCGAGGTTCAACAGCGCCTCGGCGAAGTCCGGGTTCTCGCCCAGCGCCTCGCGGTAGAGCCGCGCGGCCTCTTCGGCTTGCCCCGCTTTTTGCAGCAGCAGCCCGGTGTTGTAAAGCAGCTCCGGCGTGCGCTCGCCCAGATCGACGAGCCGGCCGTGGAATTCGAGCGCCTGGTCGAGGTCGCCGCGCTCGAGAGCCAGGGCCGCCAGTCCGCGCAACGCGTCCAGCGACTTGGGATCCGAGTTCAGCGCCTGTTCGTAGACCAGTTGGGCCAGGTCGCGGTCGCCCATCTTCCAGTACGCGAGCGCCAGGTTCATCTGCGCTTCGATCCAGTCCTTGCGCTTTTTGAGGCAGGTCTCGAAGGCCTCGGCGCTGCCGCGGTAGTCGCCGCGCTGCAGGCGCACGTAGCCCAGCCGGAAACGCGCTTCGTGGTTCTCGGGATCCTTGTCGAGCACCTTCATGTAGGTCTTCTCGGCTTCGTCCTGCTCACCGGATTGCTCGAGCACCAGGGCCAGGTTCCACAGGGCCGCGACGGCGTTCGGATCCAGGCGCACCGCTTCGCGGTAGGCGTCCTTGGCCTCCTTCAACGCGCCCAGTTCCTGGCGCACGATGCCCAGGTTAGTGTAGGTCTGCGAAGACTGCGGCCTCACCTTGATGGCTTGCTGGTACGCATCGGCGGCTTGTTGCAGGCGCTGCGCCTTCTGGTGCGCCAGGCCGAGATTGAACCAGCCCTCGAAGTGGTTCGGAACGGCGTCGACCAGTAACGTGCAGAACTTGGCCGCCATCTGGAAGTCGCCGCTGGCCGAAGCCCACGCCGCCAGACCCTCCAGGGCGGCGGTAGACTGCGGGCGCAGTTCGAGCAGGTGCTCGGAGCACTCCCGCACCATCTCGTAGTCCTTCCTCGCCATTCCGATCGCGATCAGGTTGGCCAGGGATTCCTCGGAATTGGGATTGCGCTTCAGAACGCGGCGGTAGAGCTCGGCCGCCTCGTCGAACCGCGAGTCGAGCTGAAGGGCTACGGCCTTGCCGAAGATCGCGGTCTCGTTTTCGGCCTCGCGCTCAATCACGCGCTCGAAAGCGGCTAGCGCCGGCTGCGGCTGGTTCAAGTGGAGCAGGCAGATGCCCAGCCCCAGTTGGGCTTCCGTGCGGGTCGAATCCACCTGGAAGGCCTTTTGGAACTTCTCGGCGGCTTCCTGCCACCGGCCGGTGCGCTCCAGGCACACCGCCAGGTTGAACCAGCCCATCTGATGGTTCGGCTCGATCTGGAGCAGTTCGCGGTAGCTGTTGGCCGCGCCTTCGAACTGGCCCAGTTCGAACTGAACCTGACCCATGGCCGAGTAAATCTCCGCCGACTTCTCGCCTTTGGCCACGGCGCGCTGCAGTTCGCGCAGCGCCTCCTCCGCCTTGCCGTCCAAGTGCAGGGAGACCGCGCGGGCGATGTAGCGCGACGCCTTGGGAGCCTCCGTGCGCGGACTGAACTCAACGGGCCGAAGCTCCGGCCCACCACCGATTGGTTTACGCGGACTCATAATTCCACCTCTTTTCCTTTATCCGTGCCGCCCTACTCTCGTCGCCGTTACGGCTCAAGCCGGGGGCGTGCGCCCGGCTCAGTTGCTTGGGGCTAGCGTGTTACAAACCTTGCCCCAAAAATCGTCATTGTTACTCACCTTTATCCAATAAAGGCTCGGCTTGTCCTCCGGGCTGCCGAAAAACCCGACCGCGCCAGCGCGCAGCCGGTCATCCGTCCAATAATCGACCGCCTCGCCGTCCACCGATGTCGTGAACCCGCTGCCGGCAACGTCTTCCTGAATCCGGTACGGCCGGCCGTTCTGCAGCATGATGTGCAAGGGAATCTCGACCCGGTCGGTCTGCTGGCCGCCGATCACCTGATAGCGCACCAGCGCCACGTCCGGCAGCGGGCCGGGTTTGCTGATCGTCAATTGGGTCGCGTAGTAATTCTGCATATCCGCGGCCCGGAATACCCATCCTATCGTGTGGCCGTTGACCTGGCCGAGGAACTCGAAATGATAGTCGGAGAGCTGCTGCGAGGGGCGATAGAGGGCGAGCTGGCCGGCGCCGACGAATCCGGACGCGCTGTGCGACCAGCTCGTGGCCCAATCGCCCTCGCCGTACCAGCCGTCCAAGCCCTTCGAGAAATCGTGCTCCATGTGAATTGCCCCGCGGCTCTGGATGCTCTCCTTCAGGGACTTGCCTCTCCCCGAGCAACCGGTCAGCGATGTGCCAAGAGCGACCACGCAGAGAACCATCAGCATGCCCCGGAAGAGCCCGGATGCGCTCTTGAGCGCGTTGCGCCAGCGTGGCGCGGAGGTCTCGGCGATCGCTTCGAAGTCCATTTTCTCCAATTGTGCGCCGCTCGCAAGCACGATAACCTCGATGGCAAACGGCAGTTCACCGTACCCTCCGGCCGGAGTTTCCACCCCAGGGCGCGTTCCGGCGCCCACGGGGGCCAGCGGCGTCCCGTCGAGCCCGTGTCTGACGCGCGGCGAGAATGCGGCCGTGGGAATCCAAGGCCCTAGCGGCGAGGCCGAATAGGGGGCCGCGCACATCATGCTCCGCTCGTCGTTCCAGTCTTCGAACTCGACGGTGTGGAAGACGCCGTTCGGCATGTGCGCTTTTTCGACCGTGTCGTGGAAGACCGGCAGGCGGCTGGGGTGCCGGTGAGGCCGGAACACGGGCTCCAGACGCACCGTCTTGCCGGTGGTGGCGGCGTCTTGGCGCGCGGCGGGCGCGGCGATCTTGGTAGCAGGCGCGTGGCCTAGCGCCAGTTCGTAACCGGCCAATTCGGGTTCGCGCGCCGCCGGCACGGCAAACTCGGCGGAGACGCGCGGATCGGCCTTGGCAGCGTCGCCGGCCTTGGCGGGCCGCTGCGGCTCGCCCACGAACTGGAAGCTCGTTGCGGAGGGCCAGCACACGCCGCCCGCTCGCGACTGGATCGCAGCGAACTCGATGACCGCGGACTCCTGGCCGTAGGTTTCAAACCCGGCCGGTACGGGCTTGCCGGAGCGATCGCAAGCGCGGACCGGGGCGGCGGAGAACGATGACGGCGGCAGCGGATGGGCGAAGGCCAGAGCCTGCGCTCCCGCCAGCTCCACCGGCTGCGTGCCGACAGCGGCCACGAACGCCGCTACCGGCCGCGGCGCTCCGGCCCGAGCGCGTCCCTTCCCCGCGGCCGGCGGCGTAATCTCGAGCGTGTGCCGTGCCACGATTTCGGCGGACGCAGGCTCGATCGGTGCGGCGATCTCGAAAGCGACAATCTCGGTGTCGCGGCGGCGGGAGTCGAGCGGCGAAGCCTTCCATCGCGGCAACGGCGCGAGTTCCGCGGCGCCTAGCGGGAAGGGCCCCAACGGGCGGATGCGGGTCTCCGCCTTACGGAGGGGCTCCGTGAGCGGGACCGGCACGCTCGCGGCCGCGGCCGCACTGGGCGTGGACAGGTTGCGCCAGACCGGGCTGGGAAGCGGGTTCGCGGGGCATTCGTCAAGATGCCGGGCGGCGGCGATCCGGGCCAGCGTCGCATCGAGCAGGATTTCGGGCAGCAGCGCCTGGCGCTGCCGGAGACCGATGGCGATGGAGCGGACCGGCGCAGCGGCGCCGGCCTTGAATTGCGGCAGCACGGTCGCGGCCGCCGTGACTTCCAGAGCTTCGCGCGCCGCGATCGTTCGCTCGGGCGGGAACCAAGCATCGTGCGCGGAGAACGGCGACGTGGTTCCCAAGACTGTTGCCGCCGCTGGCCGCCTGGGCGCAGCCTCGAGGTGCGGCCCGCGCTCGATGGCACCGGAACGGAGCGCTCCGGGACCAAGGAGGGCGCTCTCGCGCGCGATGGCGGGCGCCGAAGGGCCAAGGGCGAGCCAGTCGCACGGCCGGGCAGTGCTCGGAACCTTGGCGCCGGCGATCTGGCCGCGAATCGCCTCGGAAACGCTCAGCACCAGTGGCGTGACGGTCCGGGAAGTCCATTCGATGAGCGTGGCCGGCGGCACGGGCAGAGAGCAGCCGGCCGTTTTCGCGGGGGGCGGCGCCGCCTTGGCCTGCCGCGGAGCGACCGCTAGGCTGGTTCCAGCCGGCAGCAGGTGCGTGGACGAGACGTGAGCCGGCGCCAGCGGGAAGAGCGCACGGCAGTCGATTTGGCACGCGGGAAGGGCGATCGCGGTGGCGGAGCGGACGCGCGGCGCCGGTTGCAGAATTCCCTGGAGCGTGCGCGGCCCGATGGCGCCGGCCGAAGCGGGCGGCATCAGCGCCACATCGAGGAGCCGAACCTCCAACGGACCCGGGATCGCGAACGTTTCCGGCATTCCGGCGCCGGAGAGGCGTCCGGCGCGAGGAGCCGGCAGATGAGTCGCCGGCTCGGCGGATGCCAGCAGGATGGCGGCCGCAGGCGTCCGGAAGCGGGGAAGCAACGCGAGTTGCTCCACGAAACCGAGGCTCGCAGTGGCGCTCGAGCGGGAGCCCTTGCGTGCGTCCGGGTAGGGCGTCGAGAAAGTCGCCGCGCGCTCGAGACGCTCTTCGAAGCGCAGGGAGCAGGCGGGCGTGCGCGCCTCAAACTGAAATTCGACGGTGCCAGCCGGACGAGGCCGGAACGCCACGGCTACGGGCCGCTGCGGCTTGGGTCCCAGATTCGGCTGGCCTGCGCCGAGATGCGCAACGCGTACTCCGGCCGCGAGAGCGGGGATCTCGATCAGGGCTTCGGGCCGGCCGAACTGGGCCCCGACGGTTATGGCTCGGCGCCGGGTGCCGCTGGCAGGCACGCTGGCGGAAGTCGCCGCGTAAGTGCCCGACGCGAGCGAGCGCCGTCCTGCAGCGAGCGCGCCGCTTTCCGGCCTGACGGGCTCGAAAGCGGAGAAGGCCGCGGCCGGTCCGGAAACCGCGGCGGACGCGGCGCGCCGCACGGGGGCCGGCAGTCCCGACGCCGCCAGCGACGGGGCTTCGGGAAGCGAAACACCAAGACGCCGGGAGACTAATTCCGGCAGCGACGCCTGCGGTTCAGGCCACCAGGCGGCATCCACCGCCGGAGCGCGTCCGAGTGCGCCGGCCTTCGGTTTGCCGACCGCCGCGCGCCCCAGCGCCTCGAAGTCCGCCGCGTTGATGCCGAACGAGGGCCTCGCCGCCTCCAGGCGCGGGAGCGTGGCCGGCGCCGCGGTGAAAGCCGCCATCGAAGCGGCGCGCCTGATTGCCGCAATCGCGCGCGCCCGAGGGGCCTCAGTGGACTGTTCCGGCGCCACCGGGGGGTCGGCGCCGATCTCGATCTCGGCCTTCGGTCCGAACGCGAAGACGGGCAGCATCGCCGTTCGGGCGAACGGACCGGCCTGCGCTTCCAGTAAATGCAGCGCACTCTGCATCGGGCGCGGCAGAGGAACGTCGGCAAGCTCTCCTCGCACGACCGCGCCGCGCGCCCGGACAGCGGTGTGCGAGGAACAGGACGGGACCGTGTGGAACGCCGCCGCCGGCTCCAGGTTGCGATTCGCAGGAACGTTGACCGCGGAAACGGAGAGCGGGCGAAGTTCGCTCAAGCGGACCGTGCTTCCGCGCGCAACGTGCGACGGCCAGCCGACGTAAGCGGTTGCCTGGAACGGCAGGAAGCCGATCTCGCCAGGCTGGCTGGCGATCTTCCCCGTCCCCCTCGGCTGTGGAGAGCGGGCCAGATCGGCCAGCCGAACTCCCGCCCGTCTGCTGGCTGCGTGGAGTCGCGGCAAGGTCGCTCTCGGGACCGCGCGTCCCGCGGCTTCGGTCGCGGCGTGGACGCCGGCCGGAATCGTGGCCGGCCGCGGGTGGACAACCAGCAGCGGCTGCGGCGGCGGTTCGTAGACGGAAAGGGGTAAGGCACAGCCCAGCGCGGGCGCCAGACCCGCGAAACGGAGCGCGGCGTGGAATCCGTCGCCGCCTTCCGGTCCGGAGCCCTCCGGCATGGCGCGGGGCATCGCGCGCCGCATCGGCTCGCGGACGAACAAGCTCTCGCGCAGACCGCACCGGCCGGGAGGAGCCTCGGTGGCGGGCGCGTTAAAGGACGCTTCGAAAGTCTCGATATCGGCCGCGCGCGGTGCAAAGCTCTGGGGCTGCGGCTCGCAATCGAGCCGCGCGAAATAGAATGCCTCGGGCGGGATCGGTTCGCCCGGCTGGGCCGGCGGCATGGCATAAACTGGCTCGGGCTCCGGTTCCGGAGGCCGCCAGGGCCGTCTGAATTCCTCGGGCTCCGGCTGCGGCATTGGCCGGCGTTCGGGAACCGGCTGGATCTCCTCTTCGTAGCTGGGTTCGACTGCGACGACGGGTTCCGGATGCCACTGGGGGAGGGTCTCGGTCTCCGGATGCAGAACCGGCGTACCCAGCCGCTGACCCGCGTCAAGCAGCCGGTCTAGCGCCAGCCTCGTCAGCTCTTGGTACCGTTTCCGATGCTCATCCGAACAGAAATCCGCATCGGTAAGCTGACGGACAAGCGACACCCGTTTCCCACAAAAGAAGCAGGGCATCCGGTCTCGACAATCCTACCGGACAATTATATGGACCTTTGGCCCCTTTTGCCAGAAGAATCAACCGGTTTAGGCGGGTTGCCTCGAAACCGCTTAAGCTCGCCGCCCGAGTTCGGAGTAGCCCGAAAAGGGACCAATGTCCTAGTACAGATGGCCATGGTTAACGGCCGGGACGCTGCCGTTCGAACCGGTTTGTTAGAGCGGTAGTGCTAACTTCCGGCAACTCTGGCAAAGTAGGGGGCGATAAGGGTACTGGTACTACTATTTGGCGCATTCTTGGGTGCAGCGGCCGTTCTGCCAGGGGGGGACCTCCGGCAAGATGCTGGAGGAAAACGAGATCGCTGGCAGTGGCCGGTTGCGAATCGAGGCTGGCTCGCGCGCTCTCTGCGCTGAGTGCGGGTGTTCTCGGGGTCTTTTGGGGGACTACCGCGGCGGCGGCAGTTCGAGCGCCGCCTTGGCCAGTGCGCGCTGGACAACTCCAGCCGCGTCGGCTTGCTGCATGCCCCGGGAGATGGAGAGTTCGACGATCAGCATCTGGCGCGCGCTGTCCAGCATTTTCTTCTCGCGAAACGAGAGCGGCTTCTGGCGTTGCAGCAAGAGCAGGCTCTTGAGCACCTCGGCGATCTGCAGCGGGTCGCCGGCGCGCATTTTCTCCGAGTTTTCCTTAAATCGATTTTTCCAGTTGCGGCAACACGCGCAACGGCCCGAGGAAAGGAAAGTCAAGACGCGCGCCCACTCGCAGTTGGTGCCGATCTTTCGCAGGCCGACGTCGCTCACGTGCGAAAACGGGACCATTACCGTCATGCTGCCGCAGCCCAGACGGAGGAGGTAGAACCTTTCGAAGTGGGCTCCGAAGGAGCGAGTGCTGACGTTCTCGATGGTGCCGATTCCCTGCGCGGGATAAACCACCTTCTCGCCAATCTGGAAGGTCATGCGAGAACCTCTTGTACACCGGAAGGAAGTTAATAGTTCTAATTCGCGAACCAGCGAATACAAATCTTAAGGGCAGCCGGGAGCGAAGTCAACGAAAAAAGAGTTTAGACTCCCAAAACGCTTATATTTCGGCGCTTGTCGATCTGAACGTGTTTTCATTCAGGGCGAGGGGAGCTGTGGCCCCGAACAACGACAACCACTTTGAGGAGGTGTTATCTCCTTTTACGGCGCTCTCCGGCTTTCGTGCCAGGTGTGGACGAGAGTGGCCGTGAGAATCAGGGCGCCTCCGGCGAGGGCCAGGGTTGCGGGCCGTTCTCCGTGCACCAGCCACACCCAGACCGGGTTGAGCGCCGGCTCGAGCAACAACAGCGTGGTCGCTTCAAACGCCGGCACGTGCGCGATGGCGCGCGTCAGGCAATAGTAGGCCAGACCGATTTGTACCAAGCCCAGGTATGCGATCACCAGCCAGTCCGTCCAGCGTGTGTGAGGAATGGGCAGCGCCGCCGAGAGCGAAATCAGACAGGCGATCGCGTTGCCCAGCGCCACGGTG
>Ga0116114_1000379_pt1 | contig 29832 bp, 31 predicted proteins | sample June2015DPH_10_5_FD_89823 | JGI IMG/M metagenome (GOLD analysis project Ga0116114, IMG submission 89823) | Peatland microbial communities from SPRUCE experiment site at the Marcell Experimental Forest, Minnesota, USA - June2015DPH_10_40 | ecosystem: Environmental > Terrestrial > Soil > Wetlands... | reverse complement strand
GGCGAATTGCAGTTTATGCTCCGCCGCTGCCGCCCTTGGTGGGCGCTCTCTTACCCCCGCCCTTCCTGCCTCCGCCGTTCCCCTTGCCCTTCCTCTGCTGGTATCCCTGAGGGGCAAAATACATCAGCGGCGTCGCCAGCATGATGCCGAGTAAACCAAGTCCGAGAATCCTGCGAAGTGACATGAATCGAGTGCTCTTGTATGTGATTGCTCCACACCGGGCCGGAGTTCCACAATTCTTGTAAGGGAAAGCCTTGCGGAGCTTCGCGCGTGGCTGAGCGCCCGGCACCGTAATCCACTGCTCAGTTGGTTACCCCGGCCTGCGCGGCGTTGGCGCTGGCTTCGGCCCAAAATGCTCTTAGCGAACGATGTAGTGCGCGAGAGCATCCTCGTTGAGGTCCAGCCCCATCCCCGGACCCTCGGGAACCTGAATTTCACCGTTACGAAAGGTGTAGAGTTCCTTCTGGTTCAGAATCTTCAGCGCGGGCGCCCACTGTTCCTGAGGAAGGAGCGGCGGTGTCGCCAGCGCCAGTTCTTCGAGTGGCGCTCCTCACGCGGCGTGTGCCTGGATCCGCCCGGCCACATTCAGCCCAAATGCCCCATGACCGATGCAGGGCTTGTGGAAATGCCTCGCAAAGAGCGGCTATTTTGCGCATGGTCAAGACACCGCCGCAAGTTCCAAGGTCGGGTTGGAAAAAATCATTCGCACCGTGGACCAAACCTTCCCGGAAAGGATCGAGACCCCTCCAACCTTCGCCGCCGGTGATCATCAGCTGGTCCATCTCGCGGCACAATCGCGCCGGACCCTCAAAATCGTCGCGCGCAAATGGCTCTTCCAGCCAGTAGACGCCGACTCTCTGGAGCGCCCTTGCTGCGGCCAGTCCCGTGGGATAATCCCGTACCCAACCCGGCATTTGGGCGGTGCGGTCCACCATCACTTTGAACCCAGGGGCCGGACCGCAAGCCGCAATGATGCCGGCGCAAGACCATCGAGAACTTCACGATTCAGATCCCAGCGACGTACGGAAGTCCAGGCCGGCGTGATGAGCCGCGTGGGCGTGATGCGAACCGGTTTTACATCCGCGGCAATAGCCTTAATGGGGGCAAGCAGGCTGTTCCACGCTACGGATGCCCCCGCCGCCACACCAGCCGGAGTTGCCAATTCTCTGCGATTCATAACCCACCTTCTTCCCATGCTACTGTCATATCGCTTGCGGCCGGCCGCTACACCTCGGAGTTTACGGCGTGAATCAACGCGTTGATATAGCCATAACCGAAAGCATAGGCCTGAAGCTTCCCAGGATCGTCGGGATGACTCGGCATATGATCGGGGCAGATCGACAGGCTGAACTCCGAGTCCCTCAGAATGCGCATGATCTTCAGAAAATCCATTTCGCCTTCGTCGGGATACACCTCCGCAAAACTGTTAAGGCCTCCCAGGATGTTCCGCATGTGGACTTGATGTATCTTCCCCCGGTCTGCCAGGTATTGGACGATTGGGAGCGCCTCAGTGCCTGGATTCCTTAACCCCTCGGCCGTTGTCCCCAGGCACAATTGGAATCCGTTATATGGGCTGTCTACGATAGCTTCGTACCGCTTGTAGCCTTCAAAAATAGAGGGTGAGTCCCAATTCTCGGCGCCCTGGTAGCCGAATGGGAGCCCCGGTGGGTCATACGGATGAGCAGCCATCTTCACATCGTGTTGTTTGCAGACGGGTATGACCATTTGGAGAAAATAGGTGATGCGCTCCCAATAATCGTCGGAGCTAACTCTACCTGCCCGTCCCACCGGCAGATCTCTCCAATTCTCCTCAAGCTTAAAAGCGGCGTAGGTGACACCACCTCGCCCGGGTACGTTTGAGTTTCGCCGTATTGGGATGACAGTCCAATGATGGGTTATAACCTTCACGCCTACTTCAGAGGCTTTCTGGATGTTACCGATGATGGCGTCAAGCTTTCGATCGCGCTCGGGACCTTTGGGAAGCCGAATATAGTCGTCGTCCATTCTGATGGCTTCGAACGTCATCCCGGCTTTATCGCAATTGTCCTTCATCCTCTTCAGTTCATCGGCATCCCAGGCACCGTCGAGACCAACCTTGCGTACTTGTGCCGTGAGATGCTTGACACCGTGGCGCAAGTTATATTCCAAGTTTGCCCTTGCCGTCATATCGGCGCCCGGTCCCCCAGCCACACTATGGTAGTCGCCTCCGACGTGCATCAGGAGATTCTTCTCAGCCTTAGGCGCGCGCCCCGCCTGTGCTAAGGCAGCTTCAGGGTTTACACCGCTGGCAATGCCCGCACCGACCGCACCGCCCACAAGCGTCTTTCCAAAGTCTCGTCGCCTGATCATGAAACTACTCCTCACAGCTAGAATACCAGCCTTACGTCCTTGCCGGCCAGGAACCAGTTTGCCGCAATTGCCCGGTCTCATCTTGGTTACGAAGCAATCTCGGTGTCTACGCCTGGGGAATTCGCAGGAACGGTCGGCACGAAAGCCAAGTCATTACAAGAGCACTCCGTACCATTACCGGTCCAGTACTAATTGGGGAGTCTGCCAGTACGCCACAGGCCTTTTGTTACTGGAGGATTCTGTGGGGCGGAGCCACAATTGAAGCCACGGTGTTTGAAGGAACTTGTGGGGAATTCAGAACTCCTTTCCCGTTCGCAGCGGCTGTTGCAGTATCAGCTTGCCGTAGACATCATGATTGACAACAATGAGGCCATCGAGCCTTCCTTCGACATCTCGGAGGTTCGCGGCACCACAGGAGATCCCGAATGCTCGACCTGATTGCAGCTTTGGCGTATGTTTCCTTTGTTCTTGTGACGGCAGCGCTCGTGTGGGCGGTCCGAGAACTTACGGAAACAGTCGGTAAGAATCGTGAATGGGAACCCGGAACGAATCCGCATGGGTGGAGGTTCTGATGTCGGAGTGCGCTGGCTTCATCCAATAGCCCGCCATCGAGAGACGCCGACCGTCCGCAGGGTTGGGGAATTTCGGCTGACTGCGGACAACGTGTCACTGAGCGGGAGTCTGCCCCGCCACGCCGCAGGCCTCGGCTTGGCGGGACAGGTACCGGCGCAACCCTAGCGCTTCACTACCTGACCGTCCTTCATGACCAAGGCGACCCGCTCCAGCACTGTGACGTCCGCCAGCGGGTCGCCGTCTACCGCGATCAAGTCTGCGAATTTGCCCACTTCCAACGTGCCTACCCGGTCCGTCCAGCCCAGCAGGTCCGCGGCGTTAACGGTGGCCGCCTGAATCGCCTGGAGGGGTGTCAGCCCGAGCCGTGTCATGGCCGCAAACTCGTGCGCGTTCAAGCCGTGCGGATATACAGCGGCGTCAGTGCCGAAAGCCACCTTGACGCCAGATCGCATCGCCGAGCCGATGTTCTCGCCGGCAAACCGCATCACCACCCGCGCTTTCTCCAGAACGCCGGGCGTAATGCCGAGTTGGCTGGAGTGTTCCGGAAACCACTCCAGCAGGTAGAGCGTGGGCACCAGGTAGGTGCCGCGCTCCTTCATCAAGCGGATGCACTCCCCGTCGATATACGTGCCATGCTCGACGGAGTCCACGCCCGCCAGCACTGCGTTGCGAATCCCCAAGGCTCCGTGGGCATGAGCCGCGACTTTCCGTCCCAGGCCATGTGCCGTCTCTACGATGGCGCGCATCTCCTCGGGGGAATACTGCTCTAGTGTCGGATCGTCACCTTCGGATAACACCCCACCAGTGGCCATGAACTTGATCACGTCGGCGCCGAACTTGATGTTTTCCCGAGTCATCGTCGTCACGCCCGCGACGCCATTGGCCACGCCGTCGCCAGGACCGTGAAACTGCGGCGCCAGGAAATTCTCGTCGAAATGGCCCCCGGTGATGCTCAACGCCGGACCTGAAGCCAGAATGCGCGGCCCCGGCACGTCCCCGGCGTTGATAGCGTCACGCAGGGCGATATCCGAGTACCCGTGGGCTGCGAGATTGCGTACCGTGGTGAAGCCCGCCTCCAATGTCACGCGGGCGTTGCGAGCCCCTAGAAGCGCTTCGCGCGGCACGGACATGTGCAGCCCCGCCGGCCCGATCAAATTGGGGGAAAACGTCAAGTGCGTGTGGCAGTCGATCAACCCCGGCAGCACTGTCTGGTTGCTCAGGTCGATGATGTGGGCTCCGGCGGGCACCTTGGCCGCCAGTTCCAATGCGCCGCCCACCGCAACAATACGCCCGCCTTCAATCAGAATCGTTTGCTGGGTCCGGTATTGGCCGGTGCGGACCTCCAGAATGCGGCCGGCCTTGACCGCTAGCGGCGGGGTCTGTGCCTGGGCAAACAGGCAAGCTAGGATCGTGCAGCACACGATCAACGACCCGCGGCACGGGCGTTTGGGCATCTTGTCCACACCTGCATGTTGCCGACCTGCAGGGAAGACCCACGCAGCAGGTGCGGCCTTGCCGAAGCTGCGCCATAACTCCAAGCGCTGCCAAGGATCGTAAGGATCTAAGTTCGCCAACATTAGGACTTCTCAGCTTTCTAAAACCAACTCTGAAACTACAATCTCCAGGACTAGCCCGAGGGATCCATTTCTTGCCGCCGGTTGGCAATGAGTATACACCGAATTGCCTCGAAGGCCGCGCTTCCTCTACCCGTACCGGTACACTTTCACGCGCTGGATGGCGCGCTCGCCGGCGGAAAGCCGTACGCCATTGCCCGACTGGTTCATAGCTGCGATGTTGGCGAAGTCGTATCGCAAGATCGAGTCGTCCCCGCCCAGATACCGCGTGAGGACCCATTTGCCGTCCTCAAAGCGGCCCGCTTCCTGCTGGGCCAGCCCCATCCGGACCGACCGCCATGAATAAACCGTAGCCAATAACGTCGGGGCATAGAAGGCATGGGCGGCGCCAATTTCGCCGTCCGTGGCTTCGACAGTGAAGAACGGCTTGCCGGAGCGGGTGTACCGTGTGGTCAACTCGACGATGTGATCCGCGTCGCCCTGTCCCCCCATGTAAGCATCGGGGCAGTACATATCCACCCGCGGAGCGGCCGCTTTCCATATGTCGTGTACGTGGTCAAACGCCTCGCCGCGCGGACCTCTCCCCCAGCCTTTCGGGTTCTTGCCGAATACCTCTTCCCACGTCCCGGAGGTCTTGAAGCCGGCCGCTTCCCAGACTTTGCGGAGATCCGGATTCAGCTCGTCTTTGTGCTTCTGGAGGTAATCCATAAGCTCGGCCGGGACGGGCGCCGCAAATGCCTTGTTGGCCAGCGGAGACCGGTCCCGCGAGTCGCCGAAAATGCCGATTTCATTCTCCTCTTGAACCAGAATCACGCGGTGCGTCCGGTCCACTTCGCGGATATGACGCATCACGGCCGCAAACGCGCGGGCATCCTCTGCCCAGTTGTTCTCGCTGAACGCGGAGAGGGCTTCGGCGGTTTTCGTCACGGCGGTCTTGGCGTCTACGACTTGTGCGCGCGGGAAGCGATCGTAGTCGGCCTTGACCCAGGGGGGCGCGAAGCTGGAGACGCCGTTTTTCCAGCTCCCGAACCACACCAGGCAAATGCGCTGACCGATCAGCTTGGCGTCCTCGATGGCCGCATCCAGGATCTTGAAGTCGTACTGGCCCTTCTCGGGTTCGATGTGCCATAGGGTGGAACTGGATCGCTCCGGTGTTCTGGTGCGTTTCGGCCATCACCGCCATCATGTATTTCAGGTACACGAGGTTGGATGGCGCGCTGGTTGGCGGTTCCGCGCCCAGAATGAGGAAGGGTTTCCCGTCGACGATCATCTGCGTGGCCAAGCCGCACTTCTCCAGATGGGGAATGGCGGAATCCGCGGGTCTGGTTTGCGCATACGCCGCGGAGATTGCCAGGGCGCAGACCACGGCGCCGCCGGTTCGAATCGAAAGTATCATGGTGTCGCTCCTCTTGCCATCCCGGCCGGGCATAACGCCCGCCGAACCGTCACGGAAGCCCAGGCGGGCCGTAACGCCGAACGAATTGACTTAGCCAGGATTTCCATTTTGCCGTCCTGTCACCGACCCGTAGCGACCGCGCGCGGAAAAGCGCTCCTGTTCCTATGGATGTCCGATGTAGTCCATACGGCCACCATCGACCGTTATCACCTGTGCGGTGATGAATCCTGATTCCGGCGCCGCCAGGAACGCCACAACGTGAGCGATATCCTCTGGATTTCCCACCCGGCCGAGCATGGAGTGCTCCTTGATGGTCTGGATGAGCTTGGCGTGTTCTGCGGGCGTCCGGCCCTCCTGAACCATGTCGGTCTGGATAAAGCCCGGCGCCACGGCGTTGACGGTGATGCCGTACGGGCCCAGCTCCATGGCGAATCTCCGCGTCAGAGCCGCAACCGCCGCCTTGGTGGCGGCGTAAAACGCGCTACCCGGCAACGAAGTGCCGTGGCCGGCAATCGATCCAAGGTTCACGATGCGCCCATAGCGGCGCTCTTTCATGCCGGGCATCGCCGCGCGCGTGACATGAATCAGTCCATCGACGTTCGTACGGCGCATTCTTTCCATGCCGGCGGGATCGAAAGTCTCAAGCGTGGCACGGTAGAAGGCACCGGCGTTGTTCACCAGTATGGAAACCGGTCCCAGTTCGGCCTGAATCACCCCCATCATCTTCTCAACTTGGGCGGGGTCCCCGACATCCGTACGTACAGCGATGGCACGCCCTCCGGCGGCACGGATCTCATTCACGAGCGCCTCCGCCTCGGCGCAGCGCGCCACATAGTTCACGCACACCGCCGTGCCCTCGCGTGCCAAGCGGCGCGCGATGGCTCTTCCCAGGCCGCGGGAAGCGCCCGTCACCAAGGCCGTATGCTCGCTCCAGCTCATGATCACCCTCCTGGACTATTGGTTCGATCTCGACAAGGGTGCGATCCCTCAACGCAGTGCGCCGCGAACCCCTCGGACTCTGTAATGCTCGACAGCGTCCTCGTTGAGGTGCAGCCCCGGCATCTTCGCTCCACCTCTAACAGCATAATAGTGGCAAATTACGCCGTCGAGAACGGCGAGCCCTTCCGAATGGACGTCGGCTGTCAAACAGCGTGACGCCGGCGCCAGCGGCCCGACTGTCTCCGACCAGATGCCCTGGTCGTCCTTGGTCATCGGGACGGGAGTTGGGGGCATTCCGTCCAGCCAATCGCCGGTGAGGGGAGGGGGCGCGGAGTGTAAGCATGCCGGGCGCAGTCGGAGCGGAGCGAAGCGAAGCGATAAAGCCGGAAAAACCGCCGCGAATTGAAGTATACTGATCCACAATCGGGCAATCCCGGTGGACATACTGAAATGCGGCTCTGCCCACTGCTCTTGTTGATTGTAGCCGGCCTCGGCACTTGGGGTGTATTGCGCGCCCAAAAGCCTTTTCGCGAATATGAAGCGATCGAGTACGAAAACTTTCCGCTGCCGTCCGATTATCAGGAAAAGCACGAATGGACCCGCGCGCGGCTCAAGTGTCCCGGCATCAACCGGGGCTTCCGGTCCAGTCTGAACTGGACGATGGATTATCCGCGCTCGGATCGGCATCTGCTTCAGGGCGTGCGGCGCCTGACGCGGATCGACACGCGATCGGTGGAGCAGGTGGTGGAACTCGACGGCACCGATGACGTTTACAACTGGCCGATGATGTACGCAGTTGAGGTCGGGCATTGGTACTTGCCGGACGATCAGGCGGCACAATTGCGCGAGTACCTGTTGCGCGGGGGTTTCCTGATGGTCGACGATTTCCACGGCTCAGAACAGTATAGGGGAATGAACGAGTGGCAAGTTTTTACCGCGAGCATGAGCAAGGTGTTCCCCGACCGCCCCATCGTGGACATCGAGAACAGCGACCCGATCTTCCACACTATTTATGATCTGGACGACCGGTTCCAGGTACCCGGCTGGCAATGGACTCGCACTGGGCTTACCTACGAAAAAGGCGAGACCGGCAGGCCAGCGCACTGGCGCGCGATCTACGACGACAAAGGTCGGATCATGGTGGCGATCTGTCATAACATGGACCTGGGCGATGCCTGGGAGTGGTCTGACGACCCCCGGTATCCGGAGAAATGGGCTACGTTAGCCTACAAGATCGCGATGAACTATTTCACTTACGATCTGACGCATTAGTCGCCTGTCGCCAGGAAACGTTCCTGCGATCCTCTAGCGGTGGCGGTAAAGCCTCACTCGCTGGATGTTGCCGTTGGGGAGCACGCCGCCGCAAAGCCGAACGTACTTACCCGAGCCGTTCTCGTCGCCGTTCAGCCTCCGCCCGGGAACCCAGCGGCCATCCACAAACGTGCCCTCGTCGATGGAGAGAATGCCGGCGATGGGATCTCCCGGCGAGTTCGGGGAGAAGGTGACGTCCACCGGTCCGCTGCCGGCCAGGATGTACTCATCCGGTCCGACGGCGATAAAGATAGCGCCGGCGCGATCCGGGTCTTCGGCTGGCGCGGGCGTAGCAGGCGCCCCGGGGGCGGGCTTGAGCCGAGCGTAAGTCACCTGCCCAAAGCCGTTGTCTTGTTGAATGACTTGGCTTTGTTGCGGCATTCGGTTTAACCGGGGACGAGTGTAACTCGCCTCCAGGACGTAGCTGCCCAACGGGACCTTCTGCGGCGGCTCTTCCGCGATGACTATCACGCCGGCCATCTTGCCCTTGCCTTGGTTCTCCAGAATCAGGGGGGAGAGTTGCGCAATGATGGCGTAGCTCCGCGCCAGCGGCAGGTCCGCCGGCGCCTTCCTCGTCCCAAAAGGAGCCGTGAAAAAGAAATCGTCCGCATCGGGGGCGAAACGGCGTCTGACTTCTTCCAAGACGCCGGGTTCGAGAGTGAAAAGCAAGCTGTCGATCCCGAAGGGACTGAAACCCATGGCATCGTGCTGCCCCACGGCGTAGAAGATGTTGTGCGCGCCCATGCGGTGGAAGGCCTCGGGGATGAACAGGGGATTGCCCGGAGTGTGGTACCAATTGACCGTGTCACGGATATCCGTGGTGCCGCCCATGTCCGGCGAGCGGAAGTCAATGGCCGGCGCGCCCACTTTCCATAGGTCTCCCACGTGAGGCTCCGGGCAACCGCTGGGATAAGTCCCCGGCATCCGGTCCCCCCTGGCGAGCCAGGTGTTCACGAACATGGGTATCGGGTATTGGGCCTTGCCAGCGGCGGCCACCCGGCCAACGTAGCGCGCATAATTCCAGGCCATGAAGATCTCGTCCGTGTACGGAGCCTTTCCGAAAACCTCTTCCCAGGTCCCCGACGTATTGGCCCCGGCCTTCTCCCACGCCGCGCGGAATTCCGGATACAGAGCGTCCTTCTGGGCGGTCATATAGTCCAGCAGCTCTTTCGGCACGGGTTCCGCGAAGGCCTTGTTGGCCGCCTCGCTCCTGTCCCGCGTATCGCCCAGCACGCCCACCTCGTTCTCCACCTGGATCAGGATGACACGGCGGCGGGAGTCCACCTCCTTGACGTGCCGCATGAGGGCGGCGAAGGCGCGGCTATCGGCATCGAGGTTGGCCGGGCTCAATGTGGACAGTATTTCCAGAGTCTTGCCATCTTTGTCCTGAACCAGGGGGAACCGGTTCTGGGCGGTCTTGACCCACTCGGGAACATAGCTGGACATGCCGTTTTTGAAGCTTCCGAACCACACGAACGCCAGCCGCAGATTGTTAGCTTCCGCGGCCCGGATCTGACCGTCCACCAGGGTGAAGTCGAATTGGCCCTCCTTGGGTTCCATCAGTTCCCAATAGACCGGGGCCAGAACGGTGTTGAGGTGCATCGCCGCAAGCTGGGACCATTGCGTTTTCACGAAATCGAGACTGGAAGTCGTGGAGTTATGCAGTTCTCCCGCCAGCATCAGAAAGGGCTTGCCGTCCACCATCATGTGGGCGGCGGTGCCTTGCTTCTGAAGGTAGGGAATCGGGGTGGTCGCCCGCGAGCACGCCGCTAGCGTAGCGAGCGAACATAGGGCCACGACGCCACAGAAACTGCGCATTTTCATTGCTTGCCTCCTGGGCATATTGTCCCAGCAATTGTAGCATCGGGAATTCGGAGTCCTCCCCGGCAGCGCGCCGGCGGTCGAATCCGCTATAATCTTCGCAGCTATGACCACCGTGCGTTTTTTCTGCTTCTTAGCCTGCGTTTTTGCGCTCCCTACTGTCGCGCCCGCTCAGACCAGACCCGAATTCACTTCTAAACTCGGCACGAAGTTCTATTCGCTGGCCGACGAAAAGGGCGCAGTCGCAGCCGCGCAGAAGAACCTCGCCGCCGACCCCAGAAACCCCGACTTGCTGCTCAAACTGGCGCAGGCGCAAATCTCCGTCTGGCAAGACAAGGAAGCGGTCGAAACCCTGACTCGTGCCCTCGTAATTTCGCCCCAGAATGCCAACCTCTACACCGAGCGCGGCCACTACGAACTCCCGCTGCGGGAGTTTGCGCGCGCCCGCGCCGATCTGAGCCGCGCTGCGGCTCTCAATCCCAAGAATATGGCGGCATACTATTACCTCGGCCTCGCGCACTATTTTCTGGGCGAGTTCACTCAGGCGGCTGACGCCTTTCGCCAGGCGGTGGAAACTGCGCCCAACACGGATGAGCGCATCAACTCTACCAACTGGCTGTGTGCCGCGCTGCGCCGCGCCAAGCGAACCGCCGAGGCGGCGAAAGCCCTGGAAGCCATCCCGCCGGAAATGACTAATCAGGGGCCGCACACAAGGTTCTATCTCAACCTGGTGCGCTTCTTTCAAGGCCGAATGAGCGAATCCGAGGCGCTGCCCCCCGAGCCGCCGGCGGGCAACACCGATCCCGAAGTCGAACTGCCGTTCGACACGGTGGCATACGGCATCGGCAACTGGCACCTCTCCGGCGGCGATACCGTCAGAGCCCAGGAATACTTCCACCGCATCCTGAAAGGACACGTATGGATCACATGGGGGTTCATAGGGGCCGAGATGGAGATCCGACGCTTGCCGTCAGATCTGAAATGACCAGTCCGTTCTGATGCCAAGAAAATGCCAAGGGATAGCAACGTGAGCGACCAATTCCAGATCCGACCACACGCGCCGTGCGCCGCTTGGGCGCTGGGCGCCATCCTTTTCCTGGTCCCTGGGCTTTCCAGCGCCCAGGATGTGCAGGCCGGCGCCGACAGTTACGCGAAGCAGTGCGCAGTGTGCCATGGGCGTGAGGCGCGCGGCGGCCAGGGCCCCTCGCTGCTTCGCCCCGCCTATGCGCACGGAGTCGACGATCCGAGCGTGACCCGGATCATCCGCGAGGGCTTCCCGGAAGGAGGCATGCCGGCTTTCGGCGCCGTCCTGTCGGAGCCGCAGATCGCCGGCGTCGTCGCCTTCTTGCGCCAGAAGCGCGCGGAGGCGCCCCCATCCACCCGGCAGCCGGTGCCCTTAGCCTACCAGCCCCTCGGCGTTCCCAAGGGCGTCGTGAAAACCGAACTTCATGACTTCCGCGTCGAGACCGTCGCCAAAGTGGGCGAGCCCTATGCCTTCGCCTTCCTGCCGGACGGCCGCATCCTGATCACCGAGATGGCCGGGAATCTGCGGATCGTCGACAAGGGGCGCCTGCTGCTGGAGCCGGTTCCCGACGCGCCGGGCGGTAATGGGCTGGGGCTGCGCGGGGCCGGCGGACGCAGTCTGCTCGATGTGATCGTCGACCCCGATTACAAGTCCAACGGCTGGATCTATCTGGTGACGTGCCACGCCGTGAAGGACGCCCAAGGCAAACTTGCCGGCCTCGCCAGGATCAACCGAGGGCGGATACGCGACGGCCGCTGGGTCGATAATCAGATCCTCATCGAATTCTCGATCAATGTGACCACCGGGCTTCGCATGGCGTTCGATTCCAAACGCTTCCTCTATATCGGCACATCCTTTCCCGATTTCGGCTATGTGGCGCCCGCCGACCTGGGCAAGATGCCGCCCCAACTCCTGTCCAGCCCCTGGGGCAAGATTCTGCGCATGACCGCCGACGGCAAGGTGCCCCCCGACAATCCGTTCGTCAACACGCCGGGAGCCTTCCCCTATATCTACGCCCTGGGCATACGCGCGCCCCTGGGCTTGGCCTTTGATGGCCAGGGCGAGCTTTGGGAATCGGAGGACGGACCCCGCGGGGGCGATGAGCTGAACCATATCAGGGCGGGACACAACTACGGCTGGCCGGTGGTCACCTGGGGCCATCGCTACGACGCCATTCCCGTGCCGGCCAACCCCGAGCAGGAGGGCATGGATAAGCCCGTCGTTGGCTGGTCGCCTTCGCCGGCGGTTTCGGCCATCGCCGTCTATGAGGGCAAGGCCTTCCCCCGCTGGAGAGGCAACATCCTGATGGGTTCCTTGATGCAGATGGACCTTTTCCGCATCGTTCTGGATGGCGATCGGCCCGTGGTGCAGGAAACCATCCTGCATGGCGTGAACCGCCTTCGCGATGTACGGGTCAGTCCGGAAGGCTACGTCTATGTGCTCACTGATGGCGGGCAGCTTCTGCGGCTGGTTCCGGCCACTAAGACGCCTTGACGGCTCCGACAAATTGTCGGATGATGGCAGGGGATTATAACCAAACAGGAGGGCAGCGTGAAAGCATGGAAGAGTGTGAGAACTATTCTGTTCGCCGGCGCGATGGGAATGTCGGTCTGCGCGCACGCGCAAACAGCGGATCCGGGTGCAGTTCCGAAAACGGCAGCGCTCCCTGCGGATATCGACCCTGAGTCCGGAAACCGGCTGCCCGTGCCCAAACGCGAGGACATGAACGACGCCGACAAGAAGATTTTCGACGATATCATGGCGAGGCAACGAGGCGGGCTTCCGGACCGGGGGAAAGATCGTCCCCAGCCGCAGTTGTACAGTCCGGGGGTGTCGAAGGGCTTGGCGGATGCTCATCACTACCTGAAATACGAAACGGAGCTCGGGAATCGGCTGACGGCCGTCGCTGTCCTGACCACGGCCCGCGAGCTGACCAACCAGTTTGAGTGGACGCAATGGGAGGGGCACGCCCGCGATCCGAAAGATGCCCAGTATGTGGAGCCCAATGTCATCGACGCCATCAAGTACTGCAGGCCCGTGACGGGCCTGGACGCGAAGGACGCCGCGATTATCACCCTGGGTCGCGAGCTGTTTGGCGCGAGGAAGGTGTCGTCTCAAACCTTCGCGGAGGTTCTGCGATTGTTCGGGCCCCGTAGCACCGTCGATTTGACGGAACTGATGGCGCTTTATGCCGCCACCGCGGATGCACTGGTGGTGTTCGACCAGCAACTGTGGGCCGGACAGAAGCCGCTGCTCCCCGCCGATGCGAAGGGTTGCTGGAAATAGCGGATTCCTTGTTATACCGGCCGTCCACTTGCCTTCCGCACGCCTCCCCCGTAATCGCCCGAATCGCTGGCAACCAACGGTCGCCGGCGTGCTGTATACTCAATCCAAGCCGGGCGGCTCACCGCGATTCCCAATCACCACGCCGCCCGCTGAAAGGGCATTGCTACCATGCGAAACCGTATGTTCGTTCTCAGCGCCATCGCGCTTCTTGCGCTTCTGACCGCCGCCAGCGCCGCTGACCTGAACGGCAAGTGGAAAGGGGAGATGAAAACGCCCGATGGCGGGAACCTGGAAATCAACTTCAATTTCCAGGTGAACGGCGAGAAGCTGACCGGCACCGTCGCCAATACCTATGGCGAAGAACAGATCACCGACGGTTCGGTGAAGGGGGATTCCATCTCGTTCATCGTCATGGCCGGTGGTGGCCAGTTCAAAATCACCTACAAAGGCAAGGTTGTGGGCGAGGAACTGAAGTTCAACGTGACCATCGGCGACATGGGCGAAGGCGAGCTCACCGCCGAACGTGTCAAGTGACCGACCCGCCATAACCGGATGGATGCCAAGGCCCTCTCGCTTGGCGACCCCGAGCGGCCCGAAGAGATCGCAGATGAGAGCCTCAGTTCGCTATCCCTGGATTTCGCCGCACTGGTCCGCCGTAAGGTTACGGGATAGCGCAGCCCGGCACGGTCACCAGCCGCGAGCGAATGAAGTTCACGCCGTAATGTCAGCATCTCTGCTTCGGTGTTCATCTGACCTTTGACGCCGACCGCAACGGCGCGCTTCAAGGGCGAAAACTTCCAGCGCAACGTGGCCGCCTCCTTCGGATCGTCGTCCCGCAGTACTTCTGGTCCATAACCAAAGAGATCAACGTATTTGTGTGCCGCTCTGCTGCATCGCCAGCTCAAACAGAGGGAGGTGGAACTGCAATGTGGATGATGATTCGATACCAGAATGGGCGCAGGGCCGAAGCGGTCTTGCTGGCTGCCGATAGTGAATGGATGCGGGTGGCGATCGCCACCCAACGTGACACGGTCGAGTTGCATAGGGTGGATGAGTGTTGGTACACGGAGAGAGGAGTTGCAATCGAGATTGAGGCGCTCATCCCGATTTTGGGAACTGACTTCTCACGCTACTGTGCCGCAGTGCACCCTTGGGCAAATACGGCGAGTCGTGCGTTTGCGGTTGCCTAAATGCCGGCTGTTGCGCTCGGACAATGCCGAAAGCGGAATCGGAATTTCTCCGGCGCGTACTTGCGCCGCAGCTCGAACGGCTCCCTCGTGTCCTTTTCCGGATCACGCCGGCAGTCTCGGTGGATTCTGCCGGTACGAGCCGATGAGCGCAATGTCGAACATGGTAGAGGGCTCAAAGTAGCCGTTCACAGCCGCGTAGCCCGGCCGTCTCAGGTGCTCTTTGACCACAGGCTCGTTCAGCTCAATGCCCAACCCAGGCGTGTCGGGTACCACGTGGTAGCCGTCATTAACAATGGGCTTGGGGACCCCTGTCACCAAGTCGTCCCAAAACGGGACCTCGGCACAGTGAAACTCCAACGCCAGGAAGCTCGTCGGAGCCAGGGTTGCGGCGACATGCGCGCTGGCAAACGCCGCGATGGGACCCCCCGGCTGGTGAAAGGCTGTATTGATCCCGCACACCGCCGCATAATCGGCGATCCTCTTGACTTCCAACATGCCGCCCGAATTACACACGTCGGGATGGATCGCGTCCACAGCACGGTTGTCCAGGAGATCTTTAAACCTTTCCTCCAGGCCAAACGCATTCTCCCCGGTCAGGATAGGGGTCCTCGTCGATTCGGTAATCTTCTTGTAACCCCGCCAGTCGCGACCGGTCGCGTCGATAAAGTCCTCGGCCCAGGCGAGATTGTACGGTTCAAAGGCCTTGGCGTAACGGATCGCATCGTCGACATTGCACCTTCCAAAGTGGTCACAAGCCAGCGGTGCTTCCCCAATGACGTCCCTAATAGCGGCCAGGTATTCACACAGGTATTGCAGACCCTTCTCCGTGCAGACGCCACGCGAGTCGTGGGCCCCGGGTCTGTTCCTAACCAGACCGCCGCCCAGGTCCGTCTTGAAGAACCTGAATCCCGCTTTCTTCCGGGTCATCATGTGCGCGGCGTAAGCCTTTGTGTCGGGCTCGCCCTGAGTGTCGGTGTCGCAGTAGAGGAGCACCCGGTCCGTGCGCTTGTTACCGAGCAAGCGCCAAGCGGGCACGCCGTACACCTTGCCGGCGAGATCGTACAGCGCAACGTCGATCCCGCTAATGCCGCCGCCCATGGGATAGTCCCCGCCGTAGTGGCGCATGCTCGCCATGATGGTTTCGTTCACGAGTTGCAGCGGGTCCCGTCCCACCAGAAATGGCTTAAGAATCCCGGCCTGAGTCCACACGTTGCCGCAGAAGACCTCTCCCAAGCCGTAGACGCCTTGATTGGTATCGATACGGATCAGGGGGAAGTCGTGCATTGTCCATCCTGGGTCGATGGTGAGGCCCCGAAGGTCGGTGATCCTCAGTTTGCTGGGGGCCGACGCCGTGTTCACGCGTCCCGATTGGGATTGAGCGCTGACAGGCCCTTCCGTCATCTTGAACGGCGGGCCAAAGGCTGCCAGCGCGCTGGCGCGCTGCATCAGGCTACGGCGACTCATTGACATTCGTGTCTGCGTCATTTACTTTTGTCCTTTCTCAAGTCCTAGAATTCAAACCGGCCACTTCAGCGCAGCTCGCACGGCCTGCTTCGCGCGCCTGATCTTTCCACCGTCTTGGACGACCGTAAGGTCCATAATCCCGCTGCAAGAGCACTTCGACCCTAACCAGCGTCCAGTATACCCATTACTTCGCTACCCCGTTAATCGATCCATGCGACGAGGTGGCAGACCGCGTGGGTCGAACATGACGATCGGGCAGCCGTGTAGAACCGGCACGACGGATTGGTGCTCGGCGATTCTCCCACGTGCCTGGGCGCGCTTGAGCCTCATCTGGCACGGTCGCCTGTGCTGCGCGGGTGGCCTGTGCAACCCTCCTGCATCTACGTCAGGGTGCTTTTGCACCCTGCTGAGGAGAGGACGCCACGAGGTGTCGCACGAAATGCGCGCGGATTCGGGCCGCGGCCGTTCTCGCTGCCTGGTATGCGGGCTGCGTAATCGAAGCTAAACCGGCCGGAAGCCGACTTAACACTCCTCCGGATGCCCGACAATAAGATCATGCGCGCCTGGCTGATGGATTCCTACGACGGTGTGGAAAAGCTGCGGTTGTCCGACGTGGAGGAAGCGCAGCCCGGCCCCGGTGAAGCGCTGGTAGCCATTCGGTTCGCGGCGCTAAACCCGGCGGACGCCTTCCTTTCGATCGGGCAGTACCCCGCGCGGCCGAAGTTGCCTCATATCCTGGGCCGCGACGGGGTGGGTACGGTGCTCGCGGTCGGGCCGAACGTCCAGACCGCATACGTGGGGCGGACGGTCGGCATCCTGCGGTGCGCCGCGGGTGTAACGGTTTGGGGAACGCTGGCCGAGAAAACCGTAGTTCCGGCCGCCAGCCTGGCTCCCGTTCCACCCGGTTGGAGCGAGAAAGAGATGGCGGCCGCGCCCCTCGTGTTCCTCACGTCGTGGCAGGCCCTGACCCAGTGGAGCGAGCCTTCCCAGCCGCCGGAGCCCGGAACGGTGCTGTTGGTGACGGGTGCCTCCGGCGGAGTGGGAGTAGCATCGGTCCTGCTCGGCAAATCGATGGGACTGACGGTAGCAGCGCTCTCGCGCAGCGCAGAAAAGAGATCTCGCCTGAAGGAACTGGGCGCCGAGTTCGTCTTCGATCCTGGCGATCCCGATCTGGGTAAGACGATTTTGGGAGCTCTCGATCCTCGCAAAGTGGACCTGGTGGTCGATAGCGTGGCCGGTTCTGGATTCCCGCAGGTCGTCACGACGCTCGGCTACGGCGGGAAGATCAGCGTGGTGGGCCGCAGCGGCGGACCGGTGCCTGAGTTCAACACGGCAACCCTGTTTTTCCGTCGCAACCGCATCGGCGGCGTGGCCGTAGGCGACTACACGCCGGAGGCCGCGCAAGATGCCTGGAAGAAGATCGTGGCGCACCTCCAGCGCGATGGACGCCGCCCCGTGGTGGACCAGGTTTTCAAATTCGAAGACGTGAAGCCCGCCTTCGCCCGGCTCGCCGAAGGCCCCATGGGCAAGGTGCTGGTGCGCGTGGCCTAGGGGCTGCGACGATCCCCGCCGTTGTACTACCGGTTCCACAACTCGGGCCGCTGTTCCGCCGACGTGGTCATCAGGCGAGTAAGATCGTTCGAGGAGGAGTATCATGAACGCACTGGCAGGCAAAGTCGCACTCATTACCGGCGCCAACGGCGGGCTCGGACGCTTCGTTACCCAGGCGTTTCTGGCGGCCGGGGCGAAGGTGGTGGGAGTGTCGCGATCGATTCAAGCGAGCGACTTCCCGCACCCGGGGTTCGCCGCCCTACCGGCGGAGCTTTCGGGCGGCGAGGCGGCACGCAAGACGGCCGGCGACATCATGACCCGGTTCGGACGCATCGACGTCCTGGTGCATGTGATGGGCGGCTTCGCCGGCGGAACGAGCGTCGCCGAAACGGACGATGCGACGCTCGACAAGATGCTGGATCTGAACTACCGTTCGGCGTTCTTCATGGCACGGGCGGTGCTGCCGCATATGCGGCAGCAGGGCGGCGGGCGAATCCTGGCGGTCGCGAGCCGGCAGGCCGTGGAGCCCGGCGTCATGGTGGGGGCATACAGCGCTTCAAAAGCGGCGCTGGTGGCGTTAATCCGTACCATTGCGCTGGAGAACAAGGACCGCAACGTCTCGGCGAATACGGTGCTGCCGGGCACGATGGATACGCCGGCGAACCGGGCCGCCGACCCGAAAGCCGATCCATTGCAATGGGTGCAGCCTGCACAGGTGGCCGCGCTGCTGGTGCACCTGGCATCGGATGCCGGCGCGCAGGTGACCGGCGCGGCCATTCCGATCTACGGCCGGCAGGTTTGAGATGATCGCGCGATCGTCAGAAGAGCGGTTCCATCAGGCTCACCAACAGTTCGCGATCGACCGGTCCGGTGTGACGAGTCCGCCAGTCGAAGAAGCGCCAGCCCGCGGTCCCCTCCTCCACACAGAAGAACAGCAACAGGCTCCGAATCTCGAAGCGTTCGAGCATCCTCTGGTTATACGTCCGGACCTCGCCTTCCAGCACATACGGGACCAGGAACTTCTCGGCAGAGACCAGTTGAGAAGTAGCCTCGAATGTGATCTGCATCTCGCGGCCCTGTGAGCTGATCTGGATCAGGTTCATCCCAGGTTCTCGGAAGAACTCCGGGGCATATGTGGCTGGCGAAAGGTCGAGCGCTGCCTCCGCCAGCTTGCTGTTCACCGAGGAGACGAACTCCGCGCAGATCCGATGCAACTCGCCCGCACCGTGGCGGCGCAGGCGCGCGATCTCATCAGCATTTACCAGGAAGCGTTCGGCCTTCCTCGCGGCATCGATCTGGCGTGCGAGTCTGGTAATTGCGTCATCTTGGGCCATGGCAGGTAAGAAAGCCTATTGTAGAGCAGCGTAGACTTTGTTCGCCAGCCCGCTCGGCCCGCTGCCGCACCCAGGCAGTCTTCCTTTTCCATTTGCTAAAGTTTAAGGCGAGCCAGCAATGTGGAGATCTGGGGGTACCAATCCGGAGGCCGTATCGCCGAAACTCCCCGTTCCGAAGTCCCGTTTCCGTGGACCTTATCGGCTGATGCTCAGTATGGCGGTCCTTTTCGTGACTGTCGTACTCATCTTCCCTATCATTTTTAGGCCCGGAGTGGAACCGCCCACCGAGTTGCAATTTGGAAGCCCGTTTTCGATGGCGGTCCAGATTTCAAACCAGAACATGACGCCGCTTACGGATGTCGAATACAGTTGTGAGGTTTCGAAGCTGACGCTGGCGAACGGCTCCGCAGTCAGGGATGCGAAGGTCCTCATCCGGGGCGCGATTCGAAAGATTCAGGGCCGTCAGGCGATCACAGCGCGTTGCGAGACCGCCTACATCGTGAATGCTCCGCTCAAGGCCGTCGAATACAAACTGACGCTCACATATCGGACGTACCCTTGGCCGCAACACCGCACCAGCGTGTACCGTATTGCCGCTCAGATAAACGACAACGGCCAGGTTACGGGATGGAAGTTGAATTAAGCCGCAGCAGCCACCTCGCCGCGTTCTTCTGAATCTTCTCGTATTCGGGATTCCACAGCGCCGCGATGGTGTGGCCCGGAGCCAGGTAGCACACTCTCCCCTTGCCGTAGTCGTAAGCCCACCCCGCCACCGAAGAAGTGCCCAGATCCCGCCAGGTCAGTCCGTCTACATTGACGCTCCGCATCAGGATGTATTTGGGATCTTTTTCGTACTTCTCGAAGTGCTGCTCGTCGGTAACCACAAAATCATTAACGCCTTTAGTGATGGGGTGGTCGTGGTTCACGATATTCACTTTGAACGGGCGTAGGGGCGGGTGCTGCAGGGTAACGGCGCCGATCACGTCGCGGAAATCCCGATTGTGCGGGCTGATGTAGGTGGTGTTGTGATAGAAGAGCGCGCCGCCCCCGCCTTGCACAAAACCCTTAACCGCTTTACCCTCTTCCGGAGTGATCCAGTAGGCCTCTTTCTCCTCCATCGGCGGCAGCGGAGGAACGCTCACGTTGCCGCGCTCGCCCCTGCCTCCGCCGCTCGAATAGCCGGTAGGCCAATACATGCCGTCGCGCAGCATGATCAGCAGCTTGTAGTCTTTCAGGTAACGGGTTGCGAGCAGGGTCACCTCGTCGCTGAAGTCCATCGAAAGGCCCAGGTCCTTGGCGAGAGTCTTGCTCAGCGCGGTCCGGATGTAGTCCATGTTGTGGTACCGGTCGCCGCCGATCACCAGCGCCGTCACCTTCTTGTTGCCATAGATCGACGCCAGCAAAACCCGCGAGGCCGCCAGCGACGCGCCGATGCTCCGCACCGCGGTGCGGCGCGATATGCTCTCGCTCATCGTAAACCTCCCCACCCGGCTCATGCCTGCGTAAGGTCGTCGTACAGCAAAACCGTGTAGTCCATCGACTGCAGGGTATTCTCGATTGCGGGCCACACCTTCTGGTGGGTCGCCGAGGCCACCCACTTCTGACGCAACTCCTCGGATTCATAAGTCAGCACGAAGCGGTAGTTGGCGGAGGGAGCGTTGCCCTGGATCGCCTGGCGCAGTTTCAGAAGCTTAACATCGATGTACCCTGGCTGTTTGGCGGCCGCGGGCTTGAAGATCGTGCGGAAATCCTTGAGCATCTCCTCGCTCCGGGCCGGATCGACCGTGAGATCCACCTGCAACACGATCGGCTGCCTGACCCTTGCCGCGGGCCGCGCCGCTGTGGCGCCGGCGCCCGCCAACATGGCCATCAGGCATGTTCTACGCTTCATTCTCTTTGGCAGCCTCCTCAACCTTACTGATAGAGAGCTTTCCACTCCGTTGCGTCCAGGCCCACGGCAAAAGGCCTATCTCTTGCCTGCACGGTCCGGTTGGCCACAGTTTAACAGGCTGGGAAGGGTGCTGGTGAACCGATCGGGTCACAAATGGTGGAAATCAGCGTGGTTGGAGTATACTGCCAGCCAATGGGACCCAAACCGGTCGAATGTCCCATACGGAAAGGCAAGAGGATGAGAAGAATCTCCAGTTTCGTGGTTGTCGTATTCGTCTTCACTGCGCTAACGGCATTCGCGCAGGTGAAAGAGCGGCCGATTCCCCGCCTCGTGAAGAAGGATGGGCGCTACGCTCTGTTTGTCGATGATGCCCCCTACCTCATGTTGGGCGCGCAGGTGAATAACTCGAGCGGCTGGCCCGAAATGCTCCCTAAGGTGTGGCCGGCCATTGAGTTCATGCACGCAAACACCGTCGAGATCCCGGTCTACTGGGAGCAGTTCGAGCCCCAACAGGGGCAGTTCGACTACCGCGTCGTCGACACCCTGCTGACCCAGGCTCGAGCCCATCAGGTGCGCCTGGTGCTGCTCTGGTTCGCCACCTGGAAGAACGGCAGCCAGCACTATATGCCGGAGTGGATGAAGCTGGCGCCCGAACGCTACACGCATTTGGTCGACAGGAACGGCCATCCGGTCGATTCGCCCTCGCCTTTCGCCACCGCCTCGCTCGAAGAGGACACCAGGGCCTTCGTCGCCTTGATGCGCCACCTCAGGACGGCGGATCCCCAGCGCACTGTGCTGATGGTGCAGGTGGAGAACGAACCTGGCACCTGGGGCACTCTCCGCGATTACTCCCCGGCCGCGCAGAAGCTCTTCGAAGGCCCGGTCCCGGCCGGTGTCCTCAAGGCCATGAACGTGCAATCCAGCGCGTCTTCCCCGAACTGGCAGGAAGCCTTCGGGCCCGAAGCCGAGGTCTGCTTCCACGCCTGGTCCGTGGCGCAGTACATCGGGCAGGTGGCCGCCGCCGGCAAGGCGCTCTACCCGCTCCCCCTCTATGCCAACGCCGCGTTGCGGAACCCCATCCAGCCGGGCGCACCGGGCAGCTACGAAAGCGGTGGCCCTACCGACAACGTCATTCCGATCTGGAAGGTCGCTGCGCCCGCGCTCGACATGGTCTCACCCGATAACTACACCACAGACGCCACGGCCTACCAAAAGGCGCTCGATCTCTATCATCGCGATGACAACCCGCTCTTCGTGCCCGAGACCGGCGGCAGTCCACGGGTTTTCTTTTTCGCGCTGGGCCATCAGGCCATCGGCTTTTCGCCCTTCGGCATGGACTACACAAGAATCCGCGCCATTCCGGATGCCGCCAGGCCGAAGGACGAGTTTCTTACCCCCTGGGCGCTGACCGGGACGAAGGAATTCGTCGCCCCCTTTGCAACCACCTACCGCTTGATCGGTCCCATGGCTCGTGAGGTCGCCCGTCTGAATTTCGAAGGCAAGCTCCAGGCCGTTGCCGAAGAGCGGGGCAAGGTCACGCAAACGCTTCGGTTCGGAGCGTGGGACGCCACCGTATCCTATGGAGTTTGGTCGCGGAACGGTCGCCCGGCGGGCAATCCGCAGCCCATGGGAGGCGCCCTGGTTGCCCAGCTCAAAGACAACCAGTTTCTGGTGGCTGGATTCTACTCCCGCGTCGATTTCAGTCCCACCACTCCGGATAAGCGCCGCCAGTTTCTGCGCGTCGAAGAAGGAACCTACGAGAACGGCGTTTTCAAGTTCCTTCGCGTCTTGAATGGTGACCAGACGGATGGGGGACTGGATTTCAGCTCCGAACCGCTGGTTCTCCGCGTCTCTGTTGCGACTTACTAACACGGGTAGGAACCTCCCCGGCGTTGCGCGAACATAGAGAAGATATCCCGTTGATCGCCGATGCCATTTTGCAGTAACGTTCGGGAGCTGTCAGGCGCCGGCCCGTATGCCCGGTAGCCGCATCAGACCGGCAGTTCGACTTCGATTTCGCGAACAATCGCGGCCGGGGATCGATCGGTTTGCAGGGTTTCCCAGTAGAGGCGGACGGCTTCTTTGGCGCAGGCAGTCAGAGCCTCTATGGATTTCCCGGTGACCAGGATGGTCGGGAGCTCCGGTACGTAGCCGCTGTAGCCGGCGTCGTCCCCTTCGATGATCAGGGAGTACTTGCGAATCATTTATCGGCCTCCTTGATACCAGTTTGCCGCAAACGGCGTGATACGTGCCGGGCCGAACGTCGTCCCCAAGCTTCCCCGACACAATCGTGACGCGACCCTCAGGCTTTCGAAAAACCCGATGGTCGCCAGAGGTCCGGACGTGGCGCCACCCTGCGTTTTCCAGTGTCCTGATCAGATCGCGAATCTTGACCGGCACGAATTCATGGTACGACGTTTGCAACCTTGCCGCCTAGCGCCGGTTGCGGTTGGCAGACGACAAAAGGCGGTCGTCTGCCCCACTCAGATTACGCCACTTCCACGAGGCGGACTTCGGGCTCCGCCAGGTCGATGCCCAAGCCGGGCGCCGTGGGCACGGTGTAATGACCATTGCGGAACGCCACGGGCGAGGTGGAGTACTCGCCGGCGGTCTCCAGCAGGCCCGGCGTGTGGGGCACCATGCGGCAATTGGGCGTGGCGGCGGCGAACTGCAAAGTGGCGAAGAGCAGAGGACCGAGGGCGGGTGCGAGATGCGGCACAATCTCCATGCCGGCGCGCTCGGCGGCGCGCGCGATGCGCAGCGCTTCGGTGATACCGCAGCGGCCCAGATCGGGCTGGACGATGCGCATGGCGCCAGCGCGGAAAAACGGCGCCATCTCAACATGCGTGCGGTAACTCTCCCCGATGGCCAGCGGAGTGCGGATGTGGGCGGCGAGCGCGGCATGATGTGCCACGTCCTGGGGCGGAAATGGGCACTCCAGCCAGAGCGCGCCGCGGCGGTCCAGCTCCGCGCCCAACGCCGGAGCGGTTTTCGGATCGAGCCGCCACTGCGCGTCCACGGCTATGTTTTCCGGGCCGCAGATGGCGGCCAGCGCGTCGTAGCACTCGAGGAGCTCGCGTTGGCCCGCCCGGTGGAAAATCTTGAAGCGGCGGCAGCCCGCCGCCCGGCAGGTCCGTGCGCGCTCGAGCCGCTCGGCGCGGGTGTCGCCCGCAAGGTAGTTGACGTAGGTGGCCAGCCGCGGCTTGGCGGCGCGGCCGGAAATCAAAGCGGCGATAGGGGCGCAATGGATCTTGCCGGCCAGGTCCCACAGAGCGATATCCACGGCGGCGATGGCGTCGAGCATGAAGCCGCCGGTCTGGCCGCTCACCCGCATCTGGTCGTACATGGCGTCCCAGAGGGTTTCAATCTCCAGGCCGGTTCCGCCGAATTCTTTTCCTTTGAGCGCCGGTTTCAAAATGGAATGGATGATAGCGCCGGCGACTTCGGGGGCGGCGAGAGCCTGCGATTCGCCCCAGCCCGTCAGGCCGGAATCCGTGGTGACGCGCGCCAGCAAGGTTTCCAGCCGGCCGGCGCCGCGCTGCTTTCGCGGGATCCGAATGATGAGCGCTTCCAGAGAGACGATTTTCATGTCGGTCCTCTTACCTGATTTAAGCAGATGGCGCAGACCAGTGGGAAAAGCCGCGGCGTGGCGGGATACACTGGTGAATAGAGGGATGAGATTCGCGGTCCTCTTTTTCCTGACCCTGGCGCCGATGGGGCAGGCCGGCGCTTCCGAGCATTTCGTTCCCGAGCAACGCGTGTCCGGCATCGGCGTGGCGCGCGACGACATTTCGAACGAACTGCTGGAAGACCGCACGGACCGCATGATTCAATCGCAGACTTTCGTCATCATGCGTGAGCCGCAGGCGGTGGCTGGGGCCAGGCGCATCTTGAGCCCCACACTCCAGGCGCTTTTCCGGTCGGCATCCAAGCGCAGCGGCATGCCGGCGCAGGTGATTGAAGCCGTGGCGTACCTCGAGAGCTGGGGCGACGCCAGAGCCGAGAGCCCAGACGGCCCAAAGGGCATCATGCAGATCTCGGAAGCCACGGCGCGCACCATGGGGCTGAAGGTGGTGCATGCCACGCGCTACACGATTACCCGCGAAAGGATTCCGGTCTACAGCAAGAGCAAGAAGCCGAAGTACCGGATTGTGACTCACAAGACTCCGTACCAGGCGACCGTGCGCGACGACCGACTGGTTCCCGGCCGCGCCATACCGGCGGCGGCCAAGTACCTGGCGGGCCTGGAGCGAAAGTTCGGCGGGCGCGACTGGGCCATTTTCGCCTACCACTGCGGCCAGGGCTGCGTGGCGGAGATGCAAGATCTGACGCGGCGCGCGCGCGGCATCCCTCAAGACCAGGCGACGGTGGCGCGGATGTTCTTTTCCTGCAGCCCGGTGTGGAACCCGGAACTCTACCAGACTATCGGGCAGCAGATGCAGCGCGACTACTCGCCCACTTACTGGTTCCGCGTCGAGCGGGCGGAGCAGTTGCTCGCTCTTTACCGGCGCGATCCGGTCGCATTTGTCTCGCTGGCGGAGCAGTACAAGAGCCAGTTCGCACGGCCCAGCGGGCGTCCCAACCGCGCGCCGCACCGGCTTTCGGTCTGGCTCAAGCCGGACGACCTGGTGTTCCATAACCGCGACGATATTCACGACGACATCGGGAACCGGCTGGTAAAGGCATTCGATAGGCCGGACTACTTTGGCTATTCGCTCAAGATCGCGGCGGACGATCCGTCGACTCTCGAAGACTTCTCGAAGGCCACGCCGGCGGCCATTGGCGCCCTGACGTACATTGCGTTCGAGACGCGGCGCTTGTACGGGGAACTGGTCGGGAACGAGGCGCAGTTCCAGCCCCTGGAGGTCGCGGCGCTGGTCGAGCCGGAAGATTACGCGCGACAGTCGGGCAAGCCGGAAGCGCTTTCGCACTGCTCGGGGCAGGTGTTCGACATCGATTATTCGGGCTTGCCGTTGGACGAGCTGGAGTGCCTGCGATTCGTGCTGGCCGATCTGGGATGGGACGGATACCTGGGCTTCGTCGAAGAGGGTACGGACAGCCTGCACATCGGCTGCTCGCCGGACTCGCGGGATTTCTTCACCAGCGTGTTTCAGGAAGCGGCGGCGGAATAGCGGAACTACCGGATCAGGTGCGCGGCGACGAATGCCCCGGCGTACGCCAACACGCCCATGTAAGTGAATTGCAGGATGGGCCACTTCCATCCGCCGGTCTCGCGGCGCACTACCGCGATGGTGGAAATGCACTGCATGGCGAAGGCAAAGAAAATCAACAGGGCCACCGCGCCGCCGGGCGTGAGATCGTGTTGGAGCGACTTCTGCAAGTCGAGCTTATGCGATTCGGGATCCATGCCGTAGATCGCTCCCAGCGTTCCGATGATGGTCTCGCGCGCAGCCAAAGACGTAATCAGTCCGACTCCGATCTTCCAGTTGAAACCGAGCGGCTTGATGACCGGCTCGAGGGTGCGGCCGAGGGCCCCAGCAAGGCTGTCTTCAATGGCCGGGGCCTTGCCGTTGACGGCCGGCAGGTGGGCCATGATCCAGAGGACCACCGTGACCAGAAGGATTACGGTGCCGGCGCGGCGCAGGAAGACCTTGGCGCGGTCGAACAGGCGCAGACCGATGGATTGGAGCGTGGGCCAGCGGTAGGACGGCATCTCGAGCAGAAACGGCGTGCGGCCGCTCTTCAAGATGGACGACTTCAGCACGCGCGCGGTGACCACCGCGGCGAGGAAGCCTAAAACGTAAAGGCCGAGCAGGGCTGCTGCGCGCGCGCCCAGAAACGGCCCCAGCACCGGGCGGTTGGGAAGAAAGGCCGCTATGATCAATGTGTAGACGGGGAGGCGCGCCGCGCAGGTCATGAAGGGCGCGATCAGGATGGTGGCGAAACGGTCGCGCTTGTTCTCGATGGTGCGGGTAGAGAGAATCGCGGGCACCGCGCAAGCGTATGCCGAGAGCAGCGGGATGAAAGATTTGCCCTGGAGGCCGACCCGGGCCATGGTGCGGTCGGCGATGAGCGCGGCGCGCGCCAGGTAACCGGAATCTTCCAAGATTCCGATGAACAGAAACAGGAAAAGGACCTGCGGCAGGAAGACCACTACCGAGCCCACACCGCTCCAAACACCCTCGACCAGCAGCGAGCGGAAGATGGAATCGGGGAGGGTAGCCGCAACCCACTTGCCCGAAACTTCAAACAGCCAGCGCAGCCCATCCATGAGTGGAACGGCCGCGGTAAAGATAGTTTGGAAGACCGCGACCACCACCACGGCAAACACCACAGGGCCGGCGACGGGATGAAGGAAAACCGAATCGAGGCGGCGCGTCCACTTGGGCGGAACGGGCGGCCGGTAGGATGCCTGGCTGCCGACCCGGCCGGCCCACGCGCGGCACTTGGGCACGTCGTGGAGGACAGGCAATTCCTTGGGCGCGGGCGCCGGCATGGCGCTGGCAAGGAATTCGAACACCTCGTCGAGGCCTTCGCCCTGCCGCGCGCTGACCAGAGCCACCGGCGCGCCAAGCTGCGCCGAAAGCTGGCGTGTATCCACGTGGCCGCCGCGGTTGCGGAGGTCGTCCGCCATGTTCAGAATGATGAGAGTGGGCACGCCCAGAGCCAGGATGGGCGCCGCCAGCATGAGGTGACGGCTAAGATTGGTGGAATCCAGCACCAGCAGGATGGCCTCGGGCCGAGGCGTGTCCGACCGTTCGCCAGTGAGCACGTCGTGGGCGACCTGTTCGTCCTCGGATTGCGGCGAGAGGCTGTAGAGGCCGGGGAGATCGATGATCCCGACGGCGCGGCCATCGGGGAGTTCGGCGATGCCGGTATGCTGTTCGACGGTGACGCCGGGGAAGTTGGCGACCTTCTGGCGGAGGCCGGTGAGGCGGTTGAACAGCGTGGTCTTGCCGGAGTTCGGCGGGCCGGCCAGGGCAACGATTTTGGGAGACGCCGGCGCGTCGGGGAATTCGACGACAGTCGCGGCGCCACAGCCGTGGCAGTCGCTACACTCGCTCATGGCATCCCCGAAGCGCGGCTGGTCCGGTCGAGACGGACCTTGAGACGCCTGGCGGTTTCGCGCCGCAGGGCGATTTCCGAGCCGTCCACCTGGAAGACGCGCGGGTCGCCCCCGGGAGCGCTATGCCCCGCGGTGATTCGGGCACCGGGCAGAAAGCCGAGTTCCATGAGACGGCGAGCGTCCTTGCCGGGAAGGTCGATGTGGTCGAGGGTGGCGGCGTCGCCGCGGCGGAGGTCGACCAGGGTCGTGAAGGAGGTTTCCGGCTGAACGTTGTTGCCACTCATTTGCATCTTGATTTAACTATGCCGGAGTCCGAAATGATTGTCAAGGTGCCCCCGCCACTTTTTGGGGATAACAGAATGCACGCGCGGTACACGGTTCGGCGGCTGCGCCTCGCGGACCTGAACCGCATTATGGAGATCGAGCGCGCGAGTTTCGGCGATGAGGCATACGATCGCAACCTGTTTGCAGAGTATTTTCACAAATGCGGGGAGCTGTTTTTGGTCGCTGAGCACGGCCGAAAGGTCCGGGGGTACATGATCGCCTGCATCCGAGGGGAGCAGGCGGAACTGGTCTCGGTAGCAGTGGACCCAGCGGCGCGCCGCAAGGGCGCGGCCTCGGCGCTGATGGAGAGCGCGTTGCGACGATTGCGGCGGCGCGGAATCGCGCGCATCAGCCTGATGGTCAGGGTGACCAACGATCAGGCGCGCGCGTTCTATGAGAGCTACGGCTTTGAGAAAGTAAGAAGAGCGCCACAATACTACGAAGACGGAGGGGACGGGTGGCGAATGGCGAAGAACTTGTGAACAATGGCTGTAACGGGAAGGCCAGAGCGTCGCGTCTAAGTGATTGCTGGAGAACATTCATGCTTGAAGCAGGCGGTCCACTGATTCTGAGCCGGAGGAGCATGTTGATGCTTGTCGGAGGCGGCCTCGTGGCTTGGCGGCCGCTCAATGCGTCGGAGTTCTGGGACAAGAAGGCGCCGGGGGATTGGACTTCCGAAGAGATCGACAAACTGACCACGAAATCGCCGTGGGCCAAGGAAGCGTCGGCGCAAGGCCCGGCACCGGAAGGGTACGGATCGCAGACTGGTTCACCCAACGGCGGCGGATATCCGGGAGGGGGCGGGTATCCGGGCGGTGGCGGGATGGGGATGCCGCGGATCGGAATCCCGGGCATCGGCGGCATCGGCGGGGGCGGCATGGGCGGCGGCCGGCGCATGGGCGGCTCCCAGGGCGGACGCGGCCAGCAGCGCGGAACAGTATACAAAGGCACGGTCCGGTGGGAAAGCGCCAAGCCGGTTCTGGATGCGCTCAAGGCGCCATTGCCGGATGCGTTTGCGAACCACTACGTGATTGCCGTGATCGGCTTTCCCTTGCCGGCCAGCCCGCGCCGCTACCAGGACAACCAGGGAGACTATCCTCCGAGGCAGTCGCCGGATGACAATTCTCAGAAGCGCTCGCAGGATGACGCGCTCGACAACTTGAAGCAGTTCACCACTCTTCAGCCGAAAGGCAAGGAACTGGCGCAGGCCGGAATCGTGCAACAGCAGACCAGCTCGAACTCCGACTTGCTGTTCGGCTTCTCCAAGGATGCGCTGACCCTCACCAAAAAGGATACGGAAGTATTATTCTCCACCACGCTGGGCCGGCTGGTCATCAAAGCCAAGTTCAATCCCAAAGAGATGCTGTACCACGGCCAACTGGCGGTGTAGCTTCCGCGATTGACTTACTTGACCGTGAAGGGCACCGAGGCTATGACGTTTTCCCATTCCAGTTGCAGTTTGCCCTTGTTGCCGCCCGCGCTGGAGAGCGTCATCTTATAGGTCTCAATGGGAACGGGTGGTCTGCTCATGGTCATGGCTACGCGGCCCAAGTCCTGCTCCTGGTGATATTCCAGGCCCCACTGGCCGGTCTGCTTGTTGACCACCAGCTTCCACTGCTTGGGGTCCAGCCAGACGAACAGGGTGTAGTCCCCCTTAGCAGCCCGTGGTGAAAATCCGGTCTGGCGGGGCGATTGTGCTGGAGCCTGAAACATAACGGCCGTAGAATGTTTTTATGGCGATGGGCACTCGCAAGCACCGGCAGCGGCAAGAGCAACTG
>Ga0116114_1000375_pt1 | contig 30041 bp, 28 predicted proteins | sample June2015DPH_10_5_FD_89823 | JGI IMG/M metagenome (GOLD analysis project Ga0116114, IMG submission 89823) | Peatland microbial communities from SPRUCE experiment site at the Marcell Experimental Forest, Minnesota, USA - June2015DPH_10_40 | ecosystem: Environmental > Terrestrial > Soil > Wetlands... | reverse complement strand
CTGCATCCTCTGCGGGTGGAATCGGTGGCCTGGGCGGCCGAACGCAAAGATGTTTTGAGCATGTTTTTCGGTATGGCGACCCTCTACGTCTATGCCCTTTACGTGGAAGAGCAAAAACTTGCCAGATATTTTCTTTGCTTAATACTATTTGCGCTGGGACTAATGGCCAAACCCATGCTGGTTACCCTGCCTTTTGTGCTGATGCTTCTTGATTATTGGCCGCTGGGCCGCTGGCAAAAGGCACTTAAACCGGTGAACATGCAAGTTGTTGATGCACTCCCAGTAAATAATGAAGGCAAACGGTGTAATGCTGATCCCATCATAAAAAAAGAGATATCCGCGCCGATCAAAAGCCGCGGTCATTTGATCGGCAGACTTTTATGGGAAAAGGCGCCTTTTATTTCCTTAACAATCATCTCGAGTATTGTGACCATCTGGGCTCAAAATAAAAGTGGTGCGGTTGCTTCCATTGAACAAGGGCCATTTCCTGCACGTGTTCTAAATGCGATCATCGCTTATGTTTCTTATTTAGGGAAAACTTTCTCGCCGGTTGATCTGGCCGTATTTTATCCCCATGAATATTCCTTCCCGTTATGGCAAATTTTAGCTTCCTGCTTCATTTTGATCGGAATTACTATTGTTGTTATTTATGCCATTAAGAAATTACCTTTTTTATTCGTGGGTTGGTTTTGGTATTTGGGAACTCTGATTCCCGTAATCGGGTTGGTAAAGATCGGCGCACAAGCGATGGCGGACCGCTATACTTATCTGCCCTCTATCGGTATTGCCATTATACTGGTCTGGGGCATTCCGCTTTTGTTTCAACGCGAAGACATGCGTAAAAGGATTTTATTCCCGGCAGGAATAGCCTACCTGGCCATCCTGGCAGTTTTAACATGGCAGCAATGTGGTTACTGGAAAAACAGTATCGAGCTTTTTAATCATACCTTGCATATAACAAAGGATAACGATCTGGCGCATATCAATCTCGGCCTTGCTCTGTTTGCCGAAGGAAAAAGCGAGGAGGCTATTGATCATTATAACAAAGCAATCCGTCTGAAACGGTATTCTGCCAATGCCTACAACAACCGGGGGATTATTTATGGTGAACTCGGCCAGTATAAACGAGCCATCGAGGACTTCAACGAAGCAATCCATCTGAAACCGGATTTTGCCAATTCCTATAACAACCGAGGGGTCACTTACTATAACCTTGGCCGGCATCAACGTGCCTTCGAGGACTATAACGAGGCTATACGGCTAAAACCGGACTTAGTCCAAGCCTACAACAACAGGGGGTTTTTTTACGCTAAACTCGGCCAGTATCAACTCGCCATCGCAGATTGTAATCAGGCCATCAGCCTGAAACCGGATTATGCCGAAGCCTACAACAACAGGGGGCTTACTTATATATTGCAGGGCAATAACAAGCTTGGCTGCAGTGATGCGCACAAAGCGTGCGCAATGGGAGTCTGCAAAGCGTTAGAAGGGGCTAAAGGCAAGGGACTTTGCCGTTGATTTAGTGGGGAACTCTAAAACTGATTACGAATGGTAATCCTCATTTCAATTCTAAACCGGAAATTGATGCTTTGCAGGTAAGAGAGCGCGTCATACTGAAGTTATAATGTCTTTTCAAATCGAGAGTACGCTTTAGTCGCTCGACTTTGAATCTATCCATTCAGTTCGATTTGAAAGGGACAAAGGCTTTGGCAGCCTATTTTCAGATCATGTAGCATTCTGCTGTATTCGGAGATATTGAATCTCTTGAAAATTTCCTTGTTTTTATGAAAATTTCCCCGGGTCAACTTGCACCCCCCGCGCACCCTACCATGTTGAAATAAACAAAAAAGGGTTAGCTATTTATAGTTAACCCTTTGATTTTCCGTGGAGGCGGCATCCGGATTTGAACCGGAGAATAACGGTTTTGCAGACCGCTGCCTTAGCCACTTGGCTATGCCGCCATAAAAAATGGAGCGGGCGAACGGATTTGAACCGTCGACGTCTACCTTGGCAAGGTAGCACTCTACCGCTGAGCTACGCCCGCTCATGGAAAGGAATGAGCAAATATAATAAAAAGAACATTCTTGTCAATAAAAAAATATAAATAGTCTTCGAAGTAAGGTAATCTTAATTTTTAACGGTGTCCATCAATTCATTTAACGCCTGAATATATTCATGCTGGCCGGTAAAAAAAATATCATTATGACCTGCGTCTGGTATTTTTAAAAATTTTTTATTTGTGGAACTAACGGCAGTAAATAAAATTTCTGCCTGATTAATAGGAATCAAGAAGTCGTTTTCGGCATGAATGATAAGTACGGGCTTAGAAAAGCATTTGATTTTTTCATCATTGCCAAAGCCGTCTCTTTCTTCAATACCGAAATAATCAGTATCTACGCCCATCGTTACCAACAGCGGCAAAGTATGGGCGAATCCGCTTTCAATGATCAAACCGTCAACTTCATTTTTATAGGAGGCGGCTATTTCCAGTGCGGAGGCACAACCTAACGACCGTCCCATTACGACCAAAATTTCTTTTTCCTGCTGGATGCGCTTGCGGACAAATTCAAAAATGTCATGCGCGTCGTCGATCATTGAAGTTATCGTAGGATATCCGGATGATTTTCCATATCCACAATAATCTACACAAATCAAGTTGATGCTGGATTGCAAAAATATTGAGGCAATATCAACGTATTCTGAAGCTAGCTCACCGTTTCCATGAAAAAATAAAATTGTACCTCTGAAGTTTTTTGCCTCTGCCCAGATGCCGCTGATAATTCCGCCATCGGCAAGAGGGATAACTATCTCCTTTATAAATTTATTTTCAATTACATAATCCGTGTTCTGACGCGGATAAAATAATACGGAATTTATTTCCGGACGATCAATTTTTGAATAATCACGGTTTCCCCAACGATTCATAAAATTATTCTTCCGCACGGTAGCGATAGAATTTTATGAAATAATCCATGCCCGAATAAATCGTCAATAAAAGGGCCACATAGAGAATAACCGTACCCACAATGTGGGCATCAACGCCAAAAATTGAATAATGGGCTATTAACGCTGTCACCGCAATGATTTGCGCAAAAGTCTTTTGCTTCCCTAAACGGCTGGCTTGAATAAAAATGCCTTCACAGGAAGCAATACTCCGTATCCAGTCAACAAGTAAATCCCGCACGATTGTTATAGCTACGATCCATGCCGGTATGCGGCTAATGGGAATCATCAATATTATGGCTGTATTAATTATTAGTTTATCGGCTATCGGGTCAAGAAATTTACCCAGCGTTGTAACCATTTGATACTTTCTGGCAACATATCCATCGACAAAATCGGTGAATGAAGCGAGAAGAAATATTACCGCCAAGATTAGGCTCCAGAATTCTCCGGGGGATGAAAGCAAAATAAAAAGAAACGGAACAACACTAATTCTCATCAACGTTATTGTATTGGGCAGATTGAAGATTTCACGCTTTGTGATCATTGTTTATAGCCTGAGTGAAAATTATTTTTACTTATTTGGAACTTTTTTCCAGTCGTCCAAAAATAATTCTATCCCTTTATCCGTTAAAGGATGTTGAACCAATTGAGTGATTACTTTAAAAGGAATAGTAGCAATATCCGCGCCCATTAAAGCGGCATCCAAAACGTGCCGGGGATGGCGGATGCTGGCTACAATGACTTCTGTTTCATAACCATAGTTATCATAGATAGTTAGAATCTGTTCCACCAATTCCATGCCATCGTGAGCAATATCGTCAAGACGTCCGACAAACGGGCTGACATAACGGGCGCCGGCTTTCGCGGCCATCAGCGCCTGCAAAGGAGAAAATATTAAAGTCTGATTGACGTCAATACCCGCCTCGGCAAACATTTTAGTCGCCTTTAATCCTTCAGTACAAAGAGGCACTTTTATGACAACATTATCTCCCAGTTGTGCCAGCTTCTTGCCTTCGGTAAACATGGCTCTTGCCTCCTGACTGACAACTTCCAAACTTACCGGACCTTCCACATTTTTCAGTATATCTTTAACGACAACTTCAAAACTCTTTTTCTCTTTAGCAATCAGCGATGGATTTGTGGTAACGCCGTCAACCATTCCCAAGTTAAGACCTTCCTTGATTTCTTCGATATTGGCGGTATCAATAAAAAACTTCATAACTCCCCCCTAATATATTTACATGTTCTTTTCTGATTCATATTTATCACAGCATCGCTTACTGCAAAAGTATTGGGTGTTACCGGATATTTCTTTTCTGTAGGCCTGACTTAAAGGTATGTAAGTGTGACAAGCAGGATCCTCAACCAAGTCTTCTCCGGAAGCCGTGGATGAAGGGAAATGGTAATTTTTAATTTTTGCCAGTTTCAATTGCCGTATAGCTTTAAACAGCTTATACAACAAATAAATCGAGATTATAAATATTAAAAAACGTAAAAAATACATAAAACCCTGCCGGATGGTTTTTATTCTTTGATCATTTCGACAATTTTAGTATCGATTAAGCGATCTTTTAATCCCCGGATAGAAACGCCAAATACCGGATGAATGAAATAAGAAGCGATTTCATATAGTGGTTCCAGAATAAACCGCCGTGTGTGGATTTCCGGATGTGGCACAACTAAATAAGCCTCTCGAATTACATCCTGCCCATAAAAAAGGAGGTCAAGATCAATAATCCTTGGGCCTCCTTTAGCCTCCCGTTTACGGCCCATGTCCCTTTCTATTTTTCTTAATGTCTGCAATAGATCGCGGGCAGATAGTGTTGTTGTTATCTCGACTACGGCATTTATGAAATAATTTTGTTTCTCAATTCCTACAGGTTCAGTTTTATAAAAAGATGATGTCCGTGTTGGGTTAATTCCATTTATCCGGGAAATGCTCTCTATGGCATACTTGCAGTTTTGCAGAGTATTGCCTAAATTAGAACCAATTCCAATATAACAAACAATGCTATTCAAATCTCTTAAAAGCCTTAATTTACTCTCATCCCCTTAATCCTAAAACATCTTGCATATCGTACAAGCCATTTTCTTGATTGACAATCCACTTAGCCGCGCGAATTGCGCCTTTGGCAAAATTATCGCGGCTGTGGGCGCGATGAATAAATTCCAGCCGCTCCCCTATTCCGCCAAAAATTACCGTGTGTTCACCGACGATGTCACCGGCACGAATTGTCTGAAGTCCTATTTCTTTTTTTGTGCGCTCACCGATCAACCCCCGGCGCGTATAAACTCCTACTTTTCCCAGATCACGCCCCAGTTTGTCGGCAATAACTTGAGCCATTTGCATCGCGGTACCGCTGGGAGCGTCTTTTTTTAAATGATGATGAGCTTCAACAATTTCCACATCATAATCATCATTAAGAATCCCGGCACAGTATTCCAGTACTTTCAACATAACATTTACACCGACACTCATATTGGGAGCCAATACACAACGTGTATTTTTTGCCAATTCCTTGACTTTTTTCATTTCGACGGTAGTAAATCCCGTAGAACCGATCACAATCGCGCGATTTTTTTCACCCGCGATTTTTAAATAATTGAGAGAAGCTTCATGATTTGTAAAATCAATAACAACATCGGCCTGCTCAATACAACTAGTTAATTTGTCGCAAGCTAAAACCCCCGTTCTACCTAACCCTAAGCCTTGGCCAACGTCACGACCGACAATAGGATGCCCCGCTACCTCCACCGCTGCTACTACTTTGATCTCATCCATCATGGAAATGAGGCTGATAATTCTACCTCCCATCCTTCCACCGGCTCCGGTAACGATAGCTTTAACCATAAAATTATCTCCTTTAATTATTTATTGAGAAAAGATAATTAAATCAGGGCATAATTAACCATAACCTTTTTTAGCTTTTCGAAATTAGCCTCCGCCATTTTACAAAGGGGCAATCTATATTCATACTTTATTTTGCCCATCAGTGCCAGCGCCGCTTTAACTGGAATAGGATTGACTTCAATAAAAAGCGCGTCAATTAACTCGCTCATCTTATGATGGAGAGCTTTCGCCCTAGCCATATCGCCAGCGGCAAAGGCATCAACTAATCCGGCCATATCTGCCGGTGCCACATTCGAGATAACGGAAATAACACCTGCGCCGCCCATCACCATCAGCGGCAAAGTGAAAATGTCGTCACCAGACAAAACCACAAAATCCTCGCCGCAGAGATCGATAATGTCGCTCATTTGCTTGATGGAGCCGGAAGCCTCCTTAATGCCGACGATATTTTTTATTTTGGACAGTTTGGCAACCATTTCCGGCATAAGATTTACACCGGTGCGGCTGGGTATATTATACGGCATTATCGGAATAGGAACATTTTCGGCTATAGTTTTAAAGTGCTGATAAAGTCCTTCTTGAGTGGGGCGGTTATAATATGGGCAGACGATAAGTGCTGCATCAGCACCAGCTTTATAAGCATGAGCTGTCAAACGCAAGGCCTCGGCAGTGCTGTTCGATCCTGTACCGGCAATAACCGGCACCCTCTTCTTAACGGCATTGATGGTGATTTCAATGACCCGGTCGTGCTCTTCATGGGAAAGGGTCGCTGATTCGCCGGTAGTACCGCAGGGCACAATACCGTCTGTTCCATTGACGATTTGAAATTCAATAAGCTCGCGCAAAGCTTCTTCATCGATTTGACCATTTTTAAATGGTGTGACTATAGCGACTATTGCTCCCTTAAACATAGAAAATTCTCCTCATATTTTTTTCCCATTAAAATTTACCTCTGCCCCGGAGGCTTCCCGACAAAGTCCGCCATCATCACAAAGCATCAAGCGGTAATTGTAGGTTTTACCCCGCTCAACTTTCTTATCTGTGAAATTAAAAGTTTTAATTTTTTTGTCCTCCGGCACCGGTTCCTTGACAGGTATTTGGCCGATACGTTCAAATGTTCTCGGACAATCCTTGCATTCATTTCCGGCGCTGCCAACTTCACTTTTTTCTATGTTTATACTATTAATTAATCCGCTTTTATCGTAAAAATCCCATTTTAAGGCTATACCGTCATCCGCTGAAACTGCTACCAAATTCTTTACGATTTGCTGATAATCAGGGCTGGCGCTTAAAGCAACAGGATTGCTTTTCAGGCCGCAACCTATAATAGAAATCAATAATATCCAATAGCAAAAAATTCTATATTTTCCCTGAGCTTTTTTCAATTTCCTTGATCCTTCCCAACACGGCCGCTGTCGCCGTTCCACCCTGATGCTTACGAGAATTGACCGCATTTTCCAGTTTAATAACATCCTGAATGTCGGAAGCAAATCCGCTGTAATATTTCTTATAATCCTCCAGCTTTAATTCTGCCAACTCTTTTTTATTTTTTATGCAGTAAGCGATTATCTTACCGACTATTTCATGTGCTTTACGGAAAGGCACACCTTTTTTGACCAGATATTCGGCCACATCGGTTGCCGTGGAAAAACCACCTTGCGCCGCTGCCTGCATTTCTTCTTTATTAAACTTGGTATGTTTAATCATTTCCGTGAAAATTGCCAAACACTCTTTTAGAGTATCCACACAGTCAAATAGCGGTTCCTTATCTTCTTGCAAATCGCGGTTATAGGTCATGGGCAAACCTTTAAGCAGTGTCATTATAGCAAAGAGGTCTCCATAAACACGGGCTGTTTTCCCTCTTACCAACTCCGCAATATCCGGATTTTTCTTCTGCGGCATAATGCTGCTGCCGGTCGTATAGGCATCGGATATTTCGACAAAGCCGAACTCATCGGATGCCCATAGAATTAAATCCTCACAAAAACGGCTCAAATGCATCATCGTCAGCGATGCCGAAAAAATAAATTCCGCGATAAAGTCGCGATCGGCGACCGTATCCATACTGTTTTTGCTTATCGACGGAAAATTCAATAGTTTCGCCGTTCGGCTACGGTCGATCGCCAGAGTTGTACCGGCAAGAGCTGCCGCCCCTAAAGGTGAGATGTTGATTCTGACTTTACATTCCTGCATTCTCTGTACATCACGCGCAAACATTTCTCTAAACGCTAAAAAATAGTGGGCAAGTAAAACCGGCTGAGCCTTTTGCATGTGCGTATAGCCGGGCATGATCGTTTTGATTTCATTTTTCGCCAGTTTAATTAATTGCCGCTGCAACTCACTAAGCAGATGAAGAATTGAATCAATTTCCTCCCGCAAAAACAGCCGGATATCCAAAGAGATTTGATCGTTGCGGCTGCGCGCAGCATGAAGCTTTCCTCCGGTTTCGCCGATACGCTGGACCAACTCATTTTCTATGGCCATGTGAATATCTTCATCAGACGCGCTAAAAGTCAATTTGCCTTTTTCTATGTCCTTTAAAATATCTTTGAGCGCCTTTACAATTTGCCTTGCTTCCGCGCGGGACATTATTCTCTGATCGGCGAGCATTGTCACATGGGCAATAGAACCTTCAATATCGTAAAGGTAGAGCCGCTGGTCGTAATGAATGGAAGATGTGAATTTCTCCACATTTTTCGCTGTGGCTCTCTGAAACCTTCCGCTCCATGGTTTTTTGCTCGCCGCCATGAATTCATCCCCGCATTGTTAGCGTTTATTTTTTAAAATATTCTGGATTCTCAGCCGTAATCCATTGAGCCTGATGAATCCCGTCGCATCCTGCTGGTCGTAAACTTGATCTTTCTCAAAAGTAGCAAAGGCTTCGCTATAAAGCGAATGAGGCGATTTACGCCCGACGACAATACAGTTCCCCTTATACAGTTTCATCCTCGCCGTACCGGTAACATTTTCCTGTGTCGCATCAATATAAGCCTGCAGTGATTTCATTTCCGGTGCATACCAGAAACCGTTATAAACTAGCTGGGCATATTTAGGTATCAGCGAATCCCGCATAATCATCACTTCTCGATCCATTGTAATGGATTCCACCGCTCGATGCGCAGCCCACAGCACTGTCCCTCCGGGCGTTTCATAGACTCCCCTTGATTTCATTCCGACAAAGCGATTTTCCACCAGGTCCACCCTGCCGATGCCATTTCTGCCGGCAATTATATTCAGATGATCCAAGAGTTTTGCCGGAGACATTTTCTTGCCATCGATAGCGGCAGGATTTCCTTTTTCAAAATCAATTTCCACATAGGTCGGTTTATCCGGCGCGGCTTGGAGAGATCTAGTCAACACAAAAATATCTTCCGGTGCTTCCGCCCAGGTGTCTTCCAGGATTCCTCCCTCGTGCGAAATATGCAAAAGGTTACGATCCGAGCTGTAAGGTTTAGCTTTAGTCAGAGGAATGGGAATCTTGTGTTTTTCGGCATATTCGATCATGGATTCCCTGGAATTGAATTTCCAGTTGTCATCTCGCCAGGCGGCAATGATTTTAATTGCGGGATTCAAAGCAATATAAGTAAGTTCGAACCTGACCTGGTCATTACCTTTGCCTGTTGCCCCGTGGGAAACTGCATCTGCTTGTTCAAGCTTTGCTATTTCAATTTGCTTTTTTGCTATCAAAGGTCTGGCCAGTGACGTGCCCAGAAGATACGTTCCTTCATAAACGGCATTGGCGCGCAGTGCCGGAAAGACAAAGTCTCTGACAAATTCTTCCTGTAAATCCTCTATATATATTTTACTAGCTCCGGTATTGATGGCTTTTTCTTTCAGTCCCGATAACTCCTCTTTTTGTCCCAGATCGGCGGCAAAACAAACCACTTCGCATTTGTAAGTTTCGATGAGCCAGCGCAGGATAATCGAGGTATCCAGCCCGCCCGAATAAGCCAAAATAACTTTTTTAATTCCTCCCGACAAATTTTTTTCCTCCTATAGTAATATCTCTAAGATCGCCTTTTGCACATGCAAACGGTTTTCCGCTTCATCAATAACAACTGAATGCGGTCCGTCAATGACATCACTGGAAATTTCTTCTCCGCGATGAGCCGGCAAACAATGCATTACTATAACATCTTCTTTCGCTTCTTTTACAAGACTTTTGTTTATTTGGTATTTACTAAATATTTTTTTCCTTTCCTTGTTTTCAGACTCTTGGCCCATGCTCGCCCAGACATCGGTGTACAGGACATCCGCATCCTTTGCTGCTTCCAATGGATTACGATAAAGCGTAATGCCTTCTTTTGATTCTTTCAGCCCTTTGGCCATAATGTTTGCATCCGGTTCATAACCGTGAGGACAGGCCAGGGCCAATTCAAACGGCAATCTCGCCGCGGCTTCAATCCAAGAGTTAGCGACATTATTGCCGTCGCCAATATAAACAACTTTGAGTCCCTTGTATGATCCCTTCTTTTCTTTAATCGTGAACAAATCACTCAGAATCTGACAGGGATGTAACAAATCGGTCAAACCATTAATCACAGGAATCGTCGCATGATGGGCAAATTCTTCGACGTTCGCCTGGGCAAAAGTTCTGATCATGATCCCGTTTAAATAGCGAGACATCATCCGGGCGCTATCGACAATACTTTCACCGCGGCTAATTTGTGTATCGCGGGAATTCAAAAATAAGGCGATACCGCCTAGTTGATACATGCCAACTTCAAAGGATATCCTTGTCCGGGTGGAAGATTTATCAAATATCATCCCCAAAGTTTTTCCTTTTAAAGATGCATGGGGCTTCCCTTCTTTTAAATCCTTTTTCAGTTTCTTGGATTTTTTCCAAATTAGTTCAAAGTCAGCCGGTTTAAGGTCGTAAATGTTTAACAAATCCTTATTCATTTACCCTCCATCGCTTCTTCGAGGATGTTGATGGCGTGATCAACATCTTGGTTTTTAATAATCAACGGTGGTACAAACCGCAGTGTCTTGCCACCGGTGCTATTGATGAGTAATCCTTTTTGCAGGCATTTATTCACAATATCACCGGCTTCAATACTAAGGACGGCTGCAAGCATCAAGCCCTTCCCCCTGACTTCATTAATAATCTTATGCTTTTGCTGCAACTTTTTCAATTGAGATAAGAAATAATCGCCCACCTTTTGGCAGTTTTCTAATACACCTTCTTGCAGAATAGTTTTTAACGTGGCCTTGGCCGCAGCCATAGCCAAAGGATTACCGCCAAAAGTAGAAGCGTGATTGCCGGGAGTAAAAGCCTGAGCAATTTTATCCGTCGCCATCATCGCCCCTACCGGGAAACCGTTGCCCAAAGCTTTGGCCAAAGTCATTATATCCGGTTTGATTCCCGAATGTTCATACGCAAATAGTTTGCCCGTGCGGCCGATACCCGTTTGAACTTCATCAACGATTAACAGGATTCCATGCCGGTCGCAAATTTCCCGCACACTGGATAAATATTGAGCATCAGGAATATTGACTCCGCCTTCACCCTGAATAGGTTCAACCATTATACCGCAGGTTTTCTCAGATATAGCCGCCTCCAGCGCCTGCAAATCATTAAAAGGCACATAAGTAAACCCTTCCAAGAGCGGTGTAAATCCAAACTGAAATTTTTCCTGCCCGGTGGCCGTTATTGTGGCCATAGTCCGGCCATGAAAAGAATCTTTCATGGTGATTAGTTCAAATTTATCGCCTCCCCAGTTTTCATGGGCGTATTTCCGTGCCAGTTTTATAGCCGCTTCGTTTGCTTCCGCTCCGCTGTTGCAAAAAAACACTTTATCCGCAAAAGAATTCTCCACGAGCAGATGTGCTAATTGCGCCTGTGGTTCGATATAATATAAATTGGAAATATGCGTCAATTTTTCTAACTGTTTTTTTACAGCGGCAATAACTTTGGGGTGGGAATGCCCCAGGTTGCAAACAGCAATCCCGGCAACAAAATCAAGATATTCCTTGCCGTTTACATCCCATACCTTTTGAGCTAAGCCTTTTACAATGACTACAGGAAAGCGTTTATAAGTATGCATTATATATTTATCGGCTAAAACCATTATTTCTTTTTCTTTCATTCTTCTTAACCAATCTTTCTTGTTTTTTAATTATAAAACTATTTCCGTACCTATTCCTTTGTCGGTAAATATTTCCAGCAAGATGGCATGTTTCAACCGGCCATCGATAATATGCGCTTTTTTCACCCCTGCTTTCAGCGCTTTCAGGCAGCATTTGACTTTAGGAAACATCCCGCCTTCAACAACACCATCGTCAATTAACTTTAATGCTTTTTTACCGTTCATTGTATTAATCAGTTGTTTGTCTTTGTTCATTACACCCTGCACGTCAGTTAAAAGTAAAAGTTTTTCCGCCTGCAAGGCTGCAGCGATCTCGCCGGCAACGATATCGGCATTAATATTATAGGTCTCGCCCGCATCGCCTATTCCCGTGGGCGCGATGATCGGAATAAAACCGTTTTGCGTCAGAGATAGAATCAATTGCGAATTGATCGTCTTTACCTTCCCGACCAAACCGATATCAATAATTTCGGACGGCGTGTGTTTAGCTTTATCTTCGCTTAAAAGATATTTTTCTGCGCTTATTAAATTGCCATCTTTACCGCTGAGTCCTACGGCATTGCCGCCATGCCTGTTGATCAAGCCGACAATTTCTTTGTTGACTTTTCCTACCAGAACCATTTCCACGATATCCATCGTTTCTTTATCGGTGATCCGCATACCCTGAACAAACTTGGATTCTTTTCCCAGCTTGCTTAAAAAATTACCTATCTGCGGGCCGCCGCCATGAACAACAACAGGATTAATGCCGATATATTTCATCATAACGACGTCTTGGGCAAATTTATCTTTCAACTCATCATCAACCATGGCGTGTCCGCCATACTTAATGACTATTGTCTTATTGTAAAATCGCCTAATGTAAGGCAGAGACTCCAAAAGAATTTCCGCCCTTTCCATTGAATTTAATATATTTTCCATTGAGAACTCCGCTTATAAAATATACCTGCTTAAATCTTCATCTTCAATGATATCATTCAACTTTTCTTCCACATTCTGGGCATCAATTTTTATTTCTTTTTCTTTCATATCCGGTGCTTCAAAAGAAATATCATCCAACAATTTTTCCATTATCGTATAAAGCCTTCTAGCGCCAATATTTTCTGTTCTTTCGTTAACCAGCGTCGCAATTTCCGCGATAGAGGATATAGCTTCTTTTGTAAAAAATAATTTTATGCCTTCTGTAGCCATCATTTCCGTGTATTGCTTAACCAAAGCATTATTAGGTTCGGTTAAAATACGGATAAATTCTTCCTTACCCAGCGAATCAAGTTCTACGCGAATCGGAAAACGTCCCTGCAGCTCCGGAATCAAATCGGAAGGTTTGGAAGCACTGAACGCTCCCGCAGCAATAAAAAGTATATGATCTGTTTTGACCATTCCATAACGGGTATTGACGTTGGAGCCTTCCACGATGGGGAGCAGATCTCTTTGCACACCCTCCCGAGATACATCCGGACCATGCGGCGCATCACTGCCTACAATCTTGTCAATTTCGTCTAAAAATATTATCCCCGACTGCTCAACCTTTTCTATGGCTGTTTTAGTCACTTTGTCCATATCAATCAATTTTTGCGCCTCTTCTTCCGCCAGCACTTCCAGAGCTTCCGGCACTTTTAGAGTTCTTCTCTTCTTTTTTTGGGGGAATACATTCCCTAACATATCTCTGATATTCAGCCCCATGTCATCCATTCCTGCAGCGGAAAATATTTCGATCATTGGACCGCTTCTAGCCTCGGTGACTTCCAATTCCACTATTCGATTGTCCAGCTTGCCATTTTTGAGTAATTTCCTTAATTTCTCCCGCGTGGCATCGAAACTCTGCGCCTGCTCTTGGGTAACTTGAATATTTTCAGACGATTCGCTCGGATCCGCCAGCATATCATCAACCTTTTTTTCCGCAGGCCTTTGAGGAAGCAACAGATCCAGCAATTTCCCCTCTGCAATTTCTGCAGCTTTAGTACGAACATTCTCCTGCTCTTCCGATTTGATCATGTTTACGGACAACTCGACCAAATCACGGATTATTGATTCGACATCACGCCCCACATAACCAACTTCGGTAAATTTGGACGCTTCCACTTTTAAAAAAGGTGAATTATCCAATTTGGCCAACCGGCGGGCAATTTCTGTTTTCCCTACGCCGGTAGGCCCGATCATGATAATATTTTTTGGCGAAATTTCATCAGCCAATTCTTTCGACACGTTTTGTCTGCGCCATCTGTTGCGCAGTGCAATGGCCACGGCCCGCTTGGCGTCAGCCTGGCCGATGATATGCTGATTAAGTTTTTCCACTATTTCCCGGGGTTTTAACCCATCATTGGACATAATTTATTTTTACCCCTTATCTTTACTGTTTTTTTCCCCTTTTGTTGCAGCTTCAACATCTATTTCTTCCACTGTTATACGATCGTTAGTATAAATACAAATTTCTGCCGCTATTTTCATTGCTTCTTTCGCAATTTCCGTTGAAGTCATATTAGAATGACGAACCAGAGCGCGGGCCGCCGCTTGAGCATAAGGCCCGCCGGAGCCGATGGCCATAACGTCATCATCAGCCTCAATCACATCTCCATTTCCGGAAATTATCAATGAATAATCTTTACTTACGGCAATCATTAACGCCTCTAAATGCCGCAACACACGGTCTGTGCGCCAGTCTTTCGTCAACTCCACTGCTGCTCTCAACAAGTTGCCATTGTATTGCTCCAGCTTTTGATCAAACCGGTCAAACAAAGTAAACGCGTCTGCCGTAGCACCGGCAAAACCTACGATAATTTCGTTATTATAAAGACGACGCACTTTGCGGGCGCCGCGTTTCAAGATTGTCGTTTCCAACGTAACCTGACCGTCACCGGCTACTGTTATTTTACCCTTATGCTTAACAGCTAATATTGTGGTACCTTTTATATGCATTTTCCTCTCCCTTAAAAAACCAGGCATTTTTAAATTATCAAGATCCATCGGCTCGTTTCGCTCGCTCGGGATAAATGAGACTTTGGCCTTTTTTAGCGGCGTTGCTTTGAAAAAGGCCAAGTGCTTTTAAAAACGCTGGATACCGTGTCGCGCTTCGCTTGCACGGGATCAATTCAACTAACAAATTTCAATGCGCTTTGCTTTTGAAATTTGAGTTTCATTGATTCGACTAAGGCCTTTTTCGGCGTTACCTTGAAAAAAGCCAAGTCTCATTTATTTTTTTGCTCGCGGATGCGCTTTATCATAAACTTCCATCATGCGGTTAATATTTACCGCAGTATATTTCTGTGTCGTGGAAAGACTCTTGTGTCCAAGCAATTCCTGAATCGAACGTAAATCCGCTCCGGCATTTAAAAGATGCGTAGCAAAGCTATGCCTCAGGGCATGAGGGCTGATCTTTCGGCCAATACCGCTTTTGCCAGTTGCCGCATCAACTATCCGGGCAATACTTCTTGTCGTTATTCTTTTACCCTGAGCATTTAAAAACAGCGGTTTTTTAAAAATATTCGCATCAATACTTTTTCTTAGCTCAGCAGTCTTTTCTAAATATTCTTGAACTGCTTGCAAAGCTCTTCTACCAACGGGAACTATTCTTTCTTTTTTACCCTTTCCCCTTACTTTAATCAATTCTTGATTAAAATCAATGTCTATTACATCCAGTCCGGCCAATTCACTTAAGCGCAACCCCGAAGAATAAAACAATTCCATCATCGCCCGGCTACGCAAATCCAGGGCCGACTTTTCGCCTTGGACATCAAGAAGTTCAAAGGCCTCATCAACCGACAAAAAAGTAGGCATATATTTTTCTGCTTTCGGCGTCTGGACCATATTCGCCGGATTATTTTTAACCTTACCGTTACGTAATAAGTATTTATAAAAAGCTCTTAACGATGCTACTTTACGGTTAACCGTGGATTTTTTCACCCTTTGGCGATATAAGTAGCTTAAATAGGCGCGAATAGTTTCCGGCTCCGCGTTGATTACTTCATCTTTTTCTTTTATAAAACTGTTGCTTTGAAGAAAGCCGGTAAATTCCTGAACATCCGCAATATAAGCTTTTTGCGTGTGCGATGAAACATTGCGCTCAACTTCCAGATAAATTCGGAAATCTTGAATAAGGTTTCCCATAATATTTACATTTTATACTTACCAAAATCTTCCGCAGAAAGATTTTCCAGAAATTCCTTAATTTTATCTTCTTTCATTTTATCCAAATCACTTATTTTAATTCCGAAATCCACACTGCGCGATTTTTCAATGACTGTTTCATCGACAAATATAGGCGCATGCGCACGCAGGGCCAGAGCAATAGCATCGCTGGGACGAGCATCAATTGTAAAATTTTGCCCTTCTTTGCTTAAATAAATATTAGCAAAAAAAGTATTGTTGCGAATATCCGCAATCACGATTTTATTCACTGTCACAGCTAAAACTTTCAAACATTCGTTAAACAAATCATGAGTCATTGGCCGTGAAAAAGCTATTTTTTCCAGCTCTGTGGCAATAGCGCTGGCTTCAAACAAACCTATCCAGATAGGAATGGCTTTATTTTCCTGCATATTTTTCAATATTACGATGGGCGTATTGGTAATGGGATCAATTGTTAATCCCGAAACCTTCATTTCAATTAACATTACCAACCTCCTTAGTTCTCAATTATTTCTCCTCTTAAAGAATGCAAATAAGCTTTGGATATTTTTACATTTACCAGTTCACCGATTAAATTCTGTTTGCCCTTAAAATTAACAATTTTCCAGGAGCGGGCTCTTCCCGTCAAATCACTTTCCAAATTTTTGCTTTTTCCTTCCACCAGTAATTCCTGTCGGCTTCCTTCCAAAGCCGTGTTTTTTTCCAGAGTATATTTATCCTGTAGCGCTTGCAATTGTTTGAGTCTTCTTAGCTTTTCACATTCTTCAATTTTTCCCGTAAACTTTTGAGCCGCAGTCCCTTTTCTTTCAGAATACTTAAATGAGAATAAGGAATCAAACCTGATTTTTTCCATCATGTCAATTGTTTCTTGATAGTCATTTTGTGTCTCCTGCGGAAATCCGACGATGATGTCTGAGGTAATGCTTATTCGTTGACAAACTCTGCGCAAGTGATCGACTTTTGCTCTGTATTCTTCAACGGTATATCCTCTATTCATCAACGTCAATATCCGGTTTGACCCGGATTGTACCGGAAGGTGAATGTGTTCGCATAATTTTTCTTCCTGGGCAAAGCAATCGATTAATTCTTCGGAGAGGTCACGCGGATGCGAGGTTGTAAATCGAATTCTTTTGATGCCGGATATCTTACCGATTCTCTTAATTAGCCCAGCGAAATTCATCTCGCTATTCGTATTTTTGCCGTAAGAATTGACATTTTGTCCCAGGAGCGTAACTTCCTGTATACCGCAGTCAACCAGTTTTTTTATTTCTTCGATAATATCTTCCGGCATCCGGCTCATCTCCCGCCCGCGCAAAAAAGGAACGACGCAGTAGGCACAGAAATTATTACAGCCTTGCATAATTGTGACAAAAGCACTAACCGCGCCTTTTTCGGGTGGAGCGAATACGCCAATCGATTTAAGCGATTTATGAAAATCAACATTGGTAATTTTTCCTCTTTTCTTTTGAGCAGAAGCTACCATCTCCGGCAAACGATGAATGTTATGTGTACCGAAGACCAGGTCAACCTGCGCCACTCTTTTAAAAATCCTATCGCCTAAATGCTGGGCTAAACAACCGCCGACACCGATAATCAACGCCGGATTTACTTCCTTTAATTTAGTGAGCCTTCCTAATTCACTGAAAACTTTCTGCGCTGCTTTTTCCCGAATCGAACAAGTGTTGAGAAGGATTAAATCCGCTAATTTCTTGTTATCGGTTGTCTTGTATCCAATATCGGCAAGCAAAGCCGCCATTTGTTCCGAATCATGGACGTTCATCTGACAGCCGAATGTTTCAATGTACAAGTATTTGTTTTTCATCTTTTTTCGCTTATATTATTTATATTGAGGCTTAATATGTCAAGAAAAGTTAGTCAATAGGTTTTTGAGATTTTACAGGTGATTTTCTTTCTAAAAATATCAAGGATGTGTTATGTTTTAGTCATAAACTTGGGAAAAATCTAAATTGTAAAGAACGAAGATTTGACTCCTATGTTTATTTACTCCGTAAGCAAAATAAGGAGGATATGCTTTGATGAAGCGCTATTCAATATTTACGATCTTTATGATAGCCATATTTATATCTAGTCTAAGCTGTGCGACTGACACAGAACAATTGCATTATCAATTAACACCAAAATCGATTATCCATCAAGTGCAATCCAGAGGAGCTGAAGTAGTTGTTTCTGAACTCTATAGGGATTGGAACATCTGGAATTCTATTTTAAAAAAAATAGCTTCCGCAGATGAAGATTGGTTGAGGACTGCAGTCGCGCTTCGAGCTGGTTCCGATGCTGGGACAAGTGAAATGTTGGAATTATCGGTTGGTGAAGCCCTCGAAAATAATCCTGTTAATGTTTTTAGGGTTACTTTAAAAGCCTTTCAGTTAAATTCCATTTGTAGTGGTCCCGATGTTGATGATTTTCGTTATAATTCTTATGAACTTTCGATAAAGGCAATTAACCAGCGCATTCGCAAAGTTTCTGCCGTAACTGATCGCACTTTAGAGAGTACATGTAAGAAATGTATTCACCATTTAGAGGCGTCGAAGGTTGAGATTGCTCGATTTTACGGTATTAAGAAATAAGTAATTAAGTAATTTTAGAGTGATTATAGACAGCTATATTAGCCCACTAATTCAGTAACTTTCCGTAGTTATAAATTTGTCATTGCTTCATAGAGCAAATTGTTTAACTTGCCAAATTCCTCAACGGAAAGAGTCTCCCCGCGACGTTTTCCATCAATGCCTGCCCCAGCTAGAGCATCTCTTATCTTTTCTTCAGAAATGTTCGTCAGTAACTTTGAATTCTTCAAATTGTTAATCAGCATTTTTCTGCGCTGGGCAAAAGACGCCTTCACTAGGCCCGTAAAAAAAAATTCATTGTCTAAATCAACAAGAGGTCTTTTCCTGAAATAGCCCTTGATAACAGCAGATTCGACTTTAGGACGCGGATGAAAACAACTCGCCGGAACATCAAATATTTTTTCCACGGAGGCAAACATTTGCAAAAGCACGGAGGGCACGCCATAGCTTTTATTGTTGGGTAAAGCTACTAAACGTTCCACAACTTCTTTCTGCAGCATGAGAATAAAACCATCGATAGCTGAGCGAAAGGATAATAAATGAAATATCAAAGGGCTGGATATATTGTAAGGTACATTACCGATAACTTTAACTTTGGATTTATATCTTTTTGATAGCACCTTAAAGTCATATTTCAATATATCGCCGCAGTGAATTACCACATTACTATATGGGACAAGTTTTTCTTTTAACACTTCTACTAGTCTCGGATCTATTTCTACAGCAATAACTTTGCCGGCTATTCGGGCTATGAATTCGGTCAATACGCCGATACCGGATCCAATTTCAATTACGATATCGTCTGCGGAAATATCCGCTGCCGCAGCTATTTTCCGAATAATGTTGACATCCAAAAGAAACGACTGGCCTAATTTCTTGCGCGGTTTGATTTCATATTTATTGATTATTTCTTTTGGTGTCGTCATGGTTTTTTCAGGAATTTGATTTCAGCGGCCAACGTGATATTGCGTTCAAATCCAGCGGATCACTGCGGCCGTCTTTCAGCATAATCTCGCCGATAACTGCAATCATTGCCGCATTATCTGTGCACAAAATAGCAGGCGGTATGAATAATTCGATATTCTTTTTTGATGCGGCCTCGGCAAACCGCTGACGCAACCTGCTATTGGCCGCCACTCCGCCGCAAACCACTAATTGTACAATATTATTCTCTAGGGCTCCCCGAATTGTTTTATCTACTAAAACATCAACGATAGCCTCCTGATAGCTCGCTACAATATCCGGCAATTCATCGGCGGTAAAATCACAGCCGCGTTTTTTTAGCATGGTCAATAATGAAGTTTTCAAGCCACTAAAGCTGAAATCGGGCGAATCCTTCATCGCGCGCGGAAAAGCAACTGCTTGATGATTCCCGTTTTTAGCTATTTTATCAATGATCACTCCGCCCGGGTATCCCAGATTAAGAAGCTTGGCCGCTTTATCCAAGGCCTCTCCGGCGGCATCATCGTGTGTCTGGCCAATCACTTGAAAATCATGATAGTTCTTCACCAGATAAACACTAGTATGCCCGCCGGACACAACCAAGGCAACAAAAGGAAAAGACGGCGCTCTTGCACAGAGAAATGCCGCGGTGATATGAGCTTCCAGATGATTGACCCCGACAAAAGGAATATTCAGGGCATAAGCTAGAGCCTTAGCGGTTGACAATCCGATTAAAAGCGAACCAATCAAACCCGGCCCCCGGGTTACAGCAATGCCCTCTATTTCCTGAAATGTGACGTGTGCATCCGCCATTGCTTGTTTCAAAACCGGATTAATTGCCTCAATATGCTTACGCGAAGCAATTTCAGGCACAACACCGCCATATTTGCTGTGATCTTTGATTTGTGAAGCAATGACATTGGAAAGTATTTTTCTGTTATCGACTACGGCCGCCGCGGTTTCGTCACAAGATGATTCAATTCCTAAAACTATCAAATGTTATTCCTGACCAATAATTTTCTTTGCTAAAAAGATAAAATCTTTATATAAAAGCAATGACGTTTTGTAAACAAACTTTTGATAACCATTATTTATCGGAAAATCATCAATGGAATTTAAAACAGATTTTTTGATTTTAGGCAGCGGCATTGCGGGTTTAAGCTTGGCTATTAAGGCTTCAACCCTGGGCAGTGTGGCCATCGTCACAAAAAAGGAAAAGTCGGAATCCAATACTAATTATGCTCAGGGCGGAATCGCCGCGGTTACCGATCAGACCGACAGTTTTGAAAATCATATTAACGACACGCTGGTCTGCGGCGCAGGTCTTTGCAACAAAGATGTAGTCGATTTCGTCGTCAAGGAAGCTCCACCCCGTATTCAGGAACTGATCCAATGGGGAGTAAATTTCACAAAATCGGAAGCGCCGCCTCATGCCTATGATTTAGGTCAGGAAGGAGGTCACAACCGCAGACGGGTACTGCATGCCAAAGACCTTACCGGAAGAGAAATCGAGCGGGCGTTGCATGAAAAAGTCGCCCATTCAAAAAATGTAAACATTTACGAAAACCATATAGGCATTGACCTTATCATCGAAAGGGACCCCGCAGGTCGCGCCATTCGCAGTCTTGGAGCTTACGTGTTGAACATAAATAACGGAGAAATTCACACTTACCGGGCCAAATACACGATTTTATGCACAGGGGGAGTGGGGAAAGTTTACCTTATCACAACAAACCCGGATATTGCGACTGGTGACGGGATTGCTATGGCGTATCGTGCAGGAGCGCAAATTTCCAACATGGAATTCATCCAGTTTCATCCGACATGCCTTTATCACCCTGATGCCAAAGCTTTCCTCATCAGCGAAGCCGTGCGCGGCGAAGGGGCAATTCTAAGACTTAAAAATGGTTCGACGTTTATGGAAAAGTATCATTCCATGAAAAGTCTCGCACCGCGCGATATTGTGGCCAAGGCCATTTACACAGAAATAAAAAAATCTGGCGATGAATATGTTCTTCTCGATATTACCCATCGCGATCATGATTTCATAATTAATCGTTTTCCCAATATTTATGACAAATGCCTTGAATTTGGTCTGGATATAACCCGTGATCCGATTCCCGTCGCTCCGGCCGCACATTATATCTGCGGCGGTGTTACTGTAAATCCCTTCGGGGAAACTTCTATCGCCAATCTTTATGCCTGTGGTGAAGTATCCTGCACTGGACTGCATGGAGCAAACCGTCTCGCGAGCAATTCCTTACTGGAAGCAGTTGTTTACTCACACCGCGTCTATAAAAAAATTGCGGAATTATTCGCTTCCAAACACCACAGCAATTATTCCATTGCTCCGTGGGATGACAGCGGAACAACAGAGAGCGACGATAGTGTCGTTGTAACAAACAACTGGGACGAAATAAGAAGGTGCATGTGGAATTATGTCGGCATTGTCCGGTCGAATAAAAGACTGGAAAGAGCCGTCCGCCGAATTGATCTCATCCAAAAAGAAATTGACGACTATTATTGGAACTTCAAGGTCACCAAGGATTTAATCGAATTACGCAATATTACCACTGTGGCCAAATTAATCGTTCAGAGCGCTTGCGCCAGAAAAGAGAGCCGTGGTCTGCACTATAACGTTGATTATCCCGATACTCTCCAAGAATTCCAGAAAGACACGATTATTTTAAAAGGATAAATTTCTGGCCTATAAGACCGAGCTTATTAAGTATTTTACCTTAAAAAACCAGGCAATAATCTCTAAATTTCTATTTATCGTTTCCAAATACGCGGTTAAAAATAAAATCCAGATTCTTTAAAAAGTTATTTATGTTGAAAATTTCCGCCAAATCTTGCCCCTGTAAATATTTCTTTATTGCATCGTCTTTTTCCAGCAATTCCTTGAATTCTATGCCCTCATGCCAAGATTTCATTGCGTTCTTCTGAACAATAGTATAGGCGTCTTCTCTGGTCATTCCTTTCTCAATAAGAGCAAGCAGCACCATTTGTGAAAATATAACTCCGTTGGTCATATTTAAATTGGAAAGCATTCTATCGGGATATACAATAAGCTTATCCATCATCCCGGTAAACCTTCCCAGCATAAAATCCAAAACAATTGTGGCATCCGGTCCGATAACTCTTTCTACTGAAGAATGACTTATATCCCTTTCATGCCAAAGGGCTACATTTTCCAGCGCGGCCAACGCATAAGATCTGACGAGCCTCGCTAAACCGGAAAGATTTTCTGAAAGGACGGGATTGCGTTTATGCGGCATAGCCGATGAACCCTTTTGTCCCGCGGAAAAATATTCTTCCGCCTCTCGAACCTCCGTCCGCTGAAGTAACCTGATCTCCTGCGCAAATTTATCCACTGAAGAGGCAATTATCGCCAGAGTGGTAAAAAATTCGGCGTGTCGATCACGCTGAATAATTTGCGATGATACCTGTGCCGGTTTCAAAGCAAGTTTGCGGCATACATATTCTTCCACAAATGGCTCCACAAAAGAAAAAGTGCCTACTGCTCCCGATATTTTCCCGTAACTTACGGATTCTTTGGCATTGACCAGACGCCGATGATTGCGTTGCATTTCCTGATACCACAAGGCCATCTTCAAACCGAAAGTAACCGGCTCGGCGTGAATACCGTGCGAACGGCCGATCATCAAGGTATTTTTATGTTCAAAAGCTTTCTTTTTTAAAACAACTAAAAGCTGGTCAATATCTTCCAGCAAAATTTCCGCCGCTTCTTTCAACAAGATGGCGAGCGCTGTATCCAAAATATCGGAAGAAGTAAGACCCATGTGAATGAAACGGCCGTCTTCACCTACTTTTTCCGTTAAAGAGGTCAAAAAAGCGATGACATCGTGTTTTGTCGTTTTTTCTATTTCATCAATACGTTTGACGTTAATAGCGACTTTTTGTTTGATATTTTTCAGCGAATTTTCCGGAATTTTGCCCAGCTTAGCCATTGCTTCACACGCCATAATTTCCACATCAAGCCACTTCTGATATCTATTTTCCGCACTCCAAATTTTTGTCATTTTTTCTCGGGAATATCTGGAAATCACTTAAGCCTCCTCAAGAATATTTATAGTTATATATAATTATCGCACGTTGGTTAACTTTTTTCTCTCCATTTTTTTGTAGATTGATATTATTACGATTTTGAACAATACGTCAAGACCTATTAATAATCCGGCCGGTCAATTAAAGATTGACAAATTATATACGAAAACATACTTAAATAAAATCAAATTGGAAGATAGGTGACTGCATGTCCCAAACTATAGTGGAAACTGGAAAATATAGTCTGATAGAAGAAATTGTTAATAGTATTATTCACGGGACCGGGATTCTAATCAGCTTGGCCGGACTTGTTCTTTTAATCGTTTTTTCCAGTTTGTACGGTAAGGCCAGCCATCTTGTCAGTTGTACAATTTTTGGTATTACGCTAGTTTTACTTTACACGGCTTCAACACTCTATCATAGTACCCGAGAACCACAAATTAAACGCGTCTTTAGAATTATCGACCATTCTTGTATTTACGCTTTAATTGCGGGAACTTATACTCCTTTTATGCTGGTTGCGGTTCGCGGGGTTTTGGGCTGGACTATGTTTGCTATCGTTTGGTCTCTGACCATTTTGGGAATTTTATTTAAAGTTTTTTTTATTCATCGGTTTAAAATTTTTTCCACGCTTACTTATATTCTAATGGGTTGGCTGGTTGTTTTTGCCATTAAGCCTATTTTTCAGACACTCCCCGGAGACGCTATTGTCTGGCTTGTTTCCGGCGGACTAGCTTATACAGGGGGTACTATCTTTTATGCATGGAATAGACTCCCCTTTAATCATGCCATCTGGCATCTATTTGTACTTACCGGCAGTATCTGCCATTTTTTCGCTGTTCTCTTTTACGTCGTACCATTGAAAACTTAAATAAAATATATACAAACGATTCTAAAAAGAAGTTACTTTTTTTACGCTGACGTTTTTTGCGAAAATAGAGGCAAAACTGAAAGTTTATAAAAGCTGCCTCATCCTAATTTAATAAAGACAGAGAGATAGCCCTTATCGACTAACCTTCAACTTTTCGAAAGTTCCATCATTGCTTACCGTTTCTATAAAGAACAAATAACAAATTGAAATTGAACTTCCTAAATCATTCTTGTATTATCGTATCTAAAATGTTAGAAGTTCGCGGGGTTTAAATGTAAGCAATTAACATGAGGGAGATAAATATGAGAAAATATTTGCAATTAATGTTTTGTTTAACAATCATTTTGCTGGCTACGGGCTCGCCTTGGGCAAAAGATAAGTACATGGTAACTGTTTTGCCTTTTTCCTTGCATAGCGCTGAAAATATAGATTACTTAAAACAAGGAATCGAGGATATGCTCTCCACACGTATTTCTGTACCCAATAAAATTGAAGTCATCGGTAAAAATATTGTTTCCGAAGAACTGAAGAAAACTAAATCCAAGGAATTAACTTTAGTTGATGTATATAATCTTGGTAAAAAATTGAAGTCCGATTATGTCGTTTGGGGAAGCATTACCAAAATCGGCAAAAGTATCAGTATTGATGGAAAGCTGGTGGACATCGCCGCCAACAAATCGGACATCGGCATTTTCGCTCAATCACAAAGCCTTGATGAAGTAATTCCTAAAATCAATGATTTTTCTCAAAGAATTGTTCAACATATTCTGGGAACTACTCCGGTGGCTACGACACCGGTTGCAGGCTCTTCCTCTTCCTCTTCCGCTTCCGCCCCCACTGCAAGCCCTAATGCGCCCCCATCCCCTCCGGGTTCTTCGCGTGAATCGCAAATAATTGCGGACATGAAGACGGGAAAGAGAGGCACTCTGACTTCTGCAATCAACACTGAATTTATTAACGCTCCTGATCCCTTTAATCGCAGGGAATTCTGGATGAGCCAACAATTACCTACTGAATTTAAAGGTATGGCTATAGGAGACATAAATAATGACGGCTTAAACGAAGTGGTGGTTATTGACAGCCATAATGTATACATATACCAAAAAACAGCCAATGGATTGAAACTATTGGAAAAAATTGCCGGGAAATCTTATGATAATTATATTGCAGTTGACGTAGCGGATATTAACAAAAACGGTGTAAAAGAAATAATCGTGACATCGCTTAATGATACCACGCTTGATTCCTTTGTCCTGGAATTCAAAGATGGCAAATATGTCAAGATTGCATCCGATATCCGTTGGTTTTTACGTGTAATTGATACTCCGTCTGGTCCTTTATTATTAGGACAGGAATATGGTTTTGATAAGCCTTTAGACACACAAATTTATGAAATTGTTTGGAGAGATGGCCAATATGTTCCCGACCAAAAAATGAAAATACCTTTAGGCTTGTCTATCTACGGATTAACCATTGATAATGTGGGCAGTGGCGGAGGTGAAAAAATAATCGCCTTGGATGAACTGGACTATTTATGTATTTTTGAAAAAACAAATAAACCACTGACCAGAATTTTTACTTTTGGCTTTTCCAATGACGAGCTTATCTGGAGAAGTGATGTTGTATATGGTGGCAGCAATAACTACTTCGAAAATATTGACAAGACACATCCTGAAAACAACACAAACGAAACCGATAAGAGCGCATTTGCCAATTTGCGCATTCTGACTTTTGATACAAGTAAGGAGGGGAAAAAACAGATCATTATAGCAAAAAACTTATCTTCCGTCGGCCGCGTGCTTAAACATTTGAAGCTTTTCACTTCCAGTGAAATATATAATCTGGAATGGGACGGTATGGGCATGGCGGAAAACTGGCGAACAAAAAAAATCAATGGATACATTGCCGATTATTGTATTAAAGACATAGATAACGATGGTAAACCGAAATTAGTGTTGGCCGTGGTTTTATCTGTCGGCGCTTCGCTGCGGGATAAAAGTGTAATAGTGGTTTATGAGCTGAATACCGCCCAATAAGTAATTGACACAACTTGTGTGCCTAGGGTATAGCATCACACAAATTTATTCCCCCCCTAAAAGGGAAAATAATAAGTGACTATCCAAGCGGCGGTGTAGCTCAGCTGGTTAGAGCATACGGCTCATATCCGTAGTGTCCGGGGTTCAATTCCCTGCACCGCCACCAGAACATAATCCGGCAACGTGCGGTGAAATAAAAAAAGCCCTAAAAAAACGGGCTTTTTTTATTGACTATTATCCGATAGCGCGTGTAGTCATTCACAATTAGGGATATCTTGATTTATGGCTCCGAAAATCCTCATGATAAACTTCAATTATACTTGGAGCCTCTCTTCCCGCTCAGTAGCTGTTAGCGCCGCGCCACTCGACAGCACCGAACCGGGTGTCGCCAAGTAAAGTGTAAACGAGGCTGACGGTTCCCGTCGTCTGGTGACTGTCGGCCCATCCGGGATACTGCGCATCCCGGATGGACGCGATGTATTTGGATCCCGAGGGCGTGACGGCCGTAAATGCGAACGGTGAATCCCATGTTCAGACGGTTGATGTTCTCCGTTCCCCCCGGGTCCCCGCCACCCATGCCAGTCAAATAATACGCGCGTCCTGTTAAGTCGAACATGGCCCTGTCGCCAAGGATGAGGCGGAGCGCGAGGAGCCCCTGCGGGGCGACGCCGTAGTGGTAGTCGCGGTCACCCACTTGGGTGACATTACCGGCCGCGGCATAGCCGATGCCGCCGAAGGCCGAGCCCTGGAGCGCTACCGCTCGCGAGAGCCACCATTGAAAGGTAGTGCCAAGAGAGACGGACGTGCTGGAGACCCGGAAGATATGCAGCGATATGTAGTCATAGCCGCCGTAGAGACCCCATATCCCGCGATAGGCGTTGGCCTGCCTCGTATTTCTTTCCGAGGAGAAGGCCGCGGATCATGATGTCAGTGAAAGGGTTATCCGTGGTGCGGACGCTGGTAAATTCAAAATAGAAGTAGTCGAAAGGACGCGTATAGCTATAGCCGGGCTTCCCGGGGAGCCCATAGGCCATGGAGAAGTCCGCGCTCACCTCGTCCTGTTTGATGGTGCTCGAGCCGCCCTGGTCGCTCATGTCCGTATTCTGACTTACGCCGAGCCGCAGGCGCCAGAAAGTGGCCGGATCATGTCTAGGAAACACGGGTTTGAACTGGCCTCCAAAGGCAAAAAGGCTGATCCCCGTGGGTGGTGAGAGTAGCGTTGCGCCCAGCTCGCGCCAGAGTCCGGGTTTTTCGCCATCGCCCTCGAGCACCAGGCTGGCCATTCGGAAGAGCACCTCCCCGAAGAAACTTCCGCCAATGCCGCTGGCGATCTGGTCATTGATGGATGGGTTCGTGGTCTCCCCGCCCGTTTCCTAGAGAAAGCTGCCCACGTTGTCGTAAAAGAGCGACTCCCAGTAATTAAGGCCGGCTGATCGCGCGAATCCATGGTACATGGATCCCTGATACGGATGTCCGGACTGGTTCATGGCGAAGGAGTCCTGGTCGACCCCCCAGGGCCCGTGGACGACGTGGGCCCAAAAGGTTGACAGGTTCGTGTCGTAGGTTTTTTTCCCATCCGACTCTACAGAGTTGGGGTAAGCAAGCCGGTCGTACACGTTGAGGAGAAGGAGGAAGGCCGGGATTTCTAGGGCTGGGATGAGGTAGCTCTTGTCGGTACCCGTCTCCCAAGACAAGGACTGTGTCGTTTGCACGGGCTTTTCCTTCAACCACGCTTTCCCGCTCATAGAGATATTTACGGTCCGGTTCGTGGCCATATCGGAGAGCTCAATCACATCCGGCACCGTCATATCGTCATATCCAGGTTTTGACGCCAGGAGGGTGTAATTCCCCAGGGCTGGGATACTCACTGAATAGTTACCCAACGCATCAGTAGTCCCTGTTCCTGCCAACGTACCGGTACTTACATCTTTTACCGTGATGATTACCCTTCAAAACCCTGATTGTTAGAGAGATCTTTTACGAAACCAGAGATGCCGCCTCCTTGGGCAAAGGCCCAGCTGCTAACAGAGATCACTACACCCGCAAGGAGCACCACAAGAATCGCCTTGAATGTTTTTCTCGCGCGTTTCATAGCTTCTTATTTCTTTTGATTCATTAAAGACAATGACCAGAAAAGGAATAAGATTTGGATGAGGTCTGTCTGAATTTCGTAAAAAAATACCTTAGGGGCAGATGAACATACCAAAAAGGTGAACCGATTTATCAAAAAAGACAGCTAACTCGATACGTCACTCGCCCAATGATCGGTAACGCACCCCATATTCCGTGGTCAAAATCCTTTTGACCTACAGTACCGATATGCCTATAGTTCAAAACCATGAAAAAAATAATATCTTATCATTTTATCATTGGTTCTTTGTTCAACGTCAATGCCGCGTAATACTCGCTATCTTTTGCCTGATGAATAATTAGTTCGGCTCTTTGCGACGGATAAATAAATGCATATTTGCTGCCTTGTTTATCGTAAAAATAAGGCGTCTTCCCTTCTTCGTAAATAACAACCGCTGGATATCCGTGATATTTATGCAACTGTTTCCATTCCCGTTTGGCATTCTCTTGCCTGAAATATTCTTCCAATTCCTGTCGGTGAGCAATTGTCGATGGTGATTGCATATAGAGATATGACGTTGCACCGAGAAATACAAAAATTAAGAGCACGACTGCCATGATTGTAATATTGAGGCTATATATTCGCAGATTAACAACAAATTTCTTATATTTATTTTTTATCGTCTTTATCATCAGCTGCCTCTTTATGTCTTTAAAGGTTAGATAGCGGCCGTAGGTTTAACACATAATAACTTATCATTTATTTTGTTTCCAAACATAAGGGTCCGAATCGACATCGCTCAGAATCAACAGGAACATCATACAAATAATATTGCTAAAAGTTTTTCCCAACATAAGGATCATCCTTTCTAAACGGGTCTGCGCTCCTGACTCTGACCAGTACGATGCTAATGGCAATGAGCACAATGAGCAGCAGAAAATGAATAAAATTACCCATCGTATAGCCACTCACCGATCCCAGCAGCCACAGAATTACCAGTACCGCAGCAATTGTCCACAACATTTGGTCCTCCTTCTTGATTGCTCATTCCCACTGCCGGCTATTGCATCACCATACCAGCCGGCAGTGATCATACAATGTCGGGTGAACCTTTTGTCATCCTACTTTCTATCCTGTTTTTCTTCCTCGCCTCTTTCAGGTTTCCCCTGTTGAGGTTTAGATTGTTGTGGTTTGGCTGTCTCTCGAGATTGCGGTTTAACCGTTTGAGATTGGGGTCGCGCTTGTCGCGGTTTGGCTGCCTCTCGAGATTGCAGTTTTGCCTGAGATTTTTGTTGAACCGCTCGAGACGGCTGTTGTGATCGCGTTCGGGGTTGCAAACCTTGGACACCCCAAGTGTTTTGCTTCTCCCAATGTCTGTTCTTCTCCCAGTTGCGCCAGTTCCGTTGGACTTGTTGGTGGGGTATTCGTTGATGGTTCCATTGATGCCCTCTCCAACG
>Ga0116114_1000352_pt1 | contig 31262 bp, 24 predicted proteins | sample June2015DPH_10_5_FD_89823 | JGI IMG/M metagenome (GOLD analysis project Ga0116114, IMG submission 89823) | Peatland microbial communities from SPRUCE experiment site at the Marcell Experimental Forest, Minnesota, USA - June2015DPH_10_40 | ecosystem: Environmental > Terrestrial > Soil > Wetlands... | reverse complement strand
TTTAGCCCATAAAATGAACGTGTAAAATTTATTGGAAACCGCCTGGTACGTAAGTACGCCGGGTGGTGTGGGAGGACAGCGGCTCCGCCGCTTCCTACCCGATTAGCCATGGTGAGAGAAAAATAAAATCAGAGCCCCAGCGGAGTTTTAACCTCCGAGGTTTGGCTTCAACCGGGTAGCCGCATTCACCGATATTCCTTAAAACGTACATACCTTCTTTTCTTAGTCCCGGTAGGGACGAAATCTTTATAACAAATAGAAACTACCAAAATCCCCTGAATCCCGGTAGGGATGGCATAGTAACGGGCATACCTGTCCGCCGCTAGGCGGATGTACCCCATTGTGTAATAATTAAATAGACAAGAATAAATTTTTTTAATAATGAAAAATATATTCCGGTCTAAATTTAAAATTATGCCCTGAAAAATTGAACAAATATTGTAAGTATACAATGAAATAGAATTAATATTCAATTATTTAATCAATTATTAAAAAAAAGTCTTGACTATAAATCTTTCCAAGAATATGTTGCATGTGTAAAAATTTTCCACCAACGATAATTATAAATAAATAGAGGGATGTCTATGAGTCTAAGTCAAATTGCTCGATCAATAAGCGGGTCGCCAACCCTTAAGCTTAATGAAAAGGCTGCCTTGTTGAAGGAAAAAGGCGAGCCTGTTATCCATTTAGGCGGCGGCGAACCCAAAAGTAAAATTCCTATGGATGCTATATTAGCTACTGCTGCGCATCTAAATACCGGCGAGGTTAGATATGCGCCTGCCGATGGAATTCCTGCATTAAAAAAGGCAATCATTCATTATACGGAGGAGTTTTATGACCGGCATGTAGCACCGGAGAACGTAATTGCTTCAGGTGGAGCTAAACAGGCAATTATGGTCGCTTTACAGGCGATACTCAACCCTCAGGAAGAAGTTATTTACCCCGTTCCTTATTGGGTTAGTTACCCGGAAATGGCAAAACTTTGCGGCGCTATAGGCGTGCCTGCTTTGCCGGAAGATGGAAGCTTTTATCCTAATATTCAGGATATTGAACAAAAAGTCGGCTCTTATACTAAAGCTGTTATCATAAATAGCCCTAATAATCCTTCGGGAGCAATGTATTCCGAGGAATTTATTTCCGATGTAGTAAATTATTGCGAAAAGAAAGATATTTATTTAATAATGGATGATATCTATCATAGGTTAATTTTCGACGGAAAGAAACCAATTAATTGTTATAAATATACAAAGGATCTTTCGGAAAATTCCAAAATAATTCTTATTAATGGTGTATCAAAACAATATGCAATGACCGGTTTCAGAATTGGCTGGGCTGTGGCTAATAAAAAAATAATCGAGGCTATGACTAATATCCAAAGCCATCAGACTTCAGGCCCCTCAATACTGCTTCAAAAAGCCGCCGTAGGCGCACTTAACGGTATTCAATCCGGCGTTGAGAGCCTGCGAATTACTCTTGAAAATAACCGCAATATTATGGTCGATTATCTTAATTCGTTTGAAGGTGTAAAGGTAACCAGGCCGGACGGTACATTTTATTGTTTTGCAGATTTTAGTGTGTATGAAAAAAATTCAACCAGGCTTTCCGAATTTTTAATTGATAAGGTTATGGTTGTAACAGTCCCTGGTTGTGAATTTGGAATGGAGGGCTACCTCAGATTGAGTTTCTGCGGTGCTATTAAAGAAATTACAGACGCTGTTGAGAGGATGAAATGGGCGCTTGATCCAAATTCACCGAATGAATTATATATCGGCGATAGAAAGTTAGTGAGGGATTGGTCATGAGTAAATATTTGGAATTTAACACTCCCGCAAGTAAAGAAGCAAAACAATTAGCTTCCGATTTTGGTTTGTCCAATCAAGGTTTTAATTATCTGGATAGAGTTTATTGGAATCTTTCTGAAACTGCTCTTTATGAAGAAGCCATCTTTCGTAATGAAGGGCATATGTCGGAAGGCGGACCTTTTGTGGCTAAAACTGGAAAACATACTGCAAGAGCTGCCGCTGATAAATTTATTGTTAAAGAAGAATCTACTGAAAATAGTATTTGGTGGGGAGTGCATAACAGACCTTACAGCTTGGAAAAATTTAACTCCCTTATGCTGCGTCTTGAAGCTTATGCTCAAGGTGATGAATTGTTTGTGCAGGATTGTTATGTGGGCGCCGATCCCGATTACAGAATGCCAATTAGAATTATTACAGAAAAAGCATGGCATAGCTTGTTTGCACGAAATATGTTTATAACCACAAGCAATCCGGACGAATTAAAAAAATTCATCCCTGATTTTACCGTAATAGCTGTGCCCGGTTTTAAAGTCGATCCTAAAATCGACTCAACCCGTACTGAAACTGGAATTATTCTGAATTTTGATTCCAGAACGGCTATTATTGCTAACTCTCTTTATGCCGGTGAAATAAAAAAATCAGTTTTTACGGTATTAAATTTTCTCCTTACATATAGAGACGTTCTTCCAATGCATTGTTCTGCTAACGTGGGAAATAATGGCGACGTGGCGCTTTTCTTTGGCTTAAGCGGAACTGGTAAAACTACCCTATCCGCCGATCCTAAACGCAGGTTGATAGGGGATGACGAACATGGCTGGAGTCCTTACGGAGTTTTTAACTTCGAAGGCGGATGCTATGCAAAAGTTATACGGCTTTCTGCTGAAAGCGAACCCGAAATATTTTCTACTACTAAACGCTTCGGTACTATTCTTGAGAATGTTTCATACGATCCTGTAACAAGAAAAATAGATTTGAATGATGACTCTGTTACTGAAAATACGCGTGCGTCCTATCCTCTCGGGTTTATTCCAAATATTGTCCCTGAGGGATACGTTAGAAATCATCCTAAGAATGTTGTTTTCCTTACTTGTGATGCTTCCGGTGTTTTGCCTCCTATATCCAGGTTGAATCCTGCACAGGCACAATATCATTTTATAAGCGGGTACACTTCAAAAATTGCTGGTACTGAAATAGGATTGGGCATTGAGCCGCAGATTACTTTCAGCGCCTGCTTTGGCGGCCCTTTTATGGTTCGGCATCCTTTTGAATATGCCGCTAAATTAAAAGAAAGAATGCTTCAGAGCAAAGCACAATGCTGGCTTGTTAATACCGGATGGGTGGGCGGTAGATTTGGCGTCGGTAAAAGAATCAGCATCCGTCATACAAGAAATCTGTTAAATGCCGTTCTTGATGGTAAACTTAATAAAGTTGAATTTAGAAAAGATAAACTTTTCGGTTTTGAAGTACCTGTAACTTGCTCCGACGTTCCGAAGGATGTTCTTGACCCTGCAAGCTCTTGGGGAGATAAAAATGAATATTGGAAAAAATACGATGCTCTTGCTGCAAGGTTTATTGAAAACTTCAAACTTTTTGCTAAAGGTTCTTCCGAAGAAGTTATAAACGCGGGACCGAAGAGACTTTAATTTTTTCACCGGTTTGTTCTCTTAGCGTGCCTTCAATTCTTGATGGCACGTTCTTTTTCTTACAACTGCTTAGATGATACTGCGATAACAAACTCAACCCTGCCTGCCGGTAGGCAAGCCCTCTATCCCCTTTCCTTGCAAAGGGAAGGGGAAGCAAAGGGGATGATTTTGCCCAAATGGCTGTTTATCAAGATTTTGAGCAATCTATTTTATTGTTATTCTGTGCAATTTATTTTTAATTTGGACAGGTATTATTCTAATAGTTGTGTCGGATGATTCCGGACTTGAAAGGGAAGTAATATGGTTGCGGCTGTAAGTGCTGGGTTGTTAATGTACTCGATAAATAACGGCGAACTAAAAGTTTTTCTTGTTCACCCCGGCGGCCCCTTCTTCAAAAACAAAGATGAAGGTTATTGGGGAATTCCGAAGGGGTTACATGAATATGATGAAACTTTATTGGATACTGCTTTAAGAGAATTCCGTGAAGAAACAGGAATTGACCCGGCAGGTGATTTTTTACCCCTCGGTTCGGTGAAACAAAAAAATGGTAAAACCGTTCATGCATGGGCATTCCGGGATGGAAATAATAAACCGGTAAAAATTCAAAGCAACACTTTTGAATTGGAATGGCCCCCTAATTCGGGTATAAAACAACATTTTCCCGAAGTTGATAAAGGTGAATTCTTTTCGCTGAATATTGCCCGTGAAAAAATTGCGGAAGCTCAAAAAAAATTTATTTCGGAACTTGAAAGGCACTTGAATAAATAAGAGTTTATAAAACTGTTTAACGGAGATGAAAAATGAAATCATTATATATTTTTTCTTTCCTGTTCCTTTTTTATTTGAGTTATAACCCTCAGGATTCGGCCCGGTCAAAAAAAATATCTAAAAAATCGGATAGTAGTTATACTATAGTCATTCATGGAGGTGCAGGAACTATTGATAAATCCATGCCGGATTCAATAAAACAGTCGTATTTAAACTCTTTATCGGAAGCGTTAACTATAGGCAGGGATATACTTGAAAATGGCGGAACTAGTATGGATGCAGTCGAAAATGTAATTAAGTATTTCGAAACTAATCCTCAATTTAATGCGGGAATTGGTTCCGTGTTTACTGCTGATGGAACACATGAAATGGATGCTTCTATTATGGATGGAAGAGACCTTTCTTGCGGCGCAGTTGCAGGTGTTCAGCATGTCCCTCATCCTATATCACTTGCCAGGCTTGTTATGGATAAAACCCAGCATGTTCTGCTTGCTTATGACGGTGCGGAAAAATTTGCAGAAAAAATGGGTATTAAACTTGTCCCCCAAAGTTATTTTGATACTCCTGAAAGATATAAACAATGGCAGGAATACAGAAAGAAGCTTGAAGCAGGGAAGCATGGTACTGTTGGCTGTGTTGCATTAGATAAGTATGGAAATTTAGCGGCTGGCACCTCCACGGGAGGTATGACTGGAAAACTCCCCGGCAGGATAGGAGATTCTCCATTAATTGGCGATGGTACTTATGCTAATAATAAAACCTGTGCTGTTTCTTGTACCGGATGGGGTGAAAAGTTTATAAAATACACAGTAGCATATAATGTATCAGCGTTGATGGAGTATAAAGGAATGACTCTTAAGCAAGCCGCAGATTATATTATTTATAAACAATTACTGCCGAATGACGGAGGTTTAATTGCTGTGGATAAAAATGGAAACTACACAACACCTTTTAATACTTCCGGTATGTTCCGCGGAGTTGCAGCTTCTTCCGGTAAATTTGTAGTAAATATTTGGAAATGAAACCGGAGTCGGCAAACGGCTCAAAGAGATTAGATTTTGAATTTATTTTTGTAAATTGCCAAAGACCGAATCCTTTTGTCGGATGGAGATATAAATCTTTTATTATATCATAACAGAATAAAATAATTTAGGAGATAATTATGCAGAGACCAAGCCAGGGCGATTACATGCCTTATCAGGAAATGTATTTAAAAACAGTTGAAGGGAATAATGTGCTGAAAGTTCTGGAAGAACAATTAAAAACCATTCCGGAATTTTTAAACTCTATTCCGGAAGATAAGGGAAAATATTCATACTCAGAGGGTAAATGGACTATTAAGGAGGTAATAGAACATATTACGGATACCGAAAGAATATTTGCTTGCCGGGCGCTGTGTATTGCAAGGGGTGAGAAAAAAGTACTGCCCGGATTTGAGCAGGACGACTATGTTAAAGGAGCAAACTCCAATGACAGGAAACTTTTCGATCTTATTGAAGAATACCGGAAGGTAAGAGAAGCAAATTTGTCATTATTTAAAAGTTTTGGCGAAGATGTATTTAATAATAGGGGAAATGTTAATAATTATCAAATAACAGTGAATTCTATATTATATATTATTGCCGGACACGCAAATCATCATTTAAATGTCCTTAAAGAAAGATATTTAAATTGAAATACTAATGCAAAAATTTCAGATTACTTCGTAAATCTCTTTTAGAATTTTTTCAGTTGCACCTAAATTTTTCTGTACATACTGATGGCAGATTTTTCCTTTGGAATTTCGGTAATCTTTATCACTAAAAAGATTTCTCATCTGGCGGTAAGCTTCAGATCTATTTTTAATTAATATTCCGCCGCCAAGTAATAATAGTTGTTGCGCCTCCTGTGAGCTTTCTATTTTGGGCCCGAACATAACCGGTATGCCGTAAACTGCAGCTTCAAGCACATTATGAATTCCTTGCTTGAAACTGCCGCCTATAAAAGCTGCATCTGCGTATGTGTAAAGGGTAAGAAGTATTCCGATTGAATCAATGATTATTACTCTTTCGCCTTTATAGTTATTAAGAAATGAAAACCGTATCGTTTTCATTTTCCCTGAAAATTCGTTTTCTATCTTTTCCAGATGAATCAATGTCGGCTCATGAGGCACAATTATAAAAATAATATCTTTATCGTATTTTGCTAATGTGATAAATGAGGGTAATATTACTTCTTCATCCATTTCCCAGGTGCTGCCCGCAACAAACACTTTTTTATTTTTAATAATATCGTTTTTTATCAAATTCCTTTCTTTTGCGGTAATGCTTTTGCGGTATACCCTGTCAAATCTTGTATCACCTACAACACGGAGCTGGTTTTCGGTACAGCCGAATACTTTAAATCCATCGGAATCTGCTTCCGATACCGTTAGTATTTTTGTTATATCACGAAATAAAATATTATGAAAGTTTTTTGCAAAAAGAAATTTACGGGAAGAATTACTTTTCATTGTTGCATCTACAATTAAAGAGGGAATTTTAAAGCTTCTCATTGCCCAAATCAGGTTCGGCCAGTAATCATAACGCATGAATATTGCCAGGTCGGGACGGACTATTGTAATAAATCTGTTCGCATTTGAAAACGTATCAAACGGTATATACGAAATTAGATCTGCATAAGGATATTTGCGGGAGTTTTCATAACCGGAAGGCGAAAAAAATGTAACTAATATATTAATTGTCTTATCTTTTTTTAGTTCTTCAATTATTGGCTTTGCCTGTTCAAATTCCCCCAACGATGATGAATGAAACCAAATTAATCTTTTAGATTTGTCTAATGCTGCAGCATTTAAAATTAATTCTTCAAATATCCTTTTTCTTCCAACAATGCCTCTTTTAACTTTTTTGTCAAACCAGCCGGCAGTATTTATCATTATGTAAAGAAAGGGAACAACTATAGCGTTATAAATAATAAACCAAAAATTTTTCATTGAGCCTTTAGTATTGTATTTAATTTATCAAATGCAGATTGCGGAGAGAGTTCGAGCATACACCGGAAATGATTTTCAGGACATGTCTCTTTTCCTATATGTGTACATGGGCGGCAATAAAGTCCTATGTTCTCTAAAATAGAATTTTTACACCTGTATGGCATAAAGCCGAATTCTTTTACAGTAGAGCCGAAAACAGCAAGTACAAAAATATTAAGCGAACTTGCTATATGCATCAAGCCTGAATCATTAGTAACAACAGCTCGGCATTTCTTCATATCTATTGCTGTGTTAAAAATTTTATTATCATTACAAAGATTGATGGACCCCGGTATTTTAGTTGATAGTTCATTACATATTTGAATATCCTGCCTACCGCCGAATAGAACTATAATATATCCTTTGCTCATTAATAAGTTGCCCAGATCGGCGTAATATTGTTTTGGCCACATCTTTGTGAAGTGCCTTGACCCGGGTACAAAGCCAATATATTTGTTAAAATCGCCGAGTTGGGATTTTATGCTGCGTGGAAGATAAAAATCAAGACCTTCTTCATCAAGTTGAAAATTATCCAGCGCCCTGGCATACCTTTGAGGTATCGGTGCAGCATTACGCAGTCTATTATATTTAAAATTAACGAGAAAAAATTTAGACAGTGTCCTTTTATTAAATTTTACAGCCGGCGCTTTAACAATCCTTCTTAATTGAAATGACCGGAAATTATTTTGAAGATCAATTACCAGGTCATACTTGTTTTCTTTAAGAGTTTTAATGAGTATTCCTTTTCCCTTTGGCTCTTTTTTATATTCAAAGATTCTTGAAAGATATGGATTATACTGGAGAAGCTCTTTGTACTGTTCTTTCAGAATAAAATCGATCTTTATATCAGGGTATTTCTTTTTGATCGATCTTATTAAGGGCGTTGTCAAAAGAATGTCACCCAGGGAACTAAGCCTGATTATTAATATGTTTTTTTTACCGGATAAGTCCAATAAATTTTGTCTGCCAAAAAATCTTTTAAAATATGTATTAATTTAGTCATTTACTCCTTTTACTTCCACTTAAATATTGCAGATTTCCGGCTTCTGAGCTATTTTTGGGTGAATTTTTTAGGTAAAAAAGATGTCTACACTACCGTCGCCGGGAACTAATATGTTTCCCGATGATTCAATTGAAAAACAGGTTTATAATATAATCGGAAAATTAAGTAATTATTTGCCGGTTTTAAATGACCGGTACCGCCTTGGATATTCTTTGTATAAATATATGCAGGGAGAAGGTGATAATCCGGCTATTACTCTTAGAAATGCAAAAGTAAAAATAGAAGGGATATCAATGGAAAAGCTTGCTAAAATAATCTCCGTTGAGCTTGAAAAAATTCCAAAAGCGAAATGATTTTTTAAATTACCGTAGAACATAATATTTTGTTTCAAATGCTGCACGAGTAACTGTTTAATACCATTTCCGGTTGCTCCTGTATATCCACAATATAACAACACAAAGCATTCTATAAAAATAAGTGACGATCTTATATCAGCCCGCCTTCCCGATTTCCTGATCCTTATATTGAAGCTGATAGAGTTTGTAATATATTCCGCGATTTGCAAGAAGCTCCTGGTGCGTACCGGTTTCTCTTATCTCTCCCTTGTGCATTACTATTATTTTATCGGCATTTTGTATTGTCGATAATCTATGGGCTATAACTATGGCTGTTCTGCCGACCAAAAGCTTTTCAATTGCTTTCTGAATGAGAATTTCCGACTCGGTATCAATACTTGAGGTTGCTTCGTCAAGTATTAAAATTTTGGGATCGTGTGCCAAAGCTCTTGCGAAAGATAATAATTGCTTTTGTCCTACGCTTAAGGTAGCCCCGCGTTCTTTTACAATTTCGTCATATTGTTTTGGAAGGGCTTCAATAAATTTATCGGCGCCCACTATTCTTGCAGCCTCTTTTATTTTCTCTAACGGTATATCTTCATTGTTCATGCTTATATTTGAACGGATTGTACCGGAAAAAAGAAATATATCCTGTAATACAATGGAAATATATTTTCTTAAATCCCGTTTATCAATTGTACTGATGTCTGTTCCGTCTACAAGTATTGAGCCTTTTTCAAGATCATAAAAGCGTGAAAGAATACTGATTATGCTTGTTTTTCCTGCGCCGGTATGCCCGACAATAGCTACGGTTTCCCCAGCGTTTATTTTAAATGAAACATTCTTTAGCACATATTCTTCATCATTATATGCAAACCAGACATTCTTAAACTCAATCCCACCCTTAACGTTTGCTAATTTGACACTTGTAACGGGATTTTTAATAAAAGTTTTACTATCCAGCAGTTTGAAAATTCTTTCAGAGGAAGCCATAGCTGTTTGAAGAATATTATATTTTTCGGATAAATCTCTTATCGGTCTGAAGAACATATCGGTAAGCAGGATGAATGCAATTAATACTCCCACCTGACGGGAACCGTGTATTAACTCGCCGCCGCCGTACCAGATAATTAATCCTGTAGCTATAGAACTCAGTAATTCAACGCCGGGATAAAAAATTGCATAGTAAAAATTAGATTGAATATTCGCTTTACGGTAATCGGAATTTATATTAAGAAATCTTTTCATCTCCGGCTTTTCTTTATGAAAAATCTGTACAATGTTCATGCCCGTAACGTGTTCCTGCATATACGTATTCAACCTGGCAAGATGAAGCCTGACATTTCTATAAGATCCCCTGACTTTCTTTCTGAAAAGAAATGTACCATAAACCAGCACGGGAAAAACCGACAGAGTAACCAGCGAAAGCTTTACATCCATAAAAAACATAAAACCAAGGATCCAGAGTATTGTAAATATGTCGCTAAATACCATAATGATGCCGGAAGAGAACAAATCATTTAAAGATTCAATATCATTTGTTACCCTTGTTACAAGTCTGCCGATAGGGGTTTTATCGAAAAATTTTAATGAGAGTTTTTGAGTGTGTGTGAATAACTGAGTTCTTATATCATAAATGGTTTTTTGTCCCAGATACTGTGTATAATAATTAAGGAAATATTGAATAATGGATTGGAAAATCAGCGATACAAGTAAAAGAAGGCTTATATATATAAGCCCGTTATAATTACCTTTAGAAATATATTTGTCAACGGCTATCTTAATCAGGTAAGGACGTACCGGTCCAAAAGCTGCAACAATAATGTTCATCAAAATTGCAAAGATGACATATTTCATATAAGGTTTTATATAACCCAGAAGCCGTCTCATCAACCTGGAATCGTATGCCTTGCCTAATACTTCATCTTCACTATTATCGTTAGCCATGAACTAAATTACTTTCTGATAATTTTTCCCGGTCAAATATGATTTAATATTATCAACTGTTGTATCCATAATTCTTTCAACTGCTTCAACGGAATCAAAAGCCATATGCGGGGTTATGATAACATTCTCTTTTCGTAAAAGAATATTTTTCTTAAGTAATGCTTCAAGATGTTCGACTGCAACATTTTTTGTAAGCATTTGATTTTCTTCATTTAAAAGATCCTCGCCTTCAAAAACATCCAAACCGGCGCCCCCGAAAATATTGTTTTCTATTGCATAGTATAATGCTTTAGATTCAATTACACCGCTTCTTGCTGTATTAATAAACAATGCTCCTTTTTTAATTTTTTCTATATTTCCCATATTAATTAAATTGTGAGTATAAGTGTTGTATGGGCAGTGCAATGTAATTATATCCGCTTTTTTCAGCAGCTCTTCAAGTGAAACATACTGGAAATCAAGAAGTTCGGCTAAAATATGATTTGGACGGGGATCATGTGCAATTACCTTCATTCCAAAACCTTTGGCAATTTTTATTACATGAACTCCTATGCTTCCGGCTCCTATTACTCCGAGAGTTTTACCTTTCAAATCAAATCCCTGAAGCCCTTCCAGGGCAAAATCATTCCGGATTGTCCTGAGGTAGGCTTTGTGAAGATTTCTTGACAGCGCTAATATCAAGGCAAAAGTATGTTCTGCTACGGTATTTTCCCCGTAATATGGCACGTTGGCAACGGAAATTTTCTTTGCCTGAGCTTTCTTTATATCTATCTGATTGAAGCCCGTACTCCGTGTAGCAATTAATTTTAGTCTCTTAGCTTTGTTCAATACATCTGAATCTATGACAGAATAAATAAACGGTGAAATAATATTTATATTTGATATTAATCCTGCATTTGAGGCATTTAATGGTTCCGGGAAGAAAAGTAATTCAAAGTTTTTATCGAATTTTTTCTTTAAATATTTTTTTTCTTTTTCGGTTGTTTCAAAAAATGCTATGGTTGTTTTAGGCATTGATATTCCTCAATTTAAGTCTTCAAGCTCTTTTTCAAGAAGTTGTTTATAATATAGATCGGCATAAATTCCGGCAGTTTCGATAAGCTCATCATGTGTTCCTTGTTCGGCAATTTTACCGTTTGAAAGAACGATAATTTTATCCGCGTCTTTAACAGTTGAGATTCTGTGACTTATAATTATGCTTGTCCTATCCTTCATATATTCCCGGAGATTTTTAAGTATCTCTTCTTCCGTATTTGTATCTACGGCGGAAAAAGAATCATCAAGTATTAAAATTCTGGGATCAATTGACAAAGCGCGCGCAAGGCATGCTCTTTGTTTTTGCCCGCCGGAAAGGGTTATCCCTCTTTCGCCCATTATTGTTTCATATGCTTCGGGAAACGATTCAACATCCTTATCAAAATGTGCGATCTTTGAAGATTCAATTACTTTATCTTTATTTATTTCCCTCAAGCCGTAAGAAATATTATTTGCTATAGTATCAGAAAAAAGAAATGATTCCTGCGGCACTAAACCGATATTTGTCCTTAATGTTTGAAGCGGAATTGACTTTACATTTTGCCCGTCAATTAAAACTTCGCCCTCGGTGCAATCATATAATCTCGGGATCAAATTTATTAAAGATGTTTTACCTTCGCCTGTGTATCCCATTATAGCAAGTGTCGTGCCGGCTGGTATTTCAAGATTAACGTCCTTTAAAATAAATGGCAGTTCTTCACCATATTTGAATGAGACATTATTAAACTGAATTTTCCCTTTTAATTCCGTCATCGAATTATCCGTTCCGGCATTATCGTCAATTTCAAAAGGCTCGGCAAATATTTTATTTAATCTTTTCATACTTGCTTCTCCTTGCTGAACCATATTTGTAACCCACCCGAAAGCTATCATTGGCCAGGTTAAATTTCCTATGCACATAAGGAATGCAACAATATCGCCCAGGTTTAGGCTGTGATTAATGATTTTAATTCCGCCGACCCAAATCACCACAATCGTAGATAAGCCCGTGATAAAGAATAAAGCAGGCTGCAAATAAGATTGTATCTTTATCATATCCATGTTACGCCGCAGGTACCCCTTGCTTAAGCTTTCAAATTCCTTTATCTCATTTGCTTCACGGACGTATGATTTTACAACACGTATTCCCGAATAATTTTCCTGTGCTTTAGTGGTAAGTTCGGAAAATCTTTCCTGTATTAGTGTGAATTTTTCATGAATTAATCTCGCTATTTTGTAAACAATAATAGAGAGAAAAGGCAATGGTACAATCGAATAAAAAGTAAGGCTTGGACTTATGGAAATCATTATCGTTATAGTAATGAAAAGGTTTATAAAGGTATCCATCGAATACATTACAGCCGGGCCTAAAAATGTCCTGACGGCATTTATGTCGTTTGTAGCGTGAGCCATAATATTGCCGGTGGAATTATTCTGGAAGTATCTTAGCGGTAGCCTCTGAATATGATTCCAAAAGTCTGCTCTTAAGTCAAATTCAATTTCTCTTGAGGCAACAATTATTGTGATGCGGATAAAAAATCTGAAAATGCCGGCAACGGAGGTAACAAGAATGATCATGGAGGCATAGTAAATCAGGACGGGTATAGTAACCTTAGGTGTTAAAGCATTTATTGCATTTTTTGAAAGTAATATAACATAAACTGCCAGGGCATCGGAAAAAACCATAAAAGCCATTCCCCAGAGCAGTTTATTTTTATATCTTACAAAATATTTTTTTAATCTAAAAAGATTTTTCATTAAACCAGTTGTATCACAATACTAAAATATATGAGCATAGTGTTTTAAAGTTAATTCTTGTTCGAAAAAGATACAAGACATCTTGAAAACGTGCCATAAATGTCACATATACTATTCAATCACCTCAAACCCGGTGTATTTCCGGAGTGTTTCCGGTACTATTATTGTCCCATTCTCTGTCTGGTAATTCTCAAGTATAGAAACCATCAGTCTGCTTGTAGCCAGTCCGGAACCATTAAGAGTATGCAGAAATTCGGGCTTATGTGTGGCTTCATTTCTAAATTTAATGTTAGCCCTTCTTGCCTGAAAGTTTTCAAAATTACTGCAGGAAGAAGCTTCAAGCCATTTATTTTCAGCAGGAGACCATGTTTCAATATCGTAGCATTTTGCTGCCGAGAAAGAAAGATCGCCCGTGCAGAGGAGTAAAATGCGGTATGGAATATTCAACGCTTGCAAAATATCCTCTGCATCGTTAACAAGTTTTTCCAGCTCATCGTAAGAGGTTTCTGGCTTTACAAACTTTACCATCTCAACCTTATTGAACTGGTGAACGCGCAGAAATCCTTTTGAGTCCTTTCCATATGAACCCGCTTCTCTTCTAAAGCATGCGGAATAACCGACGAATTTAACAGGCAATTCGCTTTCATTTAAAATTTCATTCCTGTAAATATTTGTAATAGGAACTTCGGCTGTCGGGATAGGGTAGAGATTATCTTTTTCAATAAAATACATATCTTCTTCCATCTTAGGAATTTGTCCTGTGCCTTTCATTGAATCGCGGTTAACAAGAAAAGGTGGAAAAATTTCTTTATATCCGTGATTTTGAAGATGATAATCAAGCATAAAATTTATTAATGCACGCTCAAGCGTTGCTCCTTTATTCATATATAAAGGGAAACCGGAGCCGGATATTTTTGTCCCCCGTTCAAAATCCAATATTTTCAATTTTTTGCCAAGTTCTATATGATCCAGTATTTTAAATTTATGCTCAAATGAAAAGCCTTCAGGCAGCCATTTCTTCGATTCAACATTATCATCGGCAGATTTACCCACCGGAACAGAAACATGGGCAATATTCGGCGTATGGCGGAGTATGTTTTCTATCTTATCTTCAACGCTTCTCAATTGCCCGTCAAGATGTGTAATCTCATCGGATAAAAGTTTCATTTCCGCAAGAATATGTGCGGTATCTTCTCCGGCTTTCTTCATTACAGGAATTTGGGCTGAGACCTGGTTACGCTTTGATTTTAATTCATCCGTTTTTGAGATTAACGTGCGGCGTTCTTCATCAAACGCAATAATTTCATCTACTACATCTTTAGAGTTTTTATTTAATAATCCCTTCCGGACAAGCGCAGGGTTTTCACGAATAAATTTAAGATCAAGCATAAAGTTCTTTCTTCCGTTAAAGACAGTATCTTTATTTAACTACTATATTGTAGATTTTATTTTTTACGAAAATTTCTTTTACTATAGCTTTACCTTCAAGGTATTTTAATACCTTGTCTTCGACCATCACGCCTTTTTTTACTTCTTCCTGTGCGCTATTAATAGGCATCTCAATTGTAGCTCTCAGTTTACCGTTCACCTGAACTGCAAAATTAACTTTATCTTCAATCAGGGCCTCGGGGTCGGCGTTATACCAAACCGGGCTTTTGAATATAGAATCGTTCCTGCCGATTATTTGCAGGCATTCTTCCGCAAGATGAGGCGCCACAGGAGATACGAGTATGCCGAATCTTTCAAGAGCATAAGATTGAATCTTAGGAGAACATTTATCAAGGGATTTAACCAGCTCATTTAAGAGTTCCATTAAAGAAGCTATTGCAGTGTTGAATCTGAAATTTTCTATTTCTTCATCAAACTTTTTAATAGTCTGGTTTACTTTTCTGTATACGATCTTTTCTTCTTCCTTTAATAAACCAATATCATATATACTTTTAGCGGCGGTTTTTTCCATTATTTGCGGAAATCGGCTGAATAGTTCATAAGTACGCTGAACAAAGCGGTCTGTACCTGAAATTCCTTTATCGCTCCAGTCCCCGCCCATTTCATAGGGCCCCATAAACATTAAGTAGAGGCGGAAAACATCTGCCCCAAACTTTGATGTGAATTCATCAGGATTAACAACATTCCCTTTAGACTTAGACATCTTAGCGCCCTGGTTTGTTATAGTCCCCTGATGGATAAGGTTAAGGAACGGTTCACTCGATTTTGTATAACCAAGATCTCTTAAAAACTTATGGATGAATCTTGCATACAAAAGATGCATTGTTGCATGCTCGGCTCCGCCGACATATCTATCCACGGGAACCCATTTATCGGTAAGGGAAGTATCAAATATTTTATCTTTGAACCCTGGATTCAGATACCGGAAATAATACCATGAAGAATCAACAAATGTATCCATAGTATCGGGATCGCGCTTTGCATCAGCTCCGCATTTAGGACACTTAACATTAATAAATTCTTTGTTTGATGTAAGAGGGGATTCTCCGCCCGGTTTAAATTCAACATTGTATGGTAACTCAACCGGTAAATCTTTTTCTTCTACCGGCACTTCTCCACACTCCGGACAATGAATTACCGGAATTGGCGTGCCCCAGTATCTTTGGCGTGAGATAAGCCAATCACGCAAACGGTAATTAATTTTTCTTCTACCGATTCCCTTATCTTCAAGCCAGTCAATCATTTTTTTCTTAGCATCACTTACATAAAGTCCGTCGAGGAAATCGCTGTTTATTGCAGGGCCGTCACCCGTGAAAGCTTTGCCGTCAAATCCATCGGAAGTTTTTACTGTCCGGACAATCGGAAGATTAAACTTTTCTGCAAACTCCCAATCGCGTTCATCCTGCCCCGGTACTGCCATTATAGCCCCGGTTCCGTATGTTACTAAAACATAATCGGCTATCCATATAGGAATTTTTTTATTGTTTACGGGGTTAACCGCATAAGAGCCTGTGAAAACGCCGGTTTTTTCTTTAACTGTTGAAGTCCTGTCGATTTCCGACATTGATTTGGTTGAGCTTTTATATTTCTCAACTTCCGGTTTAAATTCATTTGTTGTAATAGTATCAACCAAAGAATGTTCCGGGGCAAGAACCATATATGTTGCACCGAATAAAGTATCAGGCCTTGTAGTAAATACTGTTAATTCTTTATCATGCCCGTCTATTTTAAAATTAACTTCTGCGCCTGTGCTTTTACCTATCCAGTTTTTTTGCATTAACTTGGTTTTTTCAGGCCAGTTGATATTATCAAGTTCTTTAAGTAATTCTTCGGCATAGTCTGTAATTTTAAAAAACCATTGCGTAAGATTTTTTTGAATAACAAGAGTGCCGCACCGCTCGCAGGTCCCGTCTGCCTGAACCTGTTCGTTTGCTAAAACTGTCTGGTCGTTCGGACACCAGTTTACGGGTGCATTTTTCCTGTAAGCCAGCCCTTTTTTGTATAACTGAACGAATAACCATTGGTTCCATTTGTAATATTCCGGTACACAAGTCATTAGTTCGCTGTCCCAATCATACATACAGCCAATGTTCTTTAACTGCTGACGGATATCTTTAATATTCGTCATTGTGCTGTCATAAGGGTGTATACCGGTTTTGATTGCATAATTTTCAGCAGGCAGCCCGAAAGCGTCGTAACCCATAGGCTCAAACACATTGAAGCCTTTTAATTTTTTATACCGCGCCCAGGAATCTGTAGGACCGTAATTATACCAGTGACCGCAATGCAGCTTTGCGCCGGAAGGGTAGATGAACATTACAAGGCAGTATAATTTGTTATCTGTTTTCGATAAATCAGTCTTATGGATGTTATTATCTTCCCAAAACTTCTGCCATTTGGTTTCTATTTCAGTATAAGGATATCGCATTTTTATCAAGATTTTTTAAAGTAACGGTAAATTTATCGAAATAAGGGTGGATTTCAAATTATTTTACGACATGGGGATGATTAAATAAGGATTAAATACATAGGATTTATGAATTTTGTTAACTAAAATTTGCAGTTTTTATTGAAAATTAGTCGATAAAACACTGATAAAATATTGACAAATTTTGTATTTGTCCTTATCTTTAAATTCGTTTTTAGAAAAATCATTCCGCGATAGCTCAATGGTGGAGCATTCGGCTGTTAACCGAAGGGTTGCAGGTTCGAGTCCTGCTCGCGGAGCATAGAGGGATTTACGGTATGAGAAATATTGTAAGTCCCTTTTTTTATTGGCACTTCAAGAGGTTCTAACCTCTTCATTTTCGCCCCTTCACCTTTTAAGGACAAGTTAATTTCATTCAACAATAAAAGTGGCTTTTCAAGCTCAATATCCAATATTTTATCTTTTAATGAGAGGTTCGAACCGAGACATGACAATATCATTCTTTTTTGTTCTAAGCTCCCTTTATTAAACACTTCGACAGCAATGCCTCCGAATTTCAGCAGAGATTCAACATCTTCCATCCCCGCGTTGCTTTCCTTCTCCAATTTTTCTATCAATTCAGTAAGCTCAATTTCGCTACTTTTAATCTCCTCTTTTTTCTTTAAATATTCATCATCGTCAACCAAAGATTTTAATTTTAATTCAGTCAGGCTATTCCTTTTTTTAATTAACTTTTCGCATTCCTTTTTATGGTTTTCAATAAGCTTCTTCCGATCACTTTTATACCAGTTTTATCAAAATCAGAAATAATGATTTTCTCGTTTTAATAAATATTATTATCTAAGGAAAATCAGGAAATAATAAGATTTTGGCTGATTAAAATGAGTTTAATCTGCCGGTTTTACTACAATCCTTACCATGTTAGCCGGACTTTGACCCCCTCCGATTTATTTTAGAAGGAAAGTCGCTTACGTTATATGTTAATGAACAATCTGTTCATAAAAAAGTGCGGGCTGCAAGAATATAATATTTATTTTTTAATGCCATTCTTTAGTAATTAGTTGTAGTCATTTAAATTCGGCATTTTGCGCTATATAATTTACTTAGTGATTTCCTTTATATTCAACTAATCCCCCGCCGTAAGTTGAAATCCAAATATTACCCTTAGAATCCTGTGCAATTCCGGTTAAGTAATTAATATTTATTCCGGTATTATTATAATTATATATAACAGCATCTGAACTTGTCGTAAACCTAACAATCCCCTGATCGGTTGCCACCCATTTAACATTATTCTTATCTATTAATATTTCATTGGTCTGACTTGAAGGAGGTAATACGTAGACATTCTGCCAGGCAGAACCATTATAATAAGAAAGTCCGCCGCCGGTTAATAATACTTTACCGAAACCGACCCAGATTTCTCCCGACGGTGACTCGGCAAATGCTCTTACATAATTATTTATAATATTGTTATTACTGTTATTAATAATTCCCCAATTGTTATAATTATCTTTCTTAGCTATTCCGCTGAAAGGCATGCCGACCCATAAATTGCCGAATGTATCATAAAAAACAGAAGTGACGCTGTTATCCGGAATAAATTCGGAATTGAAAGTTACCCAGTTTCTAAAACCATTTAAGATAGATGATTCAGTTAATCCACCCATTGTTCCTATATACCAATTCCCTGCATTATCAAAAGCAATAGCTTCAATAACAAGACTTGGCAAAACTTCCGGCCCAAAGGGACCGTAAATTGCCCCCGGGTTATACGTTACGAATCCGCCATAGGTACCGAAGAATAACGTATTGCCGGCATTTACGCCGATGCAATTAATATTCTTGGTTGGTAAATTAGGATATATATATCCTCCGCCCCAATTATGCCCGTCGAAATTTATAACTCCTATACTATCGGTACCTGCCCAAATGATATCACTTTTATCAATGTTTATACAAGTCAGATAGTTAGTACGGATAGATGAATTATTAGTTGTGTAATCCTGCCACAAAGTAGAGTCAACAAGTATCATATTTAGAGAAGATAAATTACCGCTGTTTACAACAACATTAAGACTATCATCCAGGTGGTTTTTTAATTTATACCTGATTTCATAATACCCCGGGATTACATTTTTTAAAGTATCCGGCGTCAATTTCCCGGTCGCAGAATCGTGAATAATTATTTGCGCGCCTTCCTGGTAACAATCGCAAAATATACTTCCCAACATTGAAGGGTTTTTTGAAAAATCTATAAATGCAGATTTCTTCTGTCCTTCAACTATATTAACGGTAATAGATGTATCTCTGAATAAGTTTTTTTTCAAAGTAATCATATAAGTACCGTTGCTTAACCATGTAAGGCTATCCGGTGTAGCTCTCCTTCTCTCCTGTCCATTTAAATAAATTTGAAAACCTTCAGGGTAAGAAGCAATAAATATGAATCCGTTGGGGGGAGGCGCATCGGGAGGCGTCACCGAGACAATTTGGTTGCATGAAATCAATATTATACCCGGTATGAAAACCGCTGTTATTCGAGCAATCAATTCCATGATAATAAGTACAACTTTCATAACTCTTAATAAAATTACTGAAGTTACGCAAAGAATATAAACATAAGCGAAATAAGGTGTTAAATTAATGTATGATGAAAAAACTAATTTTTCAAACAGCCTTAATCACTTATGTAAATGCGATATGTTTTAGAAATTTTAGACCAACTTGCACTAAGATTTCTGAACAATATAACCGGAACTTAATTTATGATTCCGAGAATCCATATGTCTCACACGACAAACTTCAAAGACTATTGGCCTTCAAAGGTAAATGGAGCAAGTATATATAAAAGAATGATAGTTGCTTGATAAAACTTAGAAAATCTTCATCAAAAAAGAAAACGTATCTGATAATAGATGATACAATTATTGCAAAACCATACAGCAAAGAACTTGATTTATTGTCTTGGATATTTTCACCAAGTGACAGACAATACCTCTATGGAATCAACGTTGTATCTGTCATCTGGACTGACGGTAACACCCGTTTCCCTATTGGATTTCGCATATGTGTCGGCCACCAGATTATTCCCCAGTTAAAATGTAAAAAAGATCAAATGATTTCCAGTAATTCTGAGATTGGAAAAGAATAAAAGCCGAGGAAAGATTATTCCTCAGCACTTTCTAATAAAAAAATACTTAATCGAGTTCGGATTACCTTTTAAATTATTAAAGAAGTGTGTTTGTGCAATTATTCTTTTTTTTTGTATATTTAACTTTAACAGTCAACAAAAAAAAGAAAGGAAAATATCATGAAAATGAAAACCATTTGGGTACTTTGGACTATCGGCATCCTAATTCTTATTCTGCCGAATGTAGGCTCCGCCCAGTCCAAACCAATCAACATCGCTTTGTTCAATCCTATCCAGATATTCCCGGAAAATAATTCGATTGTGGGTCTCCGCATAAACCTTATATACGGTAAGAACGTCTCTATGGCCGGATTGGATTGGGGATTCGTTAACGGGGTTGGTTCGGGGGGTTTTAGTGGTATTCAATTGGGTTTTGCGAATATTTGCGACGGAAATTTTGTCGGTTGGCAAAATGGTTTGCTGAACATCACCAAAGGAAATGTAGAAGGATTCCAATGTGGTTGGTATAATACTGGCAATCATGTGAGCGGATTTCAGCTCGGTTTGGTGAATTTTGCAGAGAGTATGTATGGTCTCCAAATAGGGATTATAAATATCATCAGGTCGGGCGGGCAGTTTCCGGTGTTTCCAATCATCAACTGGTCATTCTAAGTTATGGAGCCTCAGCCGATTCGGTCGGGGCTTTTTATTTTTGTCTGAGTTGCTTTGGATGTAAGATTTAAACAATGGGGGTTGCTGTTCAGTTGGTAATTAAAGAAGAATAATAAGAAGATAATACTAATAGCTATTATAATTCGACTTTATAATTCCCTTCTCCGGTGACGTCAGCTTAATATCCGCTCGGGCAGAAATAATCTTAAAAGATAATTAGGTTACCGGTAATTCTTAACGTATTTTTGCAACTATAAGACAGTAAGTATAGAAGTGAACTTTCCGCTTATAGCGGTTTAGTCGTAGAAGTAGTCACAATTCGTTTAGAACTTCAATAAATTTCCAAACTCTGTCAAAAACAATCAATCAATCACAAAAAGGAACATCTGTCATGGCAGAACGCAAAACAGGAACTGTTAAATGGTTTAACAGTGCAAAAGGCTTTGGTTTTATTCAGCAGCAAGGCGGAGCTGATATATTTGTACACGTCAATTCTATTGTCGGCGAAGGCAATAAATCTTTGGAAGAAAATGATAAAGTTGAATATACGGTTACTCAAGGACAAAAAGGCCCGCAAGCATCTGAAGTAAAAATTATCAAATAAATATTGTTATAGATATTCTCACACTTCGCGGCTTATTTAAACAAGCTTTCCACGAGACCGTGTTTTCAATGCCGCTTTGAAAAATTGTTCTTAGGTTTTTGCTCAATATCGTTATCCGGATTACGTTTGTATCCTGATTACCAGCTTATTTAGACCTATTCAAACTGTCATAAAAAAAATTTTTGACATGAATTCAAAGCAGGAAATAATCTGATCGTGAATTTAGTTTCATTTTATATTTGCCTGGCATAGTTTATGGAATTGGAATTCTTCCTACGAGGATTAGTTACGGTTTTTATTACATCTTACCATGGAAGCCGGTTATTTTGAACCGGATATCAGTTACATTACCATCCTGATCGTAAACATATTTGAATCAATACGCGGTTAAGCAGGGCTTTTTTTATATTTGTAATATTGATTTCGTATAATCCATTTTATAGGAAGCACAAGAAGGAGATAATAAGATGAAAACGAATTTTAATTTATTCATGCCAACAAGAATTATTTTCGGACCGGGAAAATTAAAGGAGTTATCAACAACGCCTTATTTGCCGGGCAAGAAAGCGCTTGTTGTGATCAGTGCGGGTAAGTCAATGAAGAAGAATGGCTATCTGGATCGCGTTGTCGGTTATTTGAAACAAAATGGCGTCGAATCGGTAATGTTCGATAAGATACTGCCAAATCCAATTGTTGATCACGTGATGGAAGGTGCGAAGGTCGCAAGAGAAAACATGTGTGATTTTGTTGTAGGACTTGGCGGCGGAAGTTCGATCGATTCGTCAAAAAGTATTGCCGTTATGGCAGCGAATCCCGGACATTACTGGGACTATATACATGGAGGAAGTGGGAAAGGGCGGCCCGTACCAAATCAACCTTTGCCGGTCGTTGCAATAACCACGACTGCAGGTACCGGTACAGAAGCTGACCCGTGGACTGTCATTACGAAGAGTGATACAAAAGAAAAAATCGGTTTTGGATACGATGGTACATTTCCTGTCCTTTCGATAGTCGATCCTGAGTTGATGCTGTCGGTGCCGCCGGAGTTTACAGCCTATCAGGGAATGGATGCTTTTTTCCATGCAGTTGAGGGATATCTTGCAACGGTTAATCAACCGTCAAGCGATGCGTTTGCTTTGATGGCTGTTGAATTGATTGCCCGCTATTTACCGGTTGCAGTTAAAGACGGGAATAATCTTGAAGCGCGTACAGCAGTTGCATGGGCCAACACAGCTGCGGGAATGGTAGAGTCACTTTCATCTTGCCTTTCTCACCATTCGTTGGAACATGCAGCGAGTGCATTCCATCCTGAACTGCCTCACGGTGCGGGACTAACGGCACTTTCTGTTTCGTATTTTTCATTCATGGCAGAGAAGTGTCCCGAAAGATTCCCTGCGCTTGCTAAGGCAATGGGTGAAGATGTTGATAAACTCCCGACAAAATTGGAAAAGGCTACGGGGTTCATCACTGCTTTGAAGAAGCTAATTAAAGCAGTTGGATTACAAGAGTTACATTTGAGCCGGTTCGGCGTGAGAAAAAATGAATCACCGGCATTGGCAAAGAACGCTATGGAGACAATGGGCGGTCTGTTTCAGGTCGATCCTTATAAGTTATCGTTTGATGAAGTTGTCTCAATCTACGAACGTTGTTTCTGAGTGCAAATTTGGAGGGGAAGCCGAGGTAATGTTGGGCTTCTCTTAAGTCTGATGAGATTATTTCGAAAAGAAGTTAATTAACAAACATTATATGTTATACTATTCAAATGGTTCCATAGAAAAAAATATATCCGGAGAAGAATTAAAGTTCGGATTATATGAAGCTCTGGATAAGATCGGAAGCAAAAGAAAAGTTCTGGCTATTCCGCCGGATATTACAAGGTACCACTCACAGGCGGGGATTTTAACGGAGTATGTTTGGGAATATTATAAAGAAAAACTTACCGATGTCCTTCCGGCTATTGGCACTCATTTTTCTATGACTGAAAGTGAAATTCAGTTAATGTACGGAAAAGTTCCAAAAGGATTGTTCCGCGTGCATGATTGGAGAAAGGGGCTGTATACACTTGGCGTGGTGCCTTCCGGTTATATAAAAGATATTTCCAAGGGAGCTGTCGATTATCCCATCCCGATACAAGTTGATGAGCTTTTAATTAATGGTAATTTCGATCTAATACTTTCCATAGGACAAGTGGTTCCTCATGAAGTAATAGGAATGGCGAATCACAATAAGAATGTTTTTATCGGCACAGGGGGCAGAGAGAGTATTAATAAGAGCCATTTTCTCGGGGCGGCTTACGGTATGGAGAAAATTATGGGTAGGGCAGATACTCCTGTTAAGAAAGTTTTGAATTACGGCTCGGATCATTTTGCCAAACATATGCCGATTATTTATGTGCTGACCGTGATAGGCAAAGATGATGAAGGAAAGCTTGCAATAAAAGGATTATATGTCGGCGATGACATTGAGTGCTTTAATCTTGCCGCAGAGCTCTCACTGAAAGTTAATTTTGTTATGCTGGATGAACCTTTAAAAAAGATTGTTGTATATCTTGATCCTGCTGAATTTAAAACAACATGGCTCGGTAATAAAGCTATTTACCGCACACGCATGGCAATTGCTGACGGAGGCGAACTTATTATACTTGCACCGGGGTTAAAAGAGTTCGGTGAAGACCAAGGTAATGATAAAATAATTAGAAAGTATGGTTATGTAAATACACCTAAAGTTTTGGAACTTGTTAAGAAGAATGAGGATTTACAAAGCAGCCTTGGTGCAGCCGCTCATTTAATACATGGCTCTTCCGAAGGAAGATTTTCTATAATATACTGTCCCGGGAAAATATCCCGCGAAGAAATGGAAAGTGTAAACTTTCGGTATGCTGATCTTGATGAAACAATTAAAATATATAATCCGGGCAAACTTAAGGATGGAATAAACATACTGCCGGGCGGAGAGGAAATATTTTTCATATCCAATCCGGCGCTCGGCTTGTGGGCCTATAAAGGAAAATTTATATAGAAACAATACGGCAGTATTGGATGGAGTATAATAAATGATTTTTATCGTAATGGGGGTATCCGGTTCCGGGAAGACAACAGTGGCCAAAGCCGTGAGCAATAAATTCGGCTGGAAATACTATGAAGGCGATGAGTACCACCCCGCGGAGAATGTTGAAAAGATGAAAAATTGGATCCCACTTAATGATGAAGACAGGCTGCCGTGGCTGCTCTCTTTAAGAAAAGTAGTTGAAGAAGCAATTTCTAAAAGAGAAAATATTGTTATTTCATGCTCGGCGCTTAAAGAAGCATACAGAAAAATTTTAAAAGTGAGTGAGGAAGTCAAATTCATATACCTAAAGGGAAGTTATGATTTGATTAGAAAGAGAATGGAGGAAAGGATACCCCATTTCTTTAAACCGGAAATGCTAAAAAGCCAGTTTGATGTCCTGGAAGAACCGCAGCAGGCGATTGAAATAGATATATCAAAATCTTCCGAATCAATTATTGGAGATGTAATAGACAAAATAAATGCTGTCAGCAAATAAATTCAAAGGCCAAAGTTTTGCCATAGGCAGCCCTTTGGCAGCGCCACTGTGGGAAAATTCCCTCGAAAGGTGTGTGTTTATTCAAAAACCTAATATACTAAAAATTTTGCGTAACATGATTTACTTATTATCTTTATCTCCCAAACATAAACCCATATCCATTACTATTTTTTCAAGATTTAGACCATTAAAAAAATAATTTTCATCATGGGGCAGTATATTTTTATTAATGAGATACATAATATTACGGTAACAATTTCCTTCATAAGTATGAGACACCGCATTTTGAAAAGACGGTATGAATCCGGGACGAAAGGAATCATATCCATAGAGCCTTGATGGTGTAGCTCCAAAAATAGAAAATATAGCTGTACAATTCTTAAAAACAAAATCCCCGGTTCTGGAAATTTTTTTAGCAGCGGCAATATGTAAGAGTCCTGTATCGCCCGTGATGAAAGCATCGCAATGATCAACTAATGCAGCGAACATATCAAGCGGTAAAGGAATAGGAACAATTTTACACTTGTCTTGTTTGTGGTGGGGTAAAGCCTGTAGTAGCTCATGCTCAATACCTTTTTTATTATACCCGGGTGTCAATAAAATCTCGCAATGTAACTCAGTTAACATTTCCAATAATGAAATTTGCAAATGAAAAGGAATTCTGGTAAATCGGGAAGAAGTATCGGGATTAAATAATATTTTTTTATGATCTCCTAACCCATTATCTTGAATAAATGACTCAGATTGCGTTACAGCATCGGAAGAAATGATGGCCCTGGTTCCGCGAAAAATCCCTTTAGGTGTAGCTTCTAAATTAGCAAATAGTCGTTGAACATAATTATATAGTTGGAGAACCATGTGCGACTGAATATTCGGCTTTGCTATATCTTTTACTATTTGGGGCATAATACCCAAGTAGTTTATTTCAATAGTACCTGGGGGTAAAATTATTTTGTTGGAATAAAACGGGCAAAAATTAAAAACAATATCATACCTATTAATTTCCAATAGCTCGTTTATAATGTTCATATTCTCTGCTGTTAATGGCGCAGAAGTATAAACCCCATAAACAGTGTCAATTCCCGGAAACCCCTCAAGTAAAAGTTCTGCCTTTTTATTGATAACATAATCAATATTTGCCCCGGGTAATAATTCTTGTATAGCAAGAATAATTGCTTGGATAGTAATTGCATCGCCAATATTCACATCAGCTATCACGCATATTTTGTTGCGTTTTGTAGCATGACTAAGTTTGTTTGCGTTCCTGGTTACTAAGCCTTGAGCTATTTTGGATTCTCCTAATAGTTTTAATGTTAACCAATCAAAAAATTTACCGGTTTGAGGGAAACGTTCTGCATTAATGGCAATAAACTTATACAATAAGGCAAGACTTTTATTTTTGAACATGGTTTTTTATTATAAAATTAAGACATAGTTTATAAAAGTTCAATTATAAAATCATTAATTTCTATGTTATCCCGTTCCGAAGTAATAATCAAAAGTAGTAAAATAAATATTTTTTTCATAAATAATTAATTTTAATGATTCGTTGAGATGGTTTTAGTTTATATCTTTAATTAGATTTCCGTAGCATAGAATAAAAAATTGTTGCAAATAACTGCTTATAAAATATTACTATAAATGCACATTTCAAAAATTGCCGGTTATGCTGGGGCTATTCAAAGCCTTATCTTTGAGAAAAATATCTAAATTTATCTCTCCCAGGCAATTATTTAAAATTAGACCGGTCTAATGCCTGAAGAAATTGATTCCGGCCTTATGAAAATAGATAAAATTATAAACTGAAGGAAATAAATATATGAAGCATTATCTCTTGCTATTATTCTTTTATATGTTCTCCACCTGGATTAATGCACAGCAAACAATTCCTTTATATCCCGGTGCTACTCCCAATTCAATAATTAAGCCTGATATTGAAAAGCGCACTGAATTGGGGAACGGTAATTATTTTCTGGAATTTATCTCCCGCCCAACCTTATCCATTTATCTTCCGGAAGACAAAAAAGAAAAAACACCTGCTATTATAATTTGTCCGGGAGGCGGTTACTGGGGGTTGGCTATAAAGCATGAAGGAATTGATCCTGCAGAAGCTTTTCAGAAAATGGGAATAGCGTCCATTATTCTAAAGTACCGGATGCCGGGCGATAGCATAATGCCCGATAAAACGATCGGTCCTTTACAGGATCTGCAGGAAGCTATTAAAACCGTTCGTCTTCACGGTCTGGAATGGAATATTGATACCCTTAAAATTGGCGTATTAGGTTTCTCCGCAGGTGGTCATCTTGCGGCTTCAGCAGGAACACATTTTAATGACCCGGTAATTAAAAATGAAGAACATATTAATCTGCGCCCAAATTTCATGATCCTTATTTATCCTGTCATTAGCTTTACGGATTCTCTTACTCATCCGGGAACACGGGAAAACTTACTTGGGAAAAACCCATCTGAAGAAAAGGTGCGGTTCTTTTCTAATGAATTGCAAGTTAACGGGAATACGCCTCCTGCTTTTCTTGTACATGCAGGTAATGACAAAGTAGTGAATGTGGATAATAGCATTAGCTTTTACCAGGCATTGCAGAGGAATGGAGTGGATGCGGAATTACTTATTTATCCCAAAGGTGGACATGGCTTCGGGTTAAACAACATTACCACAAGCGACAAGTGGATAGATCATTGTAAAGAATGGCTGATAAGCAGTGGATGGCTAAAAAATTAACAGGCGGACATCTGTTTAAAGAAATAACGTTATTCTTTTAAAGTTTAGCTCGTATGATATTATTTAATGTAACTCGGAAATCCGCCTTCTAAGAAGGTGGATTCTTTAATTAGTATATCATAATTTTATTGTTCTAAAAATTGTTTGTTAATTGATTATTAGTCATAAATGAAAAAATTTAATATACCGGGCTTTTACAGAAGCTCTTTTATAACAAAGATTAAAGAAGCTAGAAATCTGAAAGATCCAAGGAAAGTGGACTTTTCTCCAACTCTTTTGGATTTTGGACCGATAAGATTTTATTTAGCGCGTCATTTTGGTTTTTGCTATGGCGTTGAGAATGCTATAGAAATATCTTATAAAACCGTTGAAGAAAACCCCGGCAAACGGATTTTCCTGTTAAGTGAAATAATTCATAATCCCGGTGTGAATAATGAACTTATGAACCGGGGGGTTAAATTCCTGATGGATGCTGCTGGCAGGCAATTAATAAGCTGGGATGAATTAAACAAAGATGATATTATAATAATTCCAGCATTTGGTACTACTATTGAAATACAAAATAGACTGAATGAAATCGGCATAAATCCTTATAAGTATAGCACCACTTGCCCGTTCGTTGAAAAGGTCTGGAACAGATCACATCAACTTGGGGAAAATAAATATACTGTAATAGTTCACGGTAAGCATTACCATGAAGAAACGCGTGCTACTTTTTCACACAGTATAAGAAATGCACATGTGGTAATTATAAAAAATATTGAAGAAGCTCAATTTCTCTCTTCCATCATCTTAAGCCAAAAGGATAAAGAGGAATTCTATTCCTTTTTTAAGGGCAAGTACTCTGATGGCTTTGATGTTAAAAGAGACCTTGACCGGATTGGAGTGGTAAATCAAACTACCATGCTTGCATCAGAAACACAGGCTATTGCGGAATATCTCAAAAATACGATGTTGAAGAAATTTGGTGAAGCGGAATTAATAGAACATTTTGCTGATACCAAAGATACTCTTTGTTATGCAACCAACGAAAATCAGGAAGCGACTTACGGTCTGCTGAAAAAAGACGCAGATTTTGCAATTGTAGTCGGGGGATATAACAGCAGCAACACCTTGCATATAGCTGAATTATGCGAAAGAAAGCTTAAAACCTATTTTATTTCCTCCGCACAAAAAATTATAACCAAGAAGGAAATCAATCATTTTAATTTAAATGAAAAAGTTGAAATACTAACAAAAAATTATTTCCCGGCAAAAAATCCTGTTAATGTTATTCTAACGAGCGGAGCCTCCTGTCCTGATGCAATAGTTGATGAAGTACTGCAAAGGCTGTTGACTTTTTTCGATAATACTAAAAATATAGATAAAATTTTAGAGAAAGTATTAGGAGATAATCTTTAATCTAATATTATTTCCCTAATTTTTTATTTGTTATAATTAAATTTTAATGTTAATCAAGTTACAACTTAACAATTATTATTTTAAATAAAAGCCGATATGATTGTACCCGCATTATTTGTTATTCTTTGTCTTATTAACTAAATTTTAAAGATAAAAATTAGAGGTCATCTTAAAGTGAGGGCAATAATTCCGGTAGCTGGGTTAGGAAGCCGCTTAAAACCACATACATATTCGACTCCTAAGGTGTTGATTAACGTCGGAGGGAGACCAATATTAGGGCATATTCTTGAAAAACTTTTAGAAGAAAAAGTTTATAATGCTACATTTGTTATCGGTCATCTGGGGGATATGATAATTGATTATGTGCGTTCTAAGTACCCTTCTATCAAGGCAGAATTTGTTGAACAACATGAAATGGAAGGCCTTGGACATGCTATTTATACTGCTATACCTACCATTGATGAAAAAGAAGTTTTCATAATTCTCGGCGACACAATTTTCGACGTAAACTTAAAAGATGTTTTTAAAAAGAAAGAAACTTCACTTGGAGTTAAAGAAGTTGAAGATCCCAGAAGGTTTGGTGTTGCTGTTGTTGAAGATGGGTATATAACGAAACTAATTGAAAAGCCGTTAATTCCGGCCTCAAATCTTGCTCTTGTCGGTCTTTATTATATAGCCAACTCGGAAATATTAATAAAAAGCTTAAATCGTCTTATTGAAAAAGATGTCAGAACAAAAGGCGAATTCCAACTTACAGATGCATTGCAGATGATGATTGAAGACGGTGAAAAGATAAAGGCTTTCCCGGTTGAAGGCTGGTATGACTGTGGAAAGCCGGAAACTTTGCTCTCTACGAATCAATATTTGCTGAATCAAAAAAGCGTAAGCAAAAAATTTGATAGTGTTATAATAAATCGTCCCGTTTTCATTCCCGAAGATGCAGAAATTAAAAATTCTGTTATTGGTCCTTATACAACAGTGGACAGCGGATGTAAGATAGATGAATGTATTATTAAAAATACAATTATAGGTTCAAATGTTCAGGTCTCAAAAACGCTTCTTGAAAATTCAATAATCGGAAGCAATGTTATAATTAGAGGCATGATTAAAAGATTAAATTCAGGCGATTCGTCCGAAATCGATTTTTTTTAATTCATTATTATAAATAGGATAGATTAGATATGTCATATTTCTTTACTTCCGAATCAGTATCCGAAGGACATCCGGATAAAGTCTGCGATGCAATATCCGACGGAATATTAGATGCAATATATAAACAAGATTCTAATGCGCGTGTAGCTTGTGAAACTTTTGTAACAACAGGACTTGTATTAGTAGGCGGTGAAATTACTACAAAAGCTTATATTGAAGTGCCCGATATAGTTAGAGAAACAGTTAAAAATATTGGATATACAAGTGCAGATTATAAATTTGACTCGGAGTCATGTTCCGTGCTGAATGCTATTCATTCACAATCGCCGGATATTGCTATGGGCGTTGATAAAGGCGGCGCGGGCGATCAGGGAATAATGTTTGGTTACGCTTGCGATCAGACACCGGAACTTATGCCTATGCCTATTATGTATGCTCATAAGCTTGTAAAAAAATTAGCAGATATAAGAAAGAAGAACAACGGATTAATGTCTTATCTGCGCCCTGATGGAAAGTCTCAGGTTACTATTGAGTATGATGAAAACAACAAGCCTGTCCGCGTTGATACTGTTGTTATTTCCACTCAGCATGATCCGGATGCAAAACAAAAAGTAATAAAAGAAGACGTAATTGAAAACATAATTAAAAAAGTTATACCTGAAAAATATATTGATAAAAACACAAAATATTTTGTCAATCCTACAGGCAGGTTTGAAATCGGTGGCCCTCATGGGGACAGCGGATTAACAGGCAGAAAAATAATAGTTGATACATACGGCGGTTGGGCTCCTCACGGCGGTGGTGCATTTTCGGGTAAAGATCCTTCCAAGGTTGATAGAAGTGCTGCTTATGCTGCAAGACATAT
>Ga0116114_1000349_pt1 | contig 31429 bp, 27 predicted proteins | sample June2015DPH_10_5_FD_89823 | JGI IMG/M metagenome (GOLD analysis project Ga0116114, IMG submission 89823) | Peatland microbial communities from SPRUCE experiment site at the Marcell Experimental Forest, Minnesota, USA - June2015DPH_10_40 | ecosystem: Environmental > Terrestrial > Soil > Wetlands... | reverse complement strand
GACGGCGGGTCGTCCGATGCTGATGTAGGTGAATCCGTGTTGCTGCATGGTTATTGGGTCGAAGAGGTTGCGTCCATCGACGACGATGGGGTATCGCATGGCGGCGTAGAGGCGCTTGAGGTCGAGGGCGGCGAACTCTCGCCAGTCGGTGAGGACGAGCAGGGCGTCTACGTCGGAGGCCGCGGCGTAGGCGTCTTCTGCGTACTGAAGCTGAGAGCTGGCGGGAAGCTCCTGCTGGGCGCGCTGGATGGCGGCGGGGTCGTAGGCGACGATGGAGCATCCTTCGGCGAGCAGCATCTCGACCAGATCAATGGCGGGGGACTCGCGGATGTCGTCGGTGCCGCCCTTGAAGGCGAGGCCGAGGACGGCGAGGCGTTTTCCGCGCAGCGTCCAGAGGGCAGAGCGGACCCTGGCGAGGAAGCGCGTCTTCTGGTCGGTGTTGATCTTTTCCACTTCGGTGAGGAGGCTGAAGTCGATGCCAAGCTGCTCGGCGACGGAGCGGAATGCGGCGACGTCCTTGGGAAAGCAGGAGCCACCATAGCCGATTCCGGGGCGGAGGAAGCGCGGGCCGATGCGGGTGTCGAGACCGATGCCGCGGGCGACCTGCTCGATGTTTGCGCCGGTGGCCTCGCAGAGGTTGGAGACGGCGTTGATGAAGGAGATTTTGAGGGCAAGAAATGCGTTGGTGGCGTGCTTGATGATTTCGGCGGACTTGGTGGAGGTAAGCAGCAGGGGCGGAGGGGCTGCGGCGGAGCAGCGGCCGGGAATGGCGCCTGGCTGCGCGTAGTAGGCGCCGGAGGTGAGCGGGGCGTAGATGCGGCTGAGGAGGCTGGCGGCGGGCTCGGAATCGGCTCCGACGACGATGCGGTCGGGGTGCAGGAAGTCGGCGACGGCGGTTCCCTCGCGCAGGAACTCGGGGTTGGAGACCACGTCGAAGAGGCTGCGGGCGACGCCGTTGCGCTCGATGGAGCGGCGAATCCACTCGTTGGTGTAGACCGGGACGGTGGATTTTTCGACGATGACCTTGTAACTGGAGAGGGAGCGGGCGATCTCGCAGGCGACGGATTCGACGTAGGAGAGGTCGGCATCTCCGGTCTCGGACTGGGGCGTGCCGACGGCGATGAAGATGGCGTCCGAGGCGCGGGTGGCCTCGTGGAGGCCGGTGGAGAAACGGACGCGGGTGTTGCGGTGACGCTCGAGGAGCTGCGGGAGGTGGTTCTCGTGGATGAGGGTGTCTCCGGACTGGAGGGCGGCGACCTTGCGCTCGTCGTTATCGACGCAGACGACGTCGTGGCCGATCTCGGCGAAGCAGACGGCGGCGACCAGGCCGACGTAACCCGATCCAACGACTGCGATTTTAATGGGTTTGCTCACGGTCAGCGGCGACGAGGTCCTCGGCAATGCATTGATTGCAGTCTAGTGGATTTCCGGGCGAAGCGGAAATCGTTCTCAGGCCGGTGGCGACGACCGTACCCAAAGCGGGGCTAACTGCGAGGTTCCCGAGGGCACGATTTGCTTCCTTGAAGTAAGGAGGGTCGAGTAGACTAGCTGGAATGGGTCCCACGAAGTCACAGTACCCCGCCCCCGTTGGCTTGACCGATCTGCCGGGCCCGGGGTCCGAGATTGGCGACACATCGTTGACCGAGGCGGTGGTGACACTGCGCAAGCGGCGATGGGTGCTGATTGTGGCAGTGGTGCTGGGCGCGATCTACGGCTCCTACAAGGCGTTTACGCAGCCCAAGTTCTATGAGGCGGCCGGTACCATCCAGGTCCACAATGGGGCGTCGAACGAGTACCGGGTGGACCTGTATTCCGAGTACGGCGACGCGGACACCAGGATGAACACCGAAGCCTCGATCCTGAAGAGCGACGCGTTGCTGGCGACGGTGGCGAGCGAGATGAATCTGGCGAACAACCCGGCCTTCTCCGGAGTGCCCCCGGGATCGCATCTTTCGCTGGACGACCCCAACGTGCGCGCGAGAGTGGTGGGCGCGCTGCAGGGCGGTCTGAATGTGACTCTGGTCCCGCATACGGAGATGATGCGCATCAGTTATTCCAGTCTGAGTGCGAAGTTGTCGGCGGACATTGTGAACAAGGTGGTCGACGACTACATCCAGCGGAGTTACCAGACGCCGGTGGAATCGACCATGAAGGTCTCGCATTGGCTTTCCGGCCAGTTGGAGGAACTGAAGACGGAGGTCGAGCAGTCGCAGCAACAGATGATGGAGTTGCAGCGGAAGCTGGGGGTGCTGGGGTACGATTCGACACACAGCGAGTTGGGGACGTCGCTGGAAGGGCTGCTGGCGGCGGAGGGCAACGCGAAGGTTGCGCGCATCAACGCCGAATCGCGCTACCGGATGATCGCGGGGATGGACCCGAATACGATCGAAGGATCGATCGAGACGACGCCTGGCACCATGCCGGGCGAGCTGAATGCGCTGCGTGGGCAACTGGCGACGGCGAAGGCGACCTACGCCGAGCTGACGGCACAGGACGGCCTGGGGCCGAACAATCCGCGGGTGAAGTCCTTGCAAGCGCAGATCGGCGAGCTGACCAAGGAGATCGACACCGAGCAGAACCGGCTGGAGCTGCAAGCCAAGGAGAACTATCTGGCGGCCAAGGCTGCGGAAGACAAGACCGAGCAGGAGCTGGACGCGCGCAAGGCCGAAGCCTACCAGCAGGGCGACGATCTGGTGAAGTACACGATTCTGCAGCGCGAGTACGAACAGAACCGCGCACTGTACGACGGACTGGAGCAGCGGCTGGAGACGGCCAAGGTGCAGGCGGGCCTGGAAGCCCTGGAAGTGGACGTGATCGACCAGGCGCTGCCGCCGGTGAGTCCCACGATGCGATCGCCCTCGTCGATCATTTTGTCGACGACCGTATTTTTTCTGCTTGGCGGCATCGTGATTGTGTTCATTTTGGAGGGCCTGGAAACGGGGCTGCATAACATCCAGGAGATCGAGGCGGTGATGGAGATGCCATCGCTGGCGATCATTCCGCAGGCCAAGCGGGCGAGCGTGGAGCAGATGGAGTCGATGACCACGGCACAGCGCAACGTCAATGTTCTGACCCAGCCCAAGTCTCAGTTTACCGAGTCGTTCCGTGCGCTGCGAACGTCGCTTCTGCTGTCCACCTCGGGGCAGCCGCCGCGGTTCATCCTGTTTACCAGCGCGATGCCCTCGGAGGGCAAGACAACGATGGCGAGCAACCTGGCGTGCATTCTGGCACAGAGCGACGTGCGCGTTTTGCTGATGGACGCCGACCTGCGCCGGTCGAACATGCACCACCGGTTTGGACTTACGGGAAAGATCGGACTGACGACCGTTCTGGCGGGCACGTCGACGCTGGAGGAGGCCCTGCAGCATGTTCCCGAGATCCCCAACCTGGACATTCTGCCCAGCGGTCCGCTGCCTCCGTTCCCGACTGAGATGCTGAGTTCGGAGGCGATGCTGGCTCTGATGGCGAGGCTGGGGAAGATGTACGCTCACATTGTGATCGATTCTCCGCCTGTGCTGTCGGTGACCGACGCCGTGGTTCTGGGGCGTATGGTGGACGCGGTGGTGCTGGTGATCCGGCACGGCAAAGAGAGCAAGAATGTGATGCGGCGGGCGCGCGACCTTCTGGCCCGCTCGGGGGCCCCGATGGCCGGGCTGGTGCTGAACGCGGTGGATGTGAACTCGCCCGACTATTACGGGTACTACGGATATCTGGGCTACTCGTACGGGAACGTCGATGCCGACACGTGGGAGACGGGCGCGGAAGGGAAGGCCAAGCAATGACCAGGGACTTCGCGACCAGGAACTTAGCGAGCGGGAGCCGGGCCCTTGCAACGGTCCTGGCCGCGTCTTTCTGGGCCGCGGCGATGGCCGGTCCGGCAGGCGCACAGACGAGCGTGGCGCCAGCGTCGAGCGCGGCTGCGGCGCAGGCCGCGACCACGGCGGAGACGCCTCTGGCCAACCAGTCGATGCTCTATCCGGGCGAGGATTTCAAGTTAAGCCCAGGAGACCTGATTTCGGTGCGGGTTTTCATGCAACCGGACTACCAGGCGACCGTGCGTGTGGGTCTGGACGGCACGGTGGAGCTGCCCTTTCTGGGCCGAGTTCCGCTGCAGGGCCTGACGGTGCGCGGGGCGCAGACCCTGATCGCGGACCGGCTGCGGACGGGAGGGTTTTATAAAGATCCCGAGGTCACGATCCAGGTGCAGGACACGGTGAACGGCTCGGTGCTGGTCACCGGGGAACTGCGCGCCACAGTGCCCGTCTCCACGGAGAGGAGCCTGCGGGAGGTACTGCTGATTGCGGGCGGCTTGCCGGCGACGGCGAGCCATACGGTGAAGATCGTGCGGCCGGGGTTGGCCGAGCCGATCGTGGTGGATCTGGGGACGGACCTGGCGGCCAGCACCACGGCGAACATTCCCGTCCGCCCGCACGACATCATCCAGATCACGCGCGCAAGCGTGGTGTATGTGCTGGGTGCGTTCTCGCACCAGGGCGCGGTGCCGCTGGACCAGGCCACACCGCTTACGCTGTTGCAGGTGGCGGCGCTCAGCGGAGGGATCAACTTCGAGGGCAAATACGCCGATCTGCGTCTGATCCGCACCGTGGGGACAGAGCGCAAGCTGGTCGATGTCGACATCAAGAAGGTGCGCGAGGGCAAGGCCCCCGACCCGGTGCTGCAACCCAACGACATCGTCTTCCTGCCGACCGACGCGATGAAGGCCACGCTGAAGAGCCTGGGCACCAGCGGCGTGATCGGACTGGCCACCCTTTTGATTACGATCCACAATTACTAGAGAAGACTGCTGGAAGCGGCGTTGGAGCGTGGGCAGACCTGCGCAAGCGAGCAAGGGGAGATGGGAGAGATGGATGACCTCCGGGCCTGAACGATCGAACCCACGCAGGGGCCGGCGGGTTCGTCTGGCCTACCTGGCGAGCCACCCGATCCAGTACCAGGCGCCTCTGCTGCGGCGGATCGCCGAGGAGCCGGACGTCGATCTTACGGTGTTCTACGGTTCGGATTTTTCGGTGCGTGGATACCTCGACGAGGGCTTCGGCGTAGGGGTGAAGTGGGACATTCCACTGCTGGACGGATACAGGCATGAGTTCCTGCCCAAGTTGCGCGACCGGGGAAGGGTGAGCGTGGCGAGCCCATTGAACTACGGCATCGTCGGCCGCCTGCGCGGACGCGGGGGCGATGCGGCGTTCGATGCGCTGTGGGTGCATGGATACGCGACGGTGAATGCGCTGCATGGAATTGTGGCGGCGAAGGCGCTGGGCATTCCCGTGCTGCTGCGCGCGGACATGTGGCTGCGCGACCGCGAGCGAAGCGGCTTCAAGCTGGCGCTCAAGAATATTTTTTTTGCGGGGCTGAAGCGCATGGTGGACGGTGTGCTGTCGGTGGGGACGCTGAACGCGGAGTACTGGCGTCACTACTTCGGCGACGACGTTGCGCAGTTTCTGCTGCCGTACGCGGTGGACAACCAATGCTTTGCCCAGCGCGCGCGCGCGGCCGCGGCAGGGCGGGCCGCTTTGCAGGCAGAGCTGGGAGTGGAGCCGGCGCGGCCGGTGATTTTGTTTGCCGGGAAGCTGCAGGCGCGCAAGCATTGCGACCACCTGATTGAGGCGTATGCGCGACTTTCGCGGCGAGCGGGCGAGGAGCCGCGCGCGGTGCTGGTGATCGTGGGCGACGGTGCGGAGCGGGCGGCGCTGGAGCGGCAGGCGGCGGCGACCGGCTTCGGCAGCATCCGCTTCTGCGGCTTTCGCAACCAGTCGGAGCTGCCGCGCTTCTTCGACCTGGCGACGGTCTTCGTGCTGCCCTCGCGGCACGAGCCGTGGGGACTGATTGTGAATGAGGTGATGAATGCGGCGCGGCCCGCGGTTGTTACCGACGACGTGGGATGCGCGCCGGACCTGATCGAGGACGGAGTGAACGGGTGCATCTATCCGGTGGGCGACGTGGACGCGCTGGCCCGGGCGCTGGAGCGCGTGCTGGAGCCGGGCGTGGCCGAGGCGATGGGGCACCGCGCCTTCGAGCGCATCCAGAGCTGGAGCTTCGAGGAGGACGTGCGCGGACTGCGGCAGGCGCTGGAGCATGTTGCGCCGGGGTTTGCGGCGTAGCTAGTTGTGAGTTGTGAGTTGTGAGTTGCGAATTGCGAGCTTTCTTAGGCTTTGCAGGCGGGCCAGGATGAGAGCGACCTGATGGTCGTTGTGGTAGCCGTCGCGCCGGGCGCGCTCGCGGCCTGCGCGGGCAATGCGCTCGCGGGCGGCTTCATCGGGCAGGTAGAGCCTGATCTTGTGAAGACACTCTTCGAAGGTGGAAAAAAAGACGGCCTCCTTGTCTTCCGTGAAACGGCTGAGATGGCCGGGTGAGCGCTCGACCAGCAGGAAGCCGCCGCAGCCGGCGATCTCGAAGCTCTTGTGTGCGACCTCATCCTGGTTGGAGCGGGTGAGGAAGCTGAGATTGATCTTCGATCGCCAAATCCCATTGCGATACGCATCCTGCGAGAGTTCCCCTTCGCGAAAGAGCTTTGCGAAGCCGGCAGAGTCGAGAGCGCGCTGCCACGCCCGCGTTGCGCCTGAGATAACGACGGGCACGCCCGCCTGTGAAAGCCGGCTGAGAAACTGGGCGCGGTCATCGTAGGGCGAACCGATAAAGGAGACCTCGCGGTTGCGGTCGGCGTCTGACCAGCCATGGGGGGGAGGATAGTGCGTGTCGGGGTCGTAGGCGGTCTGGATCTTGATGACCTCGCGGGCGCCGCGCCGCTTGAGGTCGGATACGCTGATGTCGCGCTGGGTGCAGTGGAGATCGAAACAAGGAATGGACTTCTTGTAGAGACGCAGACCTGAGTCGCGGCGCGGACCGAATGCGTTGTCGATCATGTAACAGACGGTCTGGATGCCCATGGCGCGACAGCGGAGAACGGTGGGGGGCTGGAGCTGGTGGACCTTGTCCGCCCACAGGAGGTCGGGCTTGTGCTGGGCGGCGAGGCGGAGGAGATCTCGATTGAGGCGCTGCACATTTGGGCCGGCAGCCAGCAGGAAACCGACTTTGCCGAGAACCGTGTTGCCGAAAGAGTAGCGGTCCGTGTCCAGCGGGATGATCTGATGCCCCATGCGCTGGAGGGCCAACATGCGCGCCCTGGCTGAGCTTCCCAGTTGCAACGGACTGACATATAGAATCTTCATGCACGCGCACTCCTATGCATGTTAACACCGTGGGGTCCCTGCAACCGAGCGGAGCGCAAACGAGTTGCTCAGAGGAGATGGCAGGACGCGCATGGGCGGAAGACTGCATGGAAGCTTGCAGGCGATGGGGATGGGGATGGGATGGGCCGATGTTTGCGGCGCAGGCCATCCGGCAGCACCTCATCGCAGAAGTAACCTCTTTTGCGACGATTGAAGCAGGGATCGAGGTTACTTTGGTGGTGCGTAGCGCGGCGTTTTCGGCCATCGCTTCGTGAGAGAATACGCTTGCAGGATGATGAATTGTTTTCTCCGGGTGTGGGGTGCGCATGTGTGGAATCGCGGGATTCGTCTCGACGGAAGAGGCGGTCGAATCCTCTTCGGTTGATGCTGTTCGGCGCATGACGGAACGGATGCGCCTGCGCGGCCCCGATGCGGCGGGAGTGTGGACGGGCAAAGGCGCGGTGCTGGGCCACCGGCGGCTCGCCATTCAGGACCTAGATGCGCGCTCCAACCAGCCGATGGTCAGCATCGACGGCGAGTACAGCATCACCTTCAATGGCGAGATATACAACTTTCACGAACTGCGCAGCGAGCTGGAAGCGGAGGGCGTAGCGTTCCGCACAACCTCCGACACGGAGGTATTGCTGGCCCTGTATGCGCGGGAGGGGGAGCGCATGTTGCCGCGGCTGCGCGGCATGTTTGCCTTTGTGATATGGAGTGCGAGTACGCGCGAGGCGTTTCTGGCGCGCGATCCCTATGGGATCAAGCCGCTTTATTACGCACAGACGGGGCGCGGCGTGGTGTTTGCGTCGCAGGTGAAGGCGATCCTGGCGTCGGGGCTGGTTTCGCCGGCGAGCGAGCCGGCCGGACTAGCAGGGTTCTATCTGTGGGGCAGCGTTCCGGGGCCCTGGACGCTGTATCGGGGGGTCTTCGCGCTGCCGGCCGGGTGCTGGATGCGGGTGCGCGCAGGCCGGGCGGAGACGCCGGTGTGCTGGAACGACATCCGCGACAACTGGCGGCAGCAAGGGGTCCGGCTCTCCCGCGATGAGTTGCAGGAGGTGGTGCGCAAGGCGGTGACGGATTCGGTGCGCGCCCACCTGGTCTCCGACGTTCCGGTGAGCGTGTTTCTGTCGGGAGGGGTCGATTCAGGAACGATGGCCGGCCTGATCTCCGAACTGGGCGGGCAGGTGGAGGGGATCACCGTAGGATTTGAGGAGTTTGTCTCGCGGCATGAGGACGAGGTGCCATGTGCCGCCATCATCGCCAAACACTATGGTCTGCCGCACTCTGTGCGGCGCATCTCGCGGGCCGAGTTCGAGCAGGACATGCCGCGGATTCTGGATGCCATGGACCAACCCTCCATCGATGGCGTGAACACCTGGTTTGCCGCCAAGGCTGCGGCCGAACGCGGGTATAAGGTGGTGCTCTCCGGGGTGGGCGGCGACGAGCTGTTCTACGGCTACAACCTGATGAAGCAGCTTCCCCGCGACGCGCGGCTGGGAAGGACGGCTGCGGCGATGCCCGGTGGCCGAACTCTGGTGGGTGCGGCGTGCACCTATCTGGCCAATGGAACGAGGCATCCCAAGCTGAAGGGCGTCGCGCAGTACATGAACACGCTGGAGGGAGTGTACTTTCTGAAGCGCTGCCTCTTCCTGCCCCAGGAGCTGCCCCTGCTGATGGGCGAGGAGAGAGCGCGGGAGGGGTTGGCGCGGTTGGGCGGCCGGCCTCCCGGCATGAGCAAGGCCAATGCGGTCACTGACGCGGCGGGGGTATGCCTGTTGGATTCGACGCTCTATCTGCGCAACCAGTTGCTGCGCGACAGCGACTGGGCCAGCATGGCGCACTCCCTGGAGTTGCGCACGCCGCTGGTGGATGCAGCCTTGCTGGACGCGCTGAGGTTGTATCACAGGAGTTTTACTGGAGGATTCGGCAAGAGGCTGCTGGCGCAATCTCCGGCGAACCTATTGGCGGAGGAGATCATCACTCGACCGAAGTCGGGGTTCGATGTGCCCATGACGCAGTGGCTGGCCGCGGCCACCGAGCAACGCGCGTGGAGCAGCATGGACCTGCTGGCAGATCGCGGAACCCCCTGGACACGCCGCTGGGCCAAGGTGGTGCTGGACGAGGGATTCAAGGATGGGCGATGAGAATCCTGCACTTCATCGCATCGATCGATTCGGCCACGGGCGGACCGGTTGAGGGACTGCGGCAACGCTGCGTGATCTATTGCAACAGCGGGCATGAGGTCGAGGTGGCTACGCTGGACTCGCCCGCATTCGTTGCGAAGTGCGACTTTCCGGCCAAGGTGATTGGACTGGGGCCGGGCTGGGGAACGTACCGCTACTCGCGCCATGCGATGCCGTGGCTGAAGGCCAATCTGGCGCGCTTCGACGTGGTGTTCATCAACGGCATATGGAACTACAACACGCTGGCCGGCTATCGCGCGCTAGCCGGCGGCAAGATTCCCTGGGCCATATTCACTCACGGCATGCTGGACCCCTACTTCGAGAGGCGATTTCCGCTGAAGCACCTGAAGAAGACGCTCTATTGGCATGTCATCCTGCGAAGGGCGATGCGCGATGCGAACGCGGTGCTGTTTACCTGCGAAGAAGAGAGGGTCCTGGCGCGGCAGTCGTTCTCGCGATACAGCGTGCGCGAAGCGGTGGTGCCGTATGGAACATTCGGCCCGAACTGCGACACCGCGGCGGCCAGCAAGGAGTTCCTGGCACGATGGCCGGAGCTCGGCGGCAGACGGCTGGCGATCTTCATGGGCCGAATCCATCCCAAGAAGGGGACCGACCTGCTGATCGAGGCATTCGCCGAGACGCTGGGCAAAGATGCGGCGTGGCAGTTGGTGATTGCGGGCCCCGACCAGATCGGATGGCGAAAGGAACTGGAGGCGCTGGCTGAGCGGTTGGGCGTGGCCCAGCGGATTACCTGGACCGGAAGCCTGGTGGGCACGCTGAAGTGGGGCGCCCTCTCGGCCTCGGAGGTGCTGGTGCTTCCCTCGCACCAGGAGAACTTCGGGATCGTGGTGGCAGAGGCGCTGGCATGCGGGCTGCCTGTGATCGTCTCCCAGAAGGTCAACATCTGGCGGGAGGTGGTGAAGTGCGGGGCAGGGCTGGTGGGAGCGGATACAATCGAGGGAACCAAGAGCAGCCTGCGCCGCTGGGCGGCGCTGAGCGCGGAGGAGATTGCGGCCCTGAGAATGCGCGCCAGAAAGTGCTTCGAGGGTGAGTTCGACTTCAACCACACCGCCAAAATTGTGATGGAGAATGTGGAGTGCGTGGCCCGGGGCTCTAAGAGCGAAGAACAGTTGTGAGTTGTGAGTTGTGAGTTGTGAGTTACGGATTGGGATGTGAGGCAGCGGCGGGAATGGCGAAGGATGTGCATTACAACGCGGCGGAGCATATTGCGGCGGAGACGGCGGCGGACCCGTATCTGCGGCCGTCATTTGCGGCCAGCGACCGCGCGCGGCGGCTGCTGTGGAACCTGTGCCGCACGGTGCTGTATCGCCCGTCGCCGCGACCGATGCACGCGTGGCGAGCGTTCCTGCTGCGGCGCTTTGGCGCGACGCTGGGGCCGAACTGCCACTTCTATCCGGGGTCGAAGGTGTGGGCCCCGTGGAAGCTGGAGTGCGCGGACGCGGTGTCGGCGGGCGATGGAGCGGAGATCTACAACCCCGCGCCGATGCGCCTCGGGTCGCACGCGATCCTGTCGCAGGATGCGTACCTGTGCGGCGCGACCCACGACCTGGACGATGCGCGATTTCCGCTGCTGGCCTACGCGATGGAGATTGGAGCGTATGCGTGGGTGTGCGCGCGTGCCTCGGTGGCGCCGGGCGTGAACGTGGGCGAGGGCGCGGTGCTGGGGATGGGCTCGGTGGCAACGCGCGATTTGGAGCCGTGGACAATCTACGCTGGAGTTCCCGCGGTGAAGGTGAAAGAACGCAAGCGAACAAGTTCGGCGGGATGATGCAGCTCAGTCCCACATCTCAGAATCGAGATGTGGGGCACCCGAGTTTGTGGCAGACCACTCAGCCGCGGAGCTTGGCGAGGAGGTCGTTGGGGTGGACGGGCTTGGCGAGGACCTCGAACTCGTGGCCCTCGTGGCGCGCCTTCTCCAACAGGCCGGCGGTGGCGGCCTGGCCGCTGAAGAGCAGGACCTTGCAGTTGGGCCTGCGGGTGCGCGTGGCGATGGCGGTCTCGATGCCGTTGATGCCGGTCATGATGACATCGGTGATGAGCATGTCTGGCTGGAAGCTGTCGAGCGCCTCGATGGCAGCCTCGCCGCTGTAGACGGCGCGCGCCTCGAAGCCGGCCTGGTTGAGGATGACGGCCAGCGTGTTGGCGATGACCTGTTCGTCGTCGGCGACGAGGACCCTGAACCTGGACGATGTTGCGGCGGGCGCTTGAGTCATGCGGAGTGTCCCCTGGAGTGAATGGTGCGGAAGGCTGCGGGACGGATGCACTGCCCGGCCCGCGACCCGTTCTTCGCGTATAGGGCAATGATACCCCGGACGGAGCGAGGGTGTCGCTCGGCGGCGCGACCTGCCGGCGTAGAGCGCGAGCGGTCCCCGCGGATTCCTTGGCCGCCGTTGCTGTATTCTTGATGCAGCGACGCAGGGGGGTGAGTCCGAGCCTCTGCACTCCGAGGTTCTCCGATTGCGCAAGGCTGAACTCGTCTCGCCCAGGGCTGTTCCCCTCCCGCTGAAGGCCACGCTGGTGTCGATCTTCGCCGCGCTGGTCTGTCTCACAGGTTGGGGCATGCCCGTCTGGGGCCAGGAAGCCGGTGGGGCTGGCGGCGCGCAGAGCTGCGGCTTCACGTGGAGCTACAGTTCGGATTCGAGCCGCATCATGATCGGCGAGGCCGAGCAACGGCGCATCTGGACCCTGGGCGTCGAGTACACCCACCTGCTGCACCAGGGCCATTGGGTGCGCTGGGACTATGCGGGATCGCTGATGCCTCTGTTCGAGGAGAGCGACCCGACCGACATTGGCACCGTGTACACCTACAACGGGGAGAATGTCGTGACGCCACAGACGCCGTTTCGGGTGACTACCGTGGACTATGGGCCGGTGGGGATCGAGCCCACGGGGAAGAGTACGTCGGTCCCACTGTACGCGCGCTACGGACGGGAGAGCACCTATTCCGCGGCGTTCTCACCGCTGGGCGTCAGGACCAGCGCGCTGCAGCGGTGGCGCGTCCAGCCAAGCTTCGCCTTCGATCTCGGCTTCGTCGTCTCTGCGCGCGACATCCCGGTGGACGATGCGGACTGGTTCAACTTCATGTTCGCGTTCGGCCCAGGCGTGCAGTTCATCACCAGCAGGCGGTCTTTCCTGCGGCTGGAGTATATCTATCGCCACACCTCCAATGCCGGCCTGGGAGATGTGAATCCCGGCGTTGACCAGGGTGTCGTCCGCCTGACCATGAGCCGCCGCTGGTAGGGTTCTGGCCGGCCTGCGCCCAGCGCGCGATGCACGGCGAAGTGCCGGGTGCGAATGCTAATCTAGAGCTATGAAGTTCGGAGTTCTGGTCTTTCCCGGTTCCAACTGCGATCAAGACACGCACCACGCAATCGGCGCGGTGGCGGGCGTTCCTGTGACGTATCTGTGGCACGAGTCGCACGACCTGGAAGGCTGCGACGCGGTGCTGGTGCCGGGCGGATTCGCGTACGGCGACTACCTGAGGACTGGCGCGATTGCGCGCTTTGCGCCCATCATGCAGAGTGTGCGGCGATTTGCCGACGCGGGCGGACTGGTGCTGGGCATATGCAACGGATTCCAGATTCTGTGCGAGGCGGGGCTGCTGCCCGGCGCGCTGATGCGCAACGCGTGCCAGCGATACGTCTGCCGCCATCTGCATCTGAGGGTGGAGACGACGGCCTCGGCGTTCACCAATGGGTTGGCGCGCGGGCAGGTGCTGCAGATGCCCATCGGGCACATGGAGGGCAACTACTACTGCGACGCGGAGACGCTGGCGACGCTGAAGCGCAACGACCGCATTGCGTTCCGCTATGCGACGGCGGCGGGCGAGATTACGGCAGAGGCCAATCCCAACGGATCGCTGGAGAACATTGCGGGGATACTGAGCGAGAGGCGCAACGTGCTGGGCATGATGCCGCATCCGGACCGATCGAGCGAGAAGCTGCTGGGGTCGGCCGACGGGCTGCTGCTGTTCCAGGCGATGGCGCGCAGCCTGGCCGCGGCGTAGGGAGAACCGGCTCGGCGACTACCCCACCCTGCGGCGATAAAGCTGCCGCGAGGATGGGCCACCCGCTGGCGCAGCCTGGCCGCGGCGTAGGGCGGTCACACACGAAACACGCGCGGGGGTGATACTCTTGCGTTGCGATGATTGATATTCATCATCATCTTCTGCACGGGGTGGACGACGGGGCCGATAGCCTGGAGACCTCGGTGGAGATGGCCCGGCTGGCGGTGGCCGAGGGCATCACGCACGTGGTGTGTACGCCGCACGCGAACAGCTATTACGACTTCGATCCAGGCATGAACGCGGCCAAGGCCGACAAGCTGCGCGGGCGGCTGGCCGAGCTGAAGATTCCGCTGACGCTGGGCCTGGGATGCGACTTTCACCTGTCGTATGACAACGTGAAGCTGGCGCAGGCTGACCCGGCGCGATTCAGCATCAACGGGCTGGGCTACCTGCTGGTGGAGGTGCCGGACTACGGGCTTCCGCCGGGGCTGGCCGAGACCTTCTATCAACTGCAACTGGCGGGGCTGACGCCGATCCTGACCCACCCGGAGCGCAACCCCACGCTGCAGAACGAACCAGCGCGGCTGATCGAGTGGCTGCGCGCAGGCGTGCTGCTGCAGGTGACGGCGGACGCGCTGACCGGACACAAGGGCCGGCGCGCGGAGCAGATGGCGCACGACATGCTGGAGAGACGGTGGATCCACTTTCTGGCCACGGACGCGCACAACACCACGACTCGCCCGCCGCGCATGCGCGAGGCACGCGATCTGGTGGCCAGTAAGTTCGGCGCAAGCTACGCGCACAGCCTGTGCGTGACGAACCCGATGGCAGCGTTTGAGGGCCATGAGTTCGAGGCGAAAGAGGAGCCGCGCGGGCTGGAGGAAGAGGTGAAGATTCCGGGCTTGTGGCAGCGCATGGCTGCGTGGCTGAAGCGCCGTTAGAGGCCGAGGCCACCGTCGACGGCGAGGAGCTGGCCGGTGATGAAGTGGGGGCCGGTGGCGAAGAAGAGGACGGCGGCGGCAACGTCGTCGGGGGCGCCGTTGCGGCGCATGGGGGTCTTCGCAGCAAAGCGGGCGTAGGCCTCGTCGATCTCTCCCTGCACAATCATTCCCGGCACAACGCAGTTGACGCTGACCTCGGGCGCCCAGGCCTTGGCCATGGTCTGGGAGAGCATGTGCAGGGCGGCCTTGGAGGTGCAGTAGTGGGCGTGCGTGGCCCAGGGATGCGTGCCGCCCAGTGAACCGATGTTGATAATCCGTCCGCCGCGGCCGTGGGCTGCGCGCAGATGCGGGTAGGCGGCCTGGGCGACCAGGAAGGGCGCGCGCGTGTTGGTGGCGAAGACGCGGTCCCACTGCTCGGATGTGATCTCTTCCAGCGCGGCCTGCTCGAAGAGGCCGGCGTTGTTGACCAGAATGTCGAGCCGGCCGAACTCCTCGATGACGGCGGCGACGGATTGGCGGATGCTTTCGGCGTCGGTGAGTTCGGTGCGGACGGCGAAGGCATCGACGCCGAAGCTGGCCAGCACGCGCACTGTGTCTTCGGCATCAGGCTGCGAGTCGCGATAGGTGATGGCGACGTTGGCGCCGCTGGCCGCAAGCGCGAGCGCGATGGCGCGGCCGATGCGCCTGGCCCCGCCGGTGACCAGGGCGGCGCTGCCCGTAAGCGGGGCGGATACGATTCGTGGTTCCCTGCTCTCAGGCTCAGGCATGGCGGGCTCTACGGCTGCGGCGTGGCGGCGGAGGAGGTGGATGAGGAGCCGGGCGCGGGCGGCGGCGCGGGCGCAGCGGAAGAGGGCGCGGAGGGGGTTGTCGGCGTGGCCGTCGCAGGCTTGGGGCGGACCGGCTCCTGCACGCCGGGCTTGAGCTCCGCGGGCTTGCCGGTGTTGTCGATGTAGGCCGAGACCTGCGCCTTGGGCCGCTGCATGGTGATGAGGATCTGGCGGCTGGCCTCGTTGACGACGTAGTCCTCGGCGAAGGTGGCGAAGCCGTCGGCGATGACCTGGATGGTGACCTTGCTGCCGGTGGGGATGACGTCGATCACGGCCTTGCCGTCGGGGTCGGTCTTCATCTCCATATTGCCCTCGTCGCGGCCATCCTTGGTGGGATGAAAGACGACGGCGGCGTTCATGATGGGCTTCTTGTTGAAGCCCTTGAGCACGGTGACCTCGATGTGCGAGGTATCGGGCGGCGCCTTGTACTTGCGGCCATGCTGCTCCGGCGTGGTGGAGTCGTCCTGTGCGCGGGCGCAGAGGGGCGCGAGCGGAACCAGGAGCGCGAGGAGGCAGAGGGCCAGCGCGAAAAGAGAGGCGCGGCCGGAGTGGGTGCGGAGAGGGTTGCGGAGCAGCATTCACACATTTTACGCCGAGAAGAGCGGCGTGGGTGGGCGTGGAATGGTGTGCGGGGTGTTCGCGGTCGATCGATACAATATGAGTGACTTTCACTCAGATTTCACCGGGACGGCTTGACAGGGCGGGGAGAGGTGGCCTATCGTTAGCAATCGAGGGGCCTGAGTGCTAATGGGCACGGCGGGCCACTCTGACGGCTGAACGGCTGCGCGGCGGATGTGCCGAGGCTGCGGTTGGCCGGAGAGGTTTCTGCATCCAACCATTTTGCACCAACATTTCTGAGCAACAAGGAGAGAACCACAATGGCAACAACAAAGTTTACCCCCCTGCACGACCGGATTCTGGTCCGTCGTCTGGAAGAGGGCGAGAGCGTACGCGGCGGCATCATCATTCCGGACACGGCCAAAGAGAAGCCGCAACAGGGCGAGGTGATTGCCGTAGGCAAGGGCAAGTCCAACGACGAGGGCAAGGTCTTCCCGCTGGACGTGAAGGCGGGCGACACGATTCTGTTCGGCAAGTACTCGGGCACCGAGATCAAGCTGGACGGCGAAGAGTACCTGATCATGCGCGAAGAGGAAGTGCTGGGCATCGTCAAGAAATAGGTGCTTCGGTACTTCGTGCCGTTCTCGACCGCGCTCTCGCGCGGTAACGACAACAAAGCCGAAATTTCGGCGACGCAACATTAAAATTTTCGACCGGCCAATGAGCCGGTGACAGGAGCAGCACAATGGCAAAACAGATATTGCATGGAGAAGAATCGCGGCAGGCAATCCTGCGCGGAGTGAACATACTGGCTGATGCGGTGAAGGCGACGCTCGGCCCCAAGGGACGCAACGTCGTCATCGAGAAGAAGTTCGGATCGCCGACGATCACCAAGGACGGGGTGACGGTGGCCAAGGAGATCGAACTGGCCAACGCGACCGAGAACGTGGGCGCGCAACTGGTGAAGGAAGTGGCGTCGAAGACCTCGGACATCGCGGGCGACGGCACCACGACGGCGACCGTGCTGGCGCAGGCGATCTACCGCGAGGGCGTGAAGACGGTGGCTGCGGGCGCGAACCCGATGGCGCTGAAGCGCGGCATCGACAAGGCGGTTGAGGCGATCGTCGGCAAGCGCGATAAGGAGGGCCTGGTGCATGGCGGCGCGCTGAACAAGCTGTCGAAGCCGGTGACGGGCGACATGATCGCGCAGGTGGGCACGATTTCGGCCAACTCCGACGAGCAGATCGGCTCCATCATCGCCGAGGCGATGAAGAAGGTGGGCAAGGACGGCGTGATCACGGTGGAAGAGTCGAAGACCATGGAGACGCAGCTGGAGGTGGTGGAGGGGATGCAGTTCGACCGCGGCTACCTGAGCCCCTACTTCGTAACCGACGCGGAGCGCATGGAGGCCGCGCTGGAGGACCCCTACATCCTGATCTACGAGAAGAAGATCTCGTCGATGAAGGACCTGCTTCCTCTGCTGGAGTCGATTGCGCGCACCGCGAAGCCGCTGCTGATTATCGCCGAGGACGTGGAAGGCGAGGCGCTGGCGACCCTGGTGGTGAACAAGCTGCGCGGCACGCTGAACGTGGCGGCGGTGAAGGCGCCCGGCTTCGGCGACCGGCGCAAGGCCATGCTGCAGGACATTGCCATCCTGACCGGCGGCAAGGCGATCACTGAAGACCTCGGCATCAAGCTGGAGGGGGTCAAGATCGAGGACCTGGGCACGGCCAAGCGGGTCACCATCGACAAGGACAACACTACGATCATCGACGGCGGCGGCAAGGCCGGCGAGGTCGAGGGCCGGGTGAAGGAGATCCGAGCGCAGATCGAGAAGTCAACCTCGGATTACGACAAGGAGAAGCTGCAGGAGCGGCTGGCCAAGCTGGTGGGCGGCGTTGCAGTCATCAAGGTGGGAGCAGCCACCGAGACCGAGATGAAGGAGAAGAAGGCGCGGGTGGAGGATGCGATGCATGCCACGCGCGCGGCGGTCGAGGAGGGCATCGTGCCCGGCGGCGGCGTGGCCCTGCTGCGCTGCACCGAAGAGGTGGACAAGCTGATCAAGACGCTGGAGGGTGACGAGAAGATCGGGGCCACCATCATTCGTCGCGCACTGGAGGAGCCGATTCGACTGATCGTCTCCAACGCGGGCGAAGAGGGCGCGGTTGTGATCGGCAAGATTCGCGACTCCAAGAACGTCAACTTCGGCTATAACGCGAGCACGGACAAGTATGAGGACCTGGTTGCGGCCGGCGTCATCGACCCGACCAAGGTGACGCGGACGGCGCTGCAGAACGCAGCGTCGATCGCCGGCCTGCTGGTCACCACCGAAGCCATGATCTCCGAGATTCCGGAGAAGAAAGAAGCGCCCGCGGGCGGCGGACATGGCGGCGGCATGGAAGGCATGTACTAAGTCCTGGCCGGACGGTCGGTACTTCGCGTACGGCGAAGAGCGCCTGTCGGCGCAAAACAAAGACTCCCCGGAACGAGATGGTTTCGTTCCGGGGACTTTTTGTTTGGCCAACTGAAGAGCCAACTGGCGGACGGAAAGATTCCTGTGTAGAACCGCGACAGGTCGAGCAAAGGCGGCGGGGGCTTATTCCACGGTGCCTGGAAGGACCTGTTGGGGGGCGTGGAGTTTGGTCTTTGCGGCGGTGAACTTGACGCGCACCAGATCGTGTTCGGGGTCGCGGCCGGCGGGCGCATTGAAGGTGGCGATGTAGGTTTCGGCGATGGCGCTCTGGAAGAGGCGCAGGAATGGCGCGGTGGAGACCGGGTTGCCAATCCCCTCCCAGTAGTTGATGCCGCCCGTGCCTTGTGCAAGCTGCGCGAGGTAGTTCTGGCCGCTATTGTCTGCCGAGTTGCCGCTGATGCCCGCATCGCTGTAGTAGATGGCGTAGACGGCGACGCCGGCGCGCTGCGCATCGGCGATGGCCGCGTCAACGTAGGGACTGCCCTGGTTCATGACGCTGGTGCCGCCGTTGTAGGGATCGACGCCGTCGGTGAGCATCAGGATGAAGCGCGCCTTGTGCCGCGAGGAGGAAAGGGGGGAACTACTGGAGGAGGAAGCGCCGGAGCCGGGCCAGTTCCTGACGAAGTCCGAGATGCAGATGTAGGGGCTGGCGCTCATGCCGGCCAGGCCATCCGGCAGGTGAATGGTGGAGGCGGCGAGCGCGTGGTCTGTGGTGAAGCTCTGCGCGGCGACGACGTGGCCGTACTGCATATAGCCGACCAGGACCTCGACGCCGGGAGCCAGGGTGCGCACAAAGGAGTGCAGATTGTCCAGCTCGCGGCCAACGCTCTCGCGCAGGCCGTCGTCGATGAGAAGCGCAACCTGGGCGTTGGCGGGGGTCACCGGATCCCACGCAGTGAGCGGCTGCTTGCGGTCGTTGACCGCGACGGTGAGAGCGGAGGCGCTGGCGGGAGGCGTGGATTTGGCATCGACGCTGACCAACGCCTGCGTGGGGACAAGGCCCTCCCGCTGGGCGTGGGCGGCGAAGCCGAAGGTGAGAGCAAGGGCAAGCAGGAGGGCGGAGGTGAGCGGTCTGGTCATGGCGTTAGATTAGACACGAACGCTGCCCCTATAGTTGCCTTTTTGTTTGTGCATCGCAAGGAGAACCTGCTGCTGTTCTGCCTTGATTGCGAAGCAATCAAGGCAGAACAGGGGATAAATGAGCGCACTTCGGCACGGCTAAAGCCGTGCCCTTCCGATCCGACTGTTCTGCCTGGATTAGTCTCCGCCGATGCGGAGTTTGAGGCCTGCTCGTATGGTGAAGGGCAGGCCGGGGTAGCCGATGGGGCCGATGTGCTGCTGGCCGAGGAGGTTGTCCAGCTCGGTGAAGGCGGTGACGCGCGGCTTGATGGCGTAGGTGAGGTTGGCGTCGAGCTTGGTGTAGCCGAAGTCGAGGTCGCGGTTGGGCAGGACGAGGGTATTGCCGTCGGTAGTGTCCATCCTGTCGAGGTAGGTGGAGTCGTCCGAGCGGCTGGCGAGCGCTCCCTTGAAGGCCGCGCCCAGCCTTGCGCCCGTATACTCGACGGCGAAGAAGCCGGTGTGCGGAGGACGGCGGAAGGGACGCGCGCCGATCAACGGGCCATTGGCGCCGATGGCGATGCCGGGCAGGTTGGGGTTGCCGTATGCCGTGCCATTGCTGTAGGCGTCGCTGGAGAAGGACTGGGTAACGACGGCGTCGAGGTAGGTGTAGCCGCCACGCACGAAGAGACGCACGAATGGGCGGTATTGCAGCTCGCTCTCGAAGCCCTGCGCGCGGTAGGCCTGCGAGTTGAGATAAGCCCCGTCGTAGTTTTCGGCGACTGCGGGCGAGTAGTGGAAGAACTGCTCCAGCGCGCCGGTGTCGACTCCCTCCATCTGGTGGTTGAAGGAGTTGTGGAAGTAGCCGAGTTTGAGGACCAGCTTCTGGCCGCGAATGTTCTGGTCGACGCCGAGGTCGTAGGTTCGGGAGCGTTCCGGACCAGCCGGAGTGACATGATACCTGGCGATGTCGGCTGTGTCGCCAGCCTCGAGCAGTTGGGTGTAGAGGCTGGCGAACTGGAGGCGGAGTGAGGGCTCCTGCACGCCGGTGGCGACGTTGGCGCGCAGCAGTGTGCCGTGGAACCATTTTGCGCCGGGACGAACCGCATCGTAGGAGAGGCCGAGACGGGGCTCTCCGGTGATGCCGTAGAGATGGTTTTTCTCGATGCTTCCGCCAGCCGAATAAAAGAGCCGGTTCTCGATCTCGCCCTGAAGCTGCAGGGTGTATTCGAAGTTGGTGCGCTGGATCTGTTCGTTCTCATCGAACAGTGGCAACACGAATCTGCCGCGCTCGTTCTCGTAGTGGAAGCCGAAGAGCGCGGCGAGGTAGTGCGAGAAGCTGTAGTCCGACTGATAGTAAAGCTGGTCGCGATTGGAGTCCTGATTATCGTTGTCTCCGTAAAGCTGAACCTGGCCGGTTGCGGTGGTTCCATTGGCGCCGCGAATGGTGACGACATTGCCGACGTATGCCGGAAACGACCCGTAGATTGGATCGTTGATCGTAACCAGAGTGCCCTGGTTGCCGAAGTAGGCGGCCTGCTCGCGCTTGCGCGAGATGTCGTAGCGGAGGAGGTTGTGCCAGCCGTCTTCCAGGCGATTCTCCAGAGTCAGACCGGAGTAGAGGTCCTGATCGGATTGTTTTCCGTCCTGCGAGATGCCGTAAAAGTCGTGCGCGCTGGGCAGTCCTGTGGCGGAGTCCGCATTGCGCAGCGTGAAGCGAGCCAGGGTGTTCGCCAGGATGCTATAGCCGAGGTTGGCCACTGAGGTTTCTGAGTGGTACTCATCGAGCGGCAGCGCGTTGGATGTGTTGAGGCGCGAGAATGCGGTGAAGTAATCGAGACGGCGGTGCGCGCCGCTGAGGGAAAGCTGGTCGCGATAAGTGTGGAAGTTGCCCGCGTCGCCGGAGTAGTCGATCTGCGGCTTGGTAGCCGAGCCGCGGGGCGTCTCGAAGTTCAGCACGGATGCCCCGGCATCGGTTCCGTAGAGCGCGGAGTTGGTGCCGCGATAGAGTTCGATACCCGCGAGACCTGTGCTGGAGACTGTGCCAAAGTCGAAGTAGCCGCCCACATCCTCCGCGGGAATGCCGTCGATGAGGACTTTGTTGGCGTCGGAGTTGCCGCCGCGCACAAAGAGCGAGGACAAGCCGCCGGCCTGGCCGGTCTGGACCACGGCGATGCCGGGAGACTGGCGCAGCGCGTCCACTACGCCGATGGAGGTTGCAAAGTCGCTCTCGGGGACCAGCGCGACCGCTGAACTGGATTGCTCAAGCGGCGTGGGCAGGCCGGTTGCGGTGACTGTGACCTCCTGATAGACGGAGGCAGTCTCCAGCACGACGTTCTGGGCGACCTGGTCGGTGAAACCGCCGTAAAAGTCCTGGCCGATGCCGGGATAGAAGGCCGCAGCCGAGGTGAGCAGAGTGAAGCGACCGGCCTGAGTGGAGCGGATCTCGAAGGCGCCGTCCAGGCCGGCGATGGCGATGGCAACCGCCTTCTGTCCCTGAATGAGCTGGACGCGAGCGCCGGGAACAGGGCGGCCGAGCGCGTCGGTGACGACGCCGCGAACGATGACGGCGCGCGCCGGCGTTACGGAGAGGAGAAAAAGATTTGCGAGAAAGAGGAAGGCGGCGAGCGCAGAAGACGCTCGCAGGAGAGATGCGGCCGAGGAGCGGCCGGAGACTGAGGACATGTCGGAACTCCTACGCTCCCCCCCGGGAGCGCGGTTGGATGTACGCGGCGAAACCGGTCTCCTGACTTACGCGGGTGCATGACAGCCAAAGACTGGACGCTTCCCTTCCCGTCGCCTGGCGGCTTCAGTGGGAGGTGTCTGGCTGGCATTCACGCCTCTCCGAGTGGCGGAGCGGCGTGCGCGATCACAGTTGCGGGGCAGTGGCGGAGTTTCACCGCGCTTCCCGAACATTCCGTTGCGGGCAAGGGTTGAGGTGGCGCGGCGGGCAGAGTGCAGGGCCAGCCGCAGGAGTTGCGACGAGCCTAGGCTAGGCGGTCCCGTCCATCTTGTGCAGGTCTTTGCCGGGCTTGAAGCGGACGGCCTTGCCGGGTGCGATGCTGACCTCGGCGCCGGTGCGGGGATTGCGTCCGATGCCGGTCTTGCGGGGCTTGACGGTGAATACGCCGAAGCCGCGCAGCTCGATGCGCTCGCCGGCGATCAGGGTCTGCTTCATGCTGCCGAAGATGGCGTCGACCGCGCGCTCCGCCTTCGTTCTGGGAAGTCCGGTTCGCTCGACGACCCTCTGGATAAGGTCTTGTTTGATCAACTTGGGCCGCCTCTCTCACGCTAAATGCAGACAGGCGGCCATTAAGGGCCACACTGCTCTGCTCAAGTGTGATGGTAGGAACTAAGTCCAAGATTGTCAACGCGCGAATGCTGCCGTAAGATTTGGCTATCCGAAACGATGCGGGCCCAACCCCCTGCCCGGGCGCCTGACGGCGCCATGGAAGCAGAGCGGAGAGAACCGCCAAGAGGCAAAAACGACAGGCATGGCCATCAAGAGCGACCGCTGGATCCGCCAGCAGGCAATGGAACACCGGATGATCGAGCCGTTCAGCGAGAAGCAGGTCAGCGCGGGGGTCATCAGTTACGGACTCTCGTCCTACGGGTACGACCTGCGCGTGAGCGACGAGTTCAAGATCTTCACCAACGTGAACTCGGCGATCATCGACCCCAAGGCGTTCGACGAGCGGTCGTTTGTGAGCGTGCAGGCGGCGAGCGTCATCATTCCGCCCAACTCGTTCGCTCTGGCGCGGTCGATCGAGTATTTCAGGATTCCGCGCGACGTGCTGACCATCTGCGTGGGCAAGTCCACCTACGCGCGCTGCGGGATTATCGTCAACGTGACGCCGTTCGAGCCGGAGTGGGAGGGATATGTAACGCTGGAGATCTCCAACACCACTCCCCTGCCGGCGCGCATCTACGCCAACGAGGGGCTGTGCCAGATCCTGTTCTTCCAGTCCGACGAGGAGTGCGAGACCAGCTACGCGGACCGCAAGGGGAAGTATCAGAAGCAGCAGGGCATCGTCCTACCCAAGTTGTAGTTCAGCTCGCCCCAACCGGCACGAACAAGGAGTACCGTAGACGTGTCGCAGGCGAGAACGAAATGTGACGCAGGCCAACAGAGCAACCGGGCCAGGCAGGAAGTTGAGGCTGGAGGCCGATGGAGGAAGCAGCATCAACGCGCATGGAACGCATAGGCGTGGTCGCCACCGACACGATGCGCGTGCTTGGCCTGCAGTCTATCCTGCCGCAGTTTGAGATCATCCACCTCTCCGCGCCGGGAGCGCTGGACGATGTCAATCTTTCGCTGGTGCTGATCGACGCCGAATGCACCAGCCACCTGTTCGAGCTGATCGCCACCTTCCACCACATCCGTCCACAACTGAAGCTGATCGTGCTGGGCACGGAGACCGACCCGGAGTACATCCAGCGCATCGTTGGGGCGGGGGCGAAGGGATACCTGACGCTGACGGCCAAGGAGTCCGAGCTTGCGATGGCCATCGATATGGTACGCGACGGCTCAGTGTGGGCCCCGCGCAGGGTGCTCAGCCGGCTGCTGGACCGGCAGCCCGGCTTCACCGGTTCCGCAAGCGAACCGCCCAGATTCACGCCGCGCGAACTGCAGGTCCTGGACCTGCTTCGCGCCGGACGGTCGAACCGCGAGATCGGCCTGGTGCTGGGCATCGACGAAGGCACGGTGAAGGCGCACATTGGCCGGCTGCTGCGCAAGGTGGGCGTCAACAACCGCATCGCCCTGACCATCCACCCCTTCACCCAGGTCGAATAGCACGTTGCGCATGCAGAGGGGATGCAGCCCCCAGCCGGCCCGCGGACTGCCGATTTTCGCGGATTTGCTGTGATTTTCTGTTGTTTTACTGGTAAAAGGCCCGTGCCGATCTGTTAACTAACTAATAAATAACATGGGTACGAAAGCCTCTAGACCTTCGTACCGTTGTTCAGCCGCGACACATAGCCCATTATGAGAGTGCAACACAGACCTGGGAGAGGGGCTACAAGGTTGAACAGCGCAAGCTGTTCGGTTCTTGCAGCCCCCATTTTTTGCACTCCTGCCCCCCTCCGGCAATTCTCTGGTGCATCCCTCGAACGAAGCGCCTCCCAATTTGGCACTTAGATTCCCAATTTGGCACCGCTCTGGGCTCCCCGCCATGGAGCAGGGACGCACGCACGCCGTGGAGGACCTCGCCAAATTCACGGCAAACTTTTTTCTCCGTGCAACTTTCGGCGCCCATCCGCGCATCGTACGAGTTGATGCAGAATCCGTGGATGCGGTTTAATATCACGGGCGACACAAGGCATACAGGCCCATTCAAAAACGACCAGCCAGACTCATTCAAGAACAGATCCCTTCAGGGAGTGAAAGGTAATCCACCGATGAAACGAATCTCAGGAATTCTATGTGGCATGGCACTGCTGACCACCACCACGCTGGCAGCCGTTGGGCAAGACCACGCGAAGCTCGATGAGCGGCTGACGAGCGCACAGGCTGTTATCCAGGAGGTGATGGCCACGCCCGACAAGGGCGTCCCGCAGGGCATTCTTTCGGGCGCAACCTGCGTTGTCGTCATTCCCAGTTACAAGAAGGGCGCGTTCATCATCGGGGCGCAGTACGGCCAGGGTGTTGCGACATGCCGCACGCCCAACGGATGGAGCGCTCCGGTGTTTGTGCAACTGACCGGCGGCAGCTTTGGCTGGCAGATTGGCGGCCAGACCACCGATCTGGTGCTGGTGGCCATGAACCAGCAAGGCCTCCAGCACATGCTAAGCAGCAAATTCAAGCTGGGCGCGGATGCAGCGGCCTCGGCCGGCCCGGTGGGACGCAATGCTCAGGCATCTACAGACGCATCCATGCGCGCCGAGTTCCTGACCTACTCACGCAGCCAGGGCCTCTTTGCCGGGCTTGACCTGGACGGCACCGTGCTCTCACAGAACAAGGACGACACGCGGGCCGAGTACGGCGCCGACGTTCCCTTCGACGTCGTGCTCCACGGCAACAAGCCGGTCCCGGAGAACGCTCGCGCATTCGTCCGCACCGTTGCCCACTTCTTTGTCGTATCGAAGAACAACCAGTAGCAGCGAACGATTCCCATAAGCGCCGTCGCGTCGCAGGACGCCGTAACGCAACAGACCAGGGCCGCCAGCCGGAAGCACTCCGCTGGCGGCCCTTCTGCGTGGAATTCAGCGCAATGGGAATGTAGGCCTGTGCAATTCATCTGCGTCTGTACATCTCAGTGGCGACATTCTTATCCCTGAACCAGCGGAATAACATTAGCTGCTGTAGTTTTCCCTCTTCACTGACCACTTACCACTGTTCCTCGATCCGCTAGACTGAAACCTTGACCCGCGAAGCCCAATCCATCCCCGAACCGGCGAGCCGGCCCACCCTGCGCCAGGCACTTGAATTCGCGCTGGCGTGGCTCTTCATCCGCATCCTGCGCGCTCTGCCGCGACGCATGGCACGCGCCGCCGGAGCAGGAATCGCAGCCATTGCATATCTGCTGCACAGCCGCCTGCGCCGGGTGGGCCGGCGCAACCTGGAACTGGCCTTCCCCGCGCTGCCCGCCGCCGAGCGCGAGGCGATCCTGCGCCAGGAGTATCGCCACCTGGGCTGGCTGCTGGCCGAGTTCTGCCAGATGTCCACCTACACGCGCGAGACCGCCGGCCGCTTCATCCGCACCGAGGGGCTGAACCGTTACCTGGGAGCGCGCGACCGCGGCAAGGGAGTTCTGGTGCTGACCGGCCACCTGGGCGCGTGGGAACTGTCGAGCTTCTACCACTCGCTGGCGGGCTACCCGATGGGGATGGTGATCCGCCGCCTGGACAATTCGCTGGTGGACGCGATGGTGAACAAGATCCGCTGCCAGCATGGCAACCGCGTGCTGCACAAGGACGACTTCGCGCGCGGGCTGATTGGGGCGATGCGCGCGGGCGAGACGGTGGGCATACTGATGGACACCAACATGACGCCGCCGCAGGGGCTCTTTGTGCCGTTCTTCGGCGTGGAGGCCTGCACGGCCTCCGGGCTGGCGCGGGTCGCGCTCAAGACCGGCGCGGCGGTGCTACCCGGCTTCATGGTGTGGGAGGAGCGGGAGCGCCAGTACGTCCTGCGCTTTGGCCCGGAGCTGACGCTGGCCGACACGGGCGACTCGGAGGCCGACGCGGCCTCGAACACCACGCTGTTTACCGCGGTGATCGAAGAGACGATCCGCGAGTACCCCTCGCAGTGGCTGTGGATGCACCGCCGCTGGAAGACACGCCCCCCCGGCCAGCCACCTCTCTACTAGAGCGGCGAACGTGTGGGCGTGCGATTGACGGCACGGGGCTGCGAAGGTAATACTCGAATCCCTGGGGGAAGAGAACCATGAGCGAACTGACGACGACCGTAGACGCGGTCCTGCGGCAGAAGAAGGCGGCAGGAATCCTGTCGATCGCGCCGGACGCCACCGTCTATCAGGCGATCGAGGTGATGGCGGAGAAGAGCGTGGGCGCGCTGCTGGTGATGGAGGGCGAGCGGCTGGTGGGGATCGTCAGTGAGCGCGACTACGCGCGCAAGGTGGTGCTGCGGGGACGCCTGTCGAAGGAGACGAAGGTTGCGGAGATCATGAGCAGCCCGGTTATCTCGGTCACGCGGCAGCAGACAGTGGGCGAGTGCCTGCGCATCATTACGGACAGCCACATTCGCCACCTTCCGGTGACGGAAGACGGCGCCGTGGTGGGCGTGCTCTCCATCGGCGACCTGGTGAACTTCGTGATCACCGAGCAGCAGGAGACGATCCGCCACCTGAAGGCCTACATCTCGGGGTAGCAAACGAAGTCGATTTGATTCCTGCCGACAGGAGGCTCAGTTCTCTTCGTCGCTCGAGTCGCCTTCTTCGACGAGCGAGGCTGCGCCGACGACGTCGAAGGTCATAGCGTCGCCGCCGGTGGGCTGGAGGGTGACGCGGATGGGATCGCGCTGCCACACGGCCGGCTTGCAGACGGGCGCGGCGGGCGCGGGCTGGGGCCACTTGCCGATCTGCTTCTGGACCACGGCGCGACGCGCTCCGAGCTGCGCGACGATGGCGAAGAGACCTCCACGGGCGGTCTCGGCGGTGCCGCAGTAGGCCGCGTAGTCGCGGAACCAGACCGCGTCGGAGACCTCGGCGTCGAAGTCCGGCAGGTGCAGCGCGGTGATGCGGCCGGTGGTGCGATCGACCAGCAGCCAGGGGCCGGGCTGCCAGCTCCAGCGCGGGGCCGCGTCGCCGGGCAGGGCGTCGTTGAGGCGCAGGGCGCGGCGGATGGTGAAGCTGCGGTCGGTGACGTCGTGGGCGTCGCCGGTGGTCCACTCCTTCTGGTGGCCGTCGACGGTGAGCGGACGGACCTTGAGCGAGATTGCGTCCGCGGGCTTGCCGGTTGCGGGAGCGGTCTGAGGCGGAGTGTATGGGACCTTGCGCACCGCGCCCAGGGCAACGACGTGGACCTTGGCGGGCGCGGCCAAGGCGATGGGTTGCACAAGTGGCGGGAGGCCAAGCAACAGCAAGGCAAGGGGCAGGGCCGGCAGACGCACAGGAGCGGAGCGAAAGATCTGCATGCGCGGCAGAGTAGCGCGGTTGGCCCTCCGGAAGCAAGCAGTGTTTTTGAAGATGATGGCCCCAACAGTCAATGACGCTCAAACTTTGGTCCGGCAAGGCGGCAAAAAGGGCCGCCCTTATAGTGGCCGGCCGCGGCGTGTACCGAGGCGCCCAGCGCGGGGCGGGAGTAATGCAGTAGATTCAGCGCGGAGATTTGCAGAGGCGCCGCGTTTCCGTGGAGCGGAGCGGAGTAGTATCGTTGTGGCAGGACGCTTGCGGGCAACCGCCGGGCGTTGCGGCTGGCGATGATCCGAACCACGCCGGCGAGGCTGGATCCACCAACCGCACCAACCATTTTCAGGCAATCAGGAAAGGAAACAAACGAACCATGTGGAAACCGAACCAGGCTGGACCGATCCCGCCTTCAATCCCCGAGCCGACGCGTCCGTCGGCCCCGGCGCCGACCATCTACGAGTCCAGCACGCCAAGACCGGCGGCAGCGACCGTCGCCAGCCCGGTGGTTGCGACCGGCGAACAGGCCACCATCGGCAAGTCGCTGGTGGTGAAGGGCGAGGTCTCGGGCTCGGAGTCGCTGTACATCGACGGCAAGGTGGAAGGCACAATCAACCTGCCCGGCAACCGCGTCACGGTGGGCCGCAACGGACAGGTGGCGGCCAACATTCTGGCTCGCGAGGTGGTGGTGCTGGGCAAGGTGCGGGGCAACGTGAACGCCAGCGACCGCGTGGACATCCGCAGCGAAGGCTCGCTGACCGGGGATGTGACCGCAGCGCGCATCTCGATCGAGGACGGAGCGTACTTCAAGGGCGGCATCGACATCCGCAAGCCGGGCGAGGCAAAGAACGGCCCTGTTGTGGCTGCCGCAGAGCCTGCCATCGTCAACCTGAACGCAACTTTACCCCTGGCGTAGAGCGCACGCAGAACGCGTGCTTGCAGCGAAGATGCATGTGGCCCCGGCGAGTTCGCCGGGGCCGCTTTGCGTCGGACGCCGCAGCGGGCACGTGCTGGCCACGGCTCATTGAGTTGGAACCAGCAGGAGCTTGCCGGTGGTCTTGCGGGATTCCAGGTCGCAGTGGGCCTGGGCGGCGTCGGCCAGCGAGTAGCTGTGTTCGAGGCGCAGCTTGAGGCTGCCGTCGGCGACCCAGCCGAGGACATCGCCCGAGCGCTGCACGAGCTCCTGGCGGGTTGCGGTGTAGTCCTTGAGCGTGGGCCGGGTGATGTAGAGCGAGCCGCGCGCGGAGAGCTGGATGAGGTCGAAGGGTGGGACCGCGCCGCTCGATCCGCCGTAGAGGACAAGGATGCCGCGCGGGCGCAGGCAGGCCAGGCTGCCGTCGAAGGTGGTCTTGCCCACGGAGTCGTAGACCACGGGAATGCCCGCGCCATTGGTCAACTCGCGGACCCTGGCGGCGAAGTCTTCGCGCGTGTAGAGGACCGCCTCGTCGGCCCCGGCTGTACGCGCCAGCGCGGCCTTCTCCTCGGTGGAGACAGTGGCAAAGACGCGCGCGCCCAAACACTTGGCCATCTGGATGAGAAGCAGCCCAACCCCGCCCGCGCCCGCGTGGACCAGCACCGCATCATTCGGCTGAATCGCGTAGGCGGAGTACGCAAGGTAGTGGGCCGTCATCCCTTGCAGCATGGCGGCGGCGGCCTGGCGCGTGGTGACGCCGCCGGGGATTGCAATCAGGCGGGCTACAGGCGCGACAGCAAACTGAGCGTAGGTTCCGGGAACGCCGCACCAGGCGACGCGGTCGCCGATCTTAACGCCGCTAACGTCCGGCCCAATGCCAACGACGACGCCTGCCGCCTCCTGGCCGGGGATGAACGGCAGCGGCGAGGCGTAGCGTCCCTCGCGCAGGTAGATGTCGATGAAGTTGACGCCGCAGGCCTCGATCTGGATGAGCGCTTCGCCGGGGCCGGGAGTGGGGGTGGGCAGCTCGCGGAGCACGAGAACTTCGGCCCCGCCGGTGTGGTTGATCTGGATGGCTCGCATAGTTCTTCGATGCTACCGCGCACCGGAGCGTTGTGGAAAGCGAAAGCGCATCCGTGCGAGTCGCCTTTATTTCTCACACAGGATTCGTTCGCAGACACGCTCTCGCCGCGGACCCGACGCAACGCGCCGTGCGCTCGGCACTGCTTTCTGAGACAATGGACTCCGCATGCAACCCGACAATCTGATCTCTCTCAAAGACGACATGGTGGCGTTTATTGCTGGCCATGGACTGCGCCGCTTCAATGGATACATTACCGACGAAGTTCCCACCGTGATCTTCGAGGACGAGGATCCGGACGCGTGGAAGGACTTTGTGGAGCACGCCAAGGCCGCCGGAGCCAGCTTTGTCACCATGAGCGAGGTGACGCTGGAGAAGTCCGACGTCGCCATCCTGCTGGAGCAACTGCGCGACCAGACCTACCCCGACGCCGATGCGATCGAGATCGAAGACGCCGAGACGCTGGTGAAACACGTGGGCAAGATCGGCTACCTGCAGCTTGGCTTCGCCCACCAGGGCGTGATGTTTCTCTTCGAGACTTCGACCGAGTGGTATGAGCAGTTTCAGGAGCTGATCGAGACGGTCACCGACCTGGGCGGCATCGTCGTCGACGACCACGACCACAATCACGACGAGGACTGACGCAGGTGCCCGCGAAGTTGCCGGACCAGGATTCGCCAGCGGTGCAAGAACAATCCAATCCAGCGCGGTCGTCCGCGTGGCTGTTGAAGGCGGACGGCGATGCGCAGATGATGCAGAATCTGCCCGCGCAACTCCACTGCCCGCCTGCCATTGCGCGGATTCTGGCCGCGCGCGGGATCGACACGCCTGCCGCGGCCGGAGCTTTTTTAAATCCAACGCTGGATGCGCTGCTGGACGATCCGGCGACCGACCCCGCGCAACTGCTGGGCATGAAAGCCGCCGTGGAGCGCATCCTCGCGGCAATCCGCGCCGCAGAGCCGATCCTGATCTATGGCGACTACGACGTGGATGGCACCACGGCGACTGTCCTGCTGAAGACGACCATCGAGCGAATCGGGCTGGCGATGGAACCGCAACAGCCGGTGCAGGTGAGCTATCACCTTCCGCACCGCATCCGCGAGGGCTACGGGATGCAGAACGCAATCCTGGGCGAGGCGACCGAGGCCGGCGTGCGCCTCGTCATCAGCGTGGACACGGGAATCCGCGCCATCGCCGAGGCCGTGGAGGCGCGTGCGCTGGGCCTCGACCTTATCGTCACCGACCACCACCTGCCCGACGACGCGGCAATCCCCGACGCGCTGGCCGTAATCAATCCCACACGGCCGGGATGCCCCTATCCCAACAAGAACCTGTGCGGAGCGGCGGTTGCGTTCAAGCTGGCGCAGGCGCTGCTGGACGCTGCTGCGCCGCTGACGGCGGAGGCCGACGCCTTCCGCGCGCGCACCCGCGGCGTGCTGCTGCCATCGTTCCTCAAGCTGGTGGCCATCGCCACGATCGCGGACTCCGTGCCTCTGACCGGCGAAAATCGGGCGATTGCGGCCCTGGGTCTTGCGGCGCTGGCGAACCCCGTGCAGCCAGGACTGCGCGCTCTGATGCAGTTGGCGAAGATT
>Ga0116114_1000348_pt1 | contig 31476 bp, 28 predicted proteins | sample June2015DPH_10_5_FD_89823 | JGI IMG/M metagenome (GOLD analysis project Ga0116114, IMG submission 89823) | Peatland microbial communities from SPRUCE experiment site at the Marcell Experimental Forest, Minnesota, USA - June2015DPH_10_40 | ecosystem: Environmental > Terrestrial > Soil > Wetlands... | reverse complement strand
GTCGATGACGAAGAGGTCGCTGGAGCCGTCGAGGGCGATGGCCAGCGGCGCATTGAGTGTGGCCGCGGTGCTGGGGCCATTGTCGCCGGTGTATCCCGCCGTGCCGGTGCCGATGACGGGATAGATATCTGTGCCGTTGCTGATGGTCGCGTAGACCGCGTAGACGATGTTGGCAGTATCGTCCGCGATATAGATGTCTCCGGCCGCGTCGATGGCGAGGCCGTCCGGCATCAAAAGGCCGGTGTCCGTGGCCACGCCGGAATTGGTGGTTGAAGTGGTGCCATTGCCGGCGATGATGTGGATGATGCCCGCGCTGTCGACCAAGTAGACGTAATGAGTGCCGGCATCCGCGATGGCGAGGCCATTGGGCCCAAGCGCAAGGCCGCTGGGATCGTACAGCGACGCGCTGGTGGCGAGTATTCCATTCGCGGGTGTATTGCTTCCGTTCCCCATAACCACGCTGCGCTGCCCGCCGGCGTAGATCTCAGTCACGTTGTGTACTGAACCTCCCATCGCGACGAAGAGGTCGCCGAAGCCGTCGATGGCCAGCGAATTGACGTACAGCAGTCCGGTGGCATAGGAGAGGTTGATGGAGCCGTCGGCGCCGAAGCGGGCGATGCTGATGTTGCCGCCAAGCGAAGCAGACGAATTGGCGACATAGATGTTGCCTGCCCCATCGACCGCCATCGCGGTGGGTGCGAGCAGTCCCGCGCCCTGCGGAACAACCACCTGCGCGGCGCCGCTGCCCGCGGGGAAGTAGAGCACGTCGGCGGTGGTCGAGCCATTGCCCTGCTCCAGAACATAGGCTCCGCCCGCCGAGTCCGTCGTCACCGCAACCGCAGTATGCAGCCCGGTGCCACGGGTCGAGGCCACTCCCGGAACCAGAAGGCTGAGCGGGCCGATGCCCAGGCCTTGCAGTTCCACGCTGATCAGTTTGCCGCTGATCGAGTCCTTCAGTCGCAGCGCGGAGTAGCGATAGCCGGGACGGGTGGGCGAGAAGGTGATGGTCACCGTGCAGGTGGTAGAGGCCGACTGGGCCCCGCTGCACGTGGTGCTGACGATGTTGAAGTCCGTGCCGACGGTGAGGGTGAGACTCACCGTCTGGTTGATGCTGAAGACGACGGTCTGGCTGGCGCTGGTCGATCCCACGTTTGTTGGCGGGAAGGCCAGGTTGGTTCCCAGCTTGCGCACGATGTTGTTCTGCGAGTCGGCCAGATAGATGCTGCCGCCGGTGTCCGTGGTGACGCCGAGCGGCTGGTTGAGGGGAACCAGCGAGGCAGCCTGGCCCTCCTGCGAGACGTTGTACGGACCGGAGGCGCCGGTGGACAGACCCGCAATCGGGGTCAGCGAGTTGCTCCCGGAGTTGAAGCTGACCACATTGTTGGAATTCGACCCCGACTCCGAGATGTAGAGTGAGCCGTTGGCCGAGAATGCCAGCCCGTAGGGATTGTTGAGGGCGGTCGCGGTACTGCCGGTGAGGTCGTTGGTGCATTGCCCAACGGCTGTTTGGGGAGTGGTCAAACCGGCAATCTCGCGCACGCAGTTGTTGTTTGAATCGGCGATGAAGAGGTTGCCGTTCTTGTCGAAGGCAAGGCCAGCGGGCCGGTCGAGTTTTGGGTTTGTGCCGATGATTCCCGAGCAGAGCGTCGTGGCTGCATAGGTTGACGGCTGACCCGCAACGGAGCAGATTGTGGTGGCCGGGGCGCCGGCCAGGTGGCGCACCACCTGATTGACGGTGACACCCGTTCCCGAGCCGACGATCGAGATGTAGAGGTTGGAGCTGCTGTCCACGGCCAGGCCCATGGGCACAGGCGTATCCGAATTCGTAGTGACGATGGTGCATGTGCCGGCGACGGTGTTGAGGGCGTTTGCGGCGAAGCTGTCGACGACTCCGCTGGCCAGGCTGCGCACGCAGTTGTGCTGGCTGTCGGCGATATAGAGGGTGTTGGAGCTGTCGATGGCCAGGCCGGTGGGCGCCAGCAGTCCTTCTGTGGGATTGGGTCCCGGGTTGCTCGCGGTATTGCAGGTATCGCTCGGGCTGCCGCTGACCCGCAGTCCGGCCACCGTGGAGACATGGCCGGTGGTGTCCACCTTGCGCACGCAGTTGTTCTGCGTGTCGGAGATGTAGAGGTTGCCAAACGAATCGAAGACGATATAGGACGGGACATTCAGTTCGGTGGCCGTGGCAACCCCCGTGTCGCCGTTGAAGACGCTTGGAACGGCTCCGGTACCGGCGTAGCGCGAGGTTGTATCCAGCAGCGTGGCAAACTGGCCACGGGCACTCGCCGGTGCTAAACCGGTAAGTCCTGCAAGGAGTAGAACTAAGGGCCTAGGGAAGACATCTCTACGAGTACACAGACGGGAGGTGTTCATTGTGGAAAAACTCCAGAAGATCGATCGCCGTTCATAACCATCTGCACAGACCTCACTCAGGACCGTGCCGGGCGTGTCGGAAAGTGCTATCACTCCGCGGATTTTCAACATTATAGGTTCGGCCTGATATAGAAAGACACGAAAATCGCTGGCCGTCGGGAATATTAGTTATCGGTTGGAGACGTTACTGTCTGATTACTACTGGTTACTCGCACCGATTGCAGGAACGGGAGCGGGGGATTTCTGCCTCCTCGCCGACCTGCGAAACGAAACACAGAGTCCCTTTGTTTACTTTGACAATGCTTCGCTTGCGGGTCCACGCCGCGTTGATGCAATCCAGGAGCAATCAGGAGTGGGAGACGCCGTACGCGTCCAGGACGTCTTGGAGCGTCACGATGCCGACCAGCGTGTGAACATTGGCGCGGCTGACCACCGGCAGCAGATCGATCTGGTTGCTTCCCATCCGCTCCAGCGCGAGGTCCAGCCCCTGATCGGCGTGCATGTGGGGAAAGACCGGCCCGACCATCAGATCGTCGAGCAGCCTGGCGGAGTCCTCGTCCACTTCGACCTCCATCTGCGACTGAGTGACGATGCCGATGACGCCGCGCTGGTCCGTGACCAGGGCCGATCGATGGCCGCTGGCGCGGATGCGTCCCAGGGCCTCGCGCACCGTGATTTCGGATTCCAGCAAAAGCCCAGGAGCTTTCATGATCTCCGCGACGGTGCGCTGATCTTGATGCAGCCGCGTCCTGGCGCTGGGCAGATGGATGCCGTCCTGCACGGCCAGCGCCTCGTAGATGGGCTCATGCTGCAGGAGGGAGGCGACGAAGAGGCTGACCATGTTGGCGATCATCAGGGGAACGATGACGGCGTAGTCCTGGGTCATCTCGAAGATGATGAGTACCGAGGTCATGGGCGTGCGTACCACGCCTGCGAAGACCGCACCCATGCCCACTAGCGCATAGGCGCCGGGCGTGGCCGTCGCCAGCGGGAAGAGATGATGCGCCGCAGTGCCGACCACGCCTCCCAACATGGCGCCGAGGAAGAGCGAGGGGCCAAAGATGCCGCCCGCGTTGCCCGAGGCATAGCTGGTGGTGATGGCGAAGAGCTTGAGCACGAGGAGCAGAATCATCAGGTGGAATGCCATGCGTCCGTTCAGCGCGTCGCCGACAAAGCCGTAGCCCACGCCCAGCACCTGAGGGACAAACCAACCCATTCCGCCCACCAGCAGCCCGCCCACAACGGGCTGGAACCAGACGGTCCACTGGGGGAAGCGCAGGAAGCGCGCGCGCTGGTTCAGCAGTAGCCATGAGAAGGCCGCCGAAACCACTCCGCCAGCCACGCCGAGGACCGCATAGACGGCAAACTCGGACGAACTGACCAGGTGATATTGGGGTACTGTGAAGAGCGGATGATCGCCGAGAGATAGACGTAGAACGACCCATGCCGTCGCAGAGGCCAGCACCACGCCGCCCATCATGGGCGCGTTGAGGTCGCCCATGATCTCCTCCAGGGCAAAGACGACCGCGGCCAGGGGAGTATTGAATGCGGCTGCAATGGCCGCCGCCGCGCCCACCGGGATCAGGTTCTTCACCTGCTCGGTGCTGAGGCCCAGCGCGCGTCCCAGAACGGAGCCGATGCCAGCGCCCACCTGCACCGAGGGGCCTTCGCGGCCGAGGGGAATGCCGCTGGCCAGCGTCGCCGAGGTGCAGAAGAACTTGCCCAGCACGGTGCGCAGCGTGATGCGGCCGTCGCGGGCAAAGAGCGCGGCCTTGGTCTGGGGCACGCCGCTGCCGCGCGCATTGGGGAAGAAGCGATAGAGCAGATAACCGATGCCGAGCGATCCTGCGACCGGGAACATGAGACGCCGCCAGGGCGCGCCCACCACCGGGTACAGGCGCATTCCCATGCGTTCCGTTAGCACGATAAAGGCGACGACGGCTAGACCGGTGAGCGCGCCGATGACCAGCGACAGAGCCATAAAAACGTGGCTCTCGCTATGCCGCAGCGGGGCCATGCGCTCCGCGAGCGAGACCTGCCACCAGCTCCTGCTCGCGGTCGAAATGGGTTCCGTCATCTTGTGGGAAGGCCCTCCCATCCAGAATATCCCAATGGAATTGTCCTAAATCGGAATCTCCCTTTCATCTCTGATTCGTTTGGAATGTACCGCTCCCTTCAACCTAAACCCCACCACGCCTAGCCATACGCCAGCCGCCAGATAGATCGATTCGGTGAATCTATAGTATGTTTGATTATGGTCGTCGGCTTACGCCTGATACTTCGCACCTCGGGTATCTGCCTGCTGGGACTTGTTGCCTCGATCACGACACCCGCATCGGCTCAGCTAAAACTCGCGCCGGCGCAGCTTACACCGCAGGTCATCGACTCGGCCATCCTGGCGGTGGCACCACCAAGTGCCCAGTTCCACGTATCAACCAATTCCTGCCTCCGCTCGCCTCTGACCGTTTCACCCAGCTCTGCCGCGCATCGCTTGAGCAGACGAATCTTCGTTGAAGATTCGACCCCGCTCTCAAACGTTGCTCTGAAGACTGTGCGGCTGCAAGACCCGATGCGACCTCAAGTGTACCCGCCGACAGTGTCTCCTGCGCTGCAAAACAACTCTGCCTCTCACGCGAATCGACAACGCGCCCCCTGAATTCTCCTACAACTCGATCTCGTTGAATGGCCGTCCGAAATGACCTCAGGTCATTATTGCCGCAACGTTGCATAACGAAAAGGAGATTCACCATGAACTACTCCAAGCTGAAGAAGCATCCAGTCGCAGTCTGCCTTGCCGCCATCATGATTCTTGCGGGATGCCACAAGAAGGCTGCCGCTCCACCACCGCCTCCACCGCCCGCACCTGCGCCAGCACCTGCGCCCGCACCCACCGCCAATATTACAGTCAACCCGTCGGTGATCGATCAGGGGCAATCCGCCACGCTGACATGGAAGACAACCAACGTTACCGACGCGTCGATTGAGGGCATCGGCTCGGTTGCTCCCAACAGCTCCCAGTCCGTCTCGCCAACCCGGTCGACTACCTACACACTCACCGCCAAAGGGCCCGGAGGCAGTGTTGAGGCGAACGCCCGGCTCACGGTCAATCCTCCTCCGCCCACACCGGTGCCTCCGCCCCCGCCCATCACCGAAGAACAGCTCTTCGAGCAAAATATACAGGACATCTATTTCGACTACGACAAGGCCGACATCCGCAGCCAGGACTCTCCTGTAGTCGAACAGGATTCAGCGTTTCTGCTCAAGTACCCGGACATCAAGCTGCTGATCGAAGGTCACTGTGATGAACGTGGATCGGCTGAGTACAACATCGTGCTTGGACAGAAACGCGCTGAGTCGCTTCAGAAAGCGCTCGTCAGCGATGGTATTCCCGCCAGCCGCATCCGGGTCATCAGCTATGGAAAGGAGAGGCCCTTCTGCACCGATTCAAATGAGCAGTGCTGGCAGCAGAACCGGCGCGATCATTTAAAGATCGACCGCTAGCAAGTCAACTCGCATAGGGAAAGGTGCCCGCCTGAATTGGTTGGCACCTTTTCGCTGTCATGCATGGCGAAGTGTTGAATTGCGCACGGCAATTCAGTCCGGTGCCGTATGCTAGCGACAGACAAACCCATGGGCCGGAATCTCTTCATTCTCGCTGCGTCGCTTGCGCTCTTTGCGCTGATCTCATGCGGCATTGCGTACAGCAACATCGCGCGGCAGCCGGGCTCGCCGGGCGACGCCTCGCTGTGGCGGACGATGGGGCTGGCGCTGTTCGTGCTGGCGCTGCTGGCCGCGCTGGCCGGGGTGATGGCGTCGCTCTTCGAGCAGGCTAGGCGGCGCAGCGAAGAGGCGCGCAGACGCAGGCGGTCGTGAATACGGTGCAGGCAATCTTGAATCTACCGCGCCTCTCCTGATCCAACCCGCGCGCAGACGATACAATCGACAGTGAAGGGGGGCCAAGCCGATGTTTGAGGTCACCGTGGAAGCCGGCTTCTCCTCCGGCCACTACCTGCGCAACTACAAGGGCAAGTGCGAGAACCCGCACGGCCACAACTACCGCGTGCTGGTGACGCTGGAGGGCGCGGAGCTGGACGAGGCCGGGCTGCTGCTGGACTTCAAGCTGCTCAAACACCTGCTGCGGCCGGTGGTCGACGCGCTGGACCACCGGATGATCAACGACATTGCGCCGTTTACCGAGCTGAACCCATCGGCGGAGAACCTGGCGCGCTACTTCTACCAGCAGACCGCGCGACAACTTGAAGAGATGACCGGCGGGCGGGTGCGGGTGAAGGACTGCACGCTGTTTGAGACCGACAGCAGCTTCGCGCGGTACTACGAGTAGAACTCAAGGACTCTAGGGAAGGTCTGCACAGGTGTTCGAGATTCCCTCGGCGGCTAAAGCCGCATTGATAATAGGCCGCTTGCGGCGGGACTAAAGTCCCGCCCTTTCAAAACGGGGACTTATTCAGAGATTTCCTAGAGCATTTTCACCAATGGTGAGGTGAAGAGTATCGCGCTGCGAATAAAATGCGGGGATTCTTCCCCTTCGCAAGCTCAGGGTCAGAATGACAATTCATTTCCCTCTACAGCAAGAGTGAAAATGCTTTAAGCAGCGAACTCCTTGCGGTAAAGGAGCGCGTGCAGGCTTTGCGCGTAGAAGTCCTTCGCTTCGCCGACGCGTGCGTAGCCGATGGATTCGTAGAAGCGGATGGCTCCGGCGTTGCCGGTGAAGACATGCAGCTCTATATCGGTGGCGCCGGCGGAGTGGAGTTTGGATTCGACGTCGGCCATGAGACGCCGCGCCAGTCCGCGCCTCCGCCATGCGGGAGCAACATCCAGGGTCACCACATAGCCGGTGCGCTGCTCCAACTGCGCGACACAAAAGCCTGCCAGTTCTCCTTGCGCCTCGGCCAGCACCGTCACCGCGCCGGGGGCCTCGGCAAAGCCGCGCATGGCTCCGCGGCTAAACTGGAAGACCGGCTCGAAGCAGACGAGATCGAGCGCGTACATTGCCTGCCAGTCGCCCAGGCGATAGCTGCGCAGCGTCGCGCGGGCCGTGCGGTCCCCGGCCTGGGAGTGGTTCGGAGCTGCGGTTAGAGCCACCGGCGCGCTCAGGCCTGCCGGCTGGGTGCAGCGACCGGCGCGGCGACCAGATTGTACAACCAGGCGAAGATGAGGCCGCCAGTGGTGCCGTCGAACAATCCGTAGACCGTTCCAACCAGAGCGTCACCGAGGTTGCGGGCCCCATGAAAACCCGGGTAGATGGAACTGACAAATACAAGGAACCCTGTACCGTAAGAAGGGAATGCGAGGTGAGCCAGTGCAGTAAACGCGACTCCTCCTCCCCAAAGCAGTCCAAGCGCAAATGCCATAGCTTTTACGGAAATTCGCATGATGTCATCCTCCCAACCTGATTTTGCTGCTGTAGGCTGCGCCTGCTCCTTCAGGAGATGAATTGGCAAGCCGCCGTCTTCTCTGTCGAACCGCCAGCATTCTAGAACAAATCCTCTCCAGGCTGCAGACAGGCGTGCCGCTGCCGGGATGCATCCCGGTTAGAGCCACCGGCGCACCAGCCTGCGCACCAGCTCGGCGGTGACGCCGTAGACGACGTAGGAGGCGATCTGGCTGCCGCGCTGGCGCGCAATTTGGGTCTCTTTCCCGGGCGCAGATGCGAGGCCAGGCGCGGGCTGTGCGGTCGTGCATTTCAGCTTCAGAAACGGCCAGCATCCGACAACCCGCGCGCGCTGCACGGGCAGTTCGCCTGTGTGGGCGAGCGCATCCAGCGCCAGGCCGAAGCCGGCCCCGTGTTTCGCGGTGGCTTCGGGATAGAACTCGGCGACCGCTCCATATGCAGCGCCGGTCACCGCGCCGAGGCCCCAGCGGAGGGCCTCGTTCTGCTGCTCCTTTGCGACGGACGACGGGTCTTCCGCGGAGACGCACTCGGCGGGTGGAATTGGAGACTCCGGCCCGGGCTTCGGCTGCGGGGGTAAGATGCGCTCGGCAAGTGTCTTGGCGGCGGTTGCGGCCAGCCCTGCGATCAAGCCGGCGATCAGTCCCTTGGCCAGCGACTTGTGTTTCTTCACCGCCGCAACTTTTGTCTCGCTCATGACAATCCCTTCAACATCTTGTTCTCAAGCCTCACGCGCTAGTCTCATGCGCCCAGTCGCGTCCGACATTGATTGTAGGATGCGTCCGCGCGGCATCGCGTGCGCTGTATCCACGTATAGCAGCTATAGCGCGGGCCTTCAGCCCGCAGTCGTGTGGCGGGTCCGATCCTGGGGCTTCGCCCCAGGCTAAATATAGGACGGGCCGTTGGCCCTTTCCAGGCAACGACAAAATACAACGGTTGCAACTAAGACAACAGTTGCGGCTAAGACAACGGTTGCGAAAAAGTCAGCGCAGGCCGCCGCCTTCTGGCCATTCGTAGACCACTACGCCCATGTCGCTGAGGGTCTTGATGGCGGCTTCGACGTTGCGGCGGACGGCGGGACGGGCCGAGACCGGCGTATCGTGCGCCTCTTCGATGGCAACCACGCGGCCATAGGGCCAGGAGTTCTGCGGCACGGCGTCCAGCGCGGCGGGCAGATCGCTGACGCGTACGGTGAGGTCCTGGCGGCGCGCGGAGGCGGGGCGCAGCATCCCGCCTGCGCCCAACTGGCTGGGGTTGGCGTCTGCCTGGGTCACATGCAGCGTGGCCATGTTCTGCTGCACGGTGAGGTAGGGGTTCTCCCATTCGGAGAGGCTGGCGATGGCCAGGTAGCGGCTCTTGGAGGGCGGCGGGATCAGGTCCAACTGCTGGCGCGCAGAGTCGACCGCCTGCTGGCTGGCGGTTGGGATGGTGGTGCCCGCCGAAGCGCGGTTGCAGCCCGTGAGCAGCATGGGAGAGGCGGCAAGGCAGAGGGCCGAAGCCAGCGCCAGCTTGGTTCGGGAAAAAGAAGACTGCATGAAGAAGTTGCGGCTGGAGAACGAAAGAAGAGGGGCAGTCATACGCACGTCTTAAGCATACCAAGACGTTGGATGCGCTTTCCAGCGGGCGCGCTTCCGCGGTGGCGGGTCAGTTTGGTTGTTGCCCTTTCTTGCGCACCCTTGATTGCGAAGCGGTCAAGGGTGCGCAGTCTTCAAAGGGAACGCGCTTTTCGGCACGGCTGAAGCCGTGCCCTTCCGATCGATCTTCACTTGCTCGTTCCGTTCGCTGTGATTCTGCCGCAGACGATACAATCGAAGGATGATTAAGGGGATCACGCTGGTGACGCAGGTGGCTTCGGCGGCTGCGCAGGAGAGGCTTGCTGGACTCTTCGGCGCGCTGGGCTTCGAGGCGGGCAAGGGCTGGGAGGATGGAAGCGGGCGGGGCGCGGCATTCCTGGCTCCGCTGGGCAACCTGGAGCTGGTGGCGGGGCGCGCGCCGGCTGTGCCTCCGGTGCTGATTGAAGTGACGCAACTGGACGAGGTGCGCGGGGTGGTGGCGCAGTGGGTGAAGGCCAACTGCAAGGCCGAAGAGATTGGCGAACGGCTCTCCGAGGTTGCGCCGACGCACTGGAAGTCGCGGCTGTTTACGGTTGCGCTGGATTCGTCACTACTGCTCGGCTTCTGGGAGTCGGAGAACCCGCTGCACGGCAAGCCGATTGCCGTTGAGGGAGATTTGTCGGCGGCGGGAATGCGATTTGCGATTGTGGTTGCACGCTGGAACACGGTGATCACCGACCGCCTGCTGCAAGGAGCGCTGGATGGGCTGCTGCGCTCGGGCGCGGCGCGCGCGGAGATCGAGATTGTGCGCGTACCGGGAGCGTGGGAGATCCCCGCGGCAGCGCGCACGCGGGCGGAGTCGAAGTCGGTCGATGCGATCATCACGCTGGGCTGCCTGCTGCGCGGCGAGACGGCGCACTACGAGGCGATCTACACGGAGGTGGCGCGCGGCATTGGCGAGTCGCAGCAGGCGACGGGCGTGCCGCACAGCTTCGGCGTGCTGACCTGCGAGACGCTGGAACAGGCGCTGGACCGCGCCGGAGTGAAGGCGGGGAACAAGGGCTTCGAGGCGGCCATTGCGGCCATCGAGATGGTTTCTGTAACGAGGAAGCTGCAGGCACCGCAAAGGAAACTGGCGGAGAAGAAGTAGGTGGGAACGCGCCGCAAGTCCCGCGAGCTGGCGATGCAGATGCTGTTCCAGGGCGACCTGGGCAAGCAGACGCCGGATGAGGTGCGCGCTCTCTTCTGGCCCTCGCGCGACGATGTGGATGCGGAGACACGCGGCTTTGCCGAAGAGCTTTATCGCGTCGCCACCGAGCGCCGGGCGGAGATCGACGCGCTGATCGAGACGCACGCCGAGAACTGGCGGCTGGAGCGCATGGCGGTGGTGGACCGCAACCTGCTGCGTGCGGCTGTTGCTGAGCTGCTGGGCTGCCCCAACACGCCGGCGGCCATCGTGATCAACGAGTCGCTGGAGATCGCGCGCCGCTACGCAGCGCCGGAGTCGGTGCACTTTCTCAACGGGGTGCTGGACGCCATTGCGCGCAGCCTGCTGAAGCAGCGCCTGGGATGAGGCCCTACCCCACGCAAGACCCACAACATAGTTCTGGCTTCCCCCTTGGAGAAGCCAGATGACCGCGATCGAGGGATGCCAATGGCTTACAAGATGGAAATGGCCTGCGCTTTGGCAGCCTCCACATCATTGAATTTAACTCTTGGGCGGACCGAGTTGCGGCCACTTTCCTTGGCTTCGTACATGGCCGCGTCGGCGCGCCGCATCATGCCCTCCCAGCCGCCTTGCGCGGGGTCAAGCTGGGCCACGCCGGCGCTGATGGTAAAGCGGATGGGCTCGTCCTCGAAGGGAATTTCAAGAGCTTCCACAGTCTGTCTTACGCGCTCTGCGGCCATGATGCCGGCCGAGGCAGTGGTATTGGGCAGCAGGATGGTGAACTCTTCGCCCCCGGTGCGGGCCAGCACATCGTTGACGCGCATCATGGGTTTGATTTGATGCACTAGGGCCTGCAACGCGGCGTCTCCTGCGGCGTGTCCGCGCGTGTCGTTAAGGTGTTTGAAGTGGTCGATGTCCAGCACGATCATGCAGGGCAGATGGCCATAGCGGATACTTCGCGTGGTCTCGCGCAGGGCCGCCTCCTCCATGGCGCGGCGATTCAGCGCTCCGGTAAGCGGATCGGTGCGTGCCTGCTCGGCCAGCTCCTTGCTTAACTCCGTCACCAGGAACCACAGGACGCACATCACCATGCAGGTGGCAAGAAAAGCCATAGCGGCCAGCGAACCCACCCACCACGGATCGGTTTGGGCGTCGACGGTCTTGTCCGCCCGGATATAACGCAGGTTGGTCAGAACAGCGCGGAAGATCATCACGACCACATCCGCGCTGAGGATGGTCGCCGTGACTCGCGCCACAACGGCAAACGGCCCGCGCCCGTTCTTGAAGAGGATCCATGCGGCAACGCCGCACACCAGAATATTGGGAATGTTGATGACGTTGTTGATGCGCGGAACATGGCCGAGAAACAGGATGGTATAGACCAGCAGAGCAAGCCCGATTGCAACGAAGGGCCACCACTGCCGTATCGGCTTGCGCAGCACAAACCAGCGCAGGCCCAACAACTGCATTACGAATGAGACCAGGTAAAGCTCATTGGCCACCATGTCGCTGAGGATTACAGGGAACTTATTTCCTTCCATGCCCTGCAGAACCAGTTTGACCAGCCCCACCACCATTCCGCCGGCAAACCACTTCATCCCTGTCACTTTGCGGTTGTTCCAGGCGAGCAGGCAGAGGCATGCCGTAAACACGGTCACCGAGACGATATTCGTGAAGAAGAAGGTTTCGTAATTGAGAACCATATCGTCGAAGAAAAGCTGCTTCTCGCAAAACATCATAGACGCTTTGCGACGGGTTGGAGTTGCTTTACATCATTAATGTCGATCCGAACAGGAAGCGTTCCGTTCAACTGAACTCCGTCCCGATCGGAATCTGGGTCGAAAACTCTGCCCCTCCCGCCTTCAGATATGAAGCCCCGGATGTGGGGTCTTCAGCATCCTGCGGAGGATGGAACAGCTTCATTGTAGGAGCATTGAAAAAGAATGCCTTACAACTTTTGTGGGGGTAGGGATACACCTACTCAGGCAGCGTTCCGCGCTGCAGCCGGAGCTAGGTCGTCTTGCGCGGCTTCTGCACCAGCAGATTGACCGGCACAACGGTCCCGGCCGAAACGCTCTGGTTGGGCGCGGCGACCAGGTTGGGCGCCAGGGTCGATGAGTCGGTCAGCGTGCTGCGGTTGATGAGGTGAACCAGGTTGTCTCCCGAGGTCCCCACGTACAAGGTAGTGTTGTCCGCGCTGATGACGCCTGCGATGGGTGCCGTTGCCGTGCCGGAGAGCTTGATGTAGGTGGTCGTTCCCGGACCGCTTGCAGCCGGAGCATAGGCCGGCAGAACGCCGCCCGAGCCAGTGTAGGTGATGAAGGCGACCGACGAGTCGGAGGTCGGCAAGACCCCGGTAATGGCAGATGCCGCGACCGGCCTCAGAAGAGTGGATGTGAGCGTGTTGGAGAAGCTGAGCGTGCCTGTGGCGGGGCAGGCAACGCTGACGGTGGCACCATTCATGTTGCCGGCAGGGATGCTCACCCGCAGATCGTTCAGGGTTGGCACCGGCGTAACAGTCGCGCCGATCACATGCATTCCGTCGCTGGTTGCGGCGAGCCGGTCGGTGATGGCCGGAGAGCTGTCGGCTGGCGGATAGAAGACGTTGGTCTCGTTGGCCGGTGTGGTTGGTGTGCTCACCGAGCAGTAGCTGCGCGCCGTGGTGGCCGGTCCAGCAAAATACGCCCCGACGCTTGGCACTGTGATCGCAACATCGGTCACGGGCGTCCCGGCCGATGTGGCAGGAGTGATGCTGGTCCAGCCGGTATAGGTCGAGTAGACCAGCAACTGATCGCCGGCGGAGATGTACACGGTCTGACTGTCGGGGGAAAACTCGGCGTGGGTTGCTATCCCGCCGAAGGTGGAGATGACGCCCCCGGCCGAGTTCTGGAGCGAGATGACCTGGTGCACCGGATCGCTGATGACGAGGATGCTGCCGTTGGGCGACAAGGCGAGTACCGAGCCCGGCGAAGTGACATCGGTGCGCGTGAGGTTGAGCGTGTTCAGCGCATTCAGCACCATCAGCCCGGTCGAGCTGCCCAGGTAGATGGACGTGCCATCATTGCTGATGACCATGGAGTTCGGCACAAAGGGCAGCAGGAACGGCCCCCCCACCACAGACGTTGTAAAGTCGATCTGCACCACATCCTGCGAGAGTGTGCTGGCCATATACAGGACCGTGCTGTTGGTGCCTGGAGCGGTGATATTCACCGAATTTGAAGTGACCGGCTTGCCATTGCCGAAGATACCGATCTGGTTGTACGACGCAGAATTGCAACTGGGCGGCTGGCATATGGCGGAGATGGAGGCCGCGCCCGCGAAGGGCGGCGTCACCGTGGCACCTGCGGGAATGGTGGTTGGCGCGGTCGACACATACTGCAGCGACAGCCCGGTCAGGGGTACGCCATTGATGTCGAGTGCCGTGGCCACCAGCGACTGCGGATTGTTCTGGTTCACGACCACCGGATTGCTGGACGATCCAGCGGCGGAGAGGGTGATCGAGGCCGGCGGACAGGTGGAGAATATCCCCGCGGTGCTGGCTGCATCCGCCACGTTGGCCGAGATCAAGACAGATCCCGGTTGATTCGCCGTGGCCACGCCGTTCTGGTCGATGCTGACGACCGGCGAGATCGCGGTGGTGGACGTTTCACCCTGCGCGCTCAATTGCAGATGTCCCGCCAGGCAACTGATGTTGGTCTGGTTGGCGCCCGATCCGGCATAGACCCGCGCCACAAGCTGGGCGGTCGATCCCTGCGACACGCAGGAGTTGGCCAGATACGGCGGGGCCGTGACCGCGCCCGACGTCGCCAGCGGGCAACAGGCAGTCGTGGGATCGGTTGTACAGTTGGACGACGGACCGCCCAGCACAATGCTGGACACCACCGGATGCACGAAGATGGGCAGGGGATTGCTGGTTACGCTGTCCGCGCTTGCGGTGACATAGGCAATGCCCGACTTATTGGTCGTAATGCAGTAGGTATAGTCGGGAATTCCCCCACCGGAGTTGCGGTTCCACGTTCCCGCGCACAACTTCCCGGACGTCGGCTGTACGTCGGCGATGGTCATGTCCGTGGTTCCGTAGGTGTACGCCCCCACCGAAACGTTCGCGCCCTTGCAGTCGGTCGTCGTAGGCCCCTGCAGCTGTCCTATCTCCCCGTAGTTCAGCGAGATTCCGTAGACGATCGGCTGCAACACGATGGTGGCGGCCTGGGTTGTCGTCATGCCCGAGTCTCCGCCATTGCAGAATGCGGGCGCGAGATTGTGCGCGCAGCCCGAGATGGAGACACCGAATGGAAGCGAGGACAGAAGCAGAACAACCAACGTGACAAACCGACGCATTAAACCTCCCCGTCCAACTGGAACCAGAGCTGAACGGTCACACCGCAGACGCTAGAACCACAGATGTCAGTGTAGAAGCTGCGCAGATGGGACGCAAATAACCAGGGCTGCTTCGACGCGCCGGGGAAGCGATGGAGCGCAGTCCGCGCCGCGCCTCTACTTTGCCGGCATCTGGGCCTGGAACCAGCCGATGGTGCGCCGCAGCAGGTCGCGCTGGTGGGCTGGGTCGGCGAAGTGGTGGCCCTCGCCGGGATAGACCACAAGCTGCGCAGGAACGCCCTGGGCGCGCAGCGCGTGCCAGAACTCGAAGCTCTGCGGCGCGGGACACTCGCCGTCGCGGTCGCCCACCAGGAGCAGGGTTGGCGTTTTGACTTTCTTGATGAAGTTGATGGGGGAGGCCCTGGCGTAGACCGCCGGGTCGTCGTAGACGGATGCGCCGAAGAAGGGGAGCATCCACTGGTCGATGGAGTTCTCGCCGTAGTAGCTCTGCCAGTTGGAGAGGCCCGCGCCGGCCACCGCCGCGCGGAAGCGCGTGGTCTGGGTGACGGCGAACATGGTCATGAAACCGCCGTAGCTCCATCCGGTGATGCCTTCGCGATCACGGTCGATGGGGAATCGCTTCTCAATCAGGTCGACCCCGGCGAGGATGTCGCGCAGATCGCCGTAGCCGAAGTCCTTGACGTTGGCCTGGGTGAAGCGCTCGCCTTGGCCGAAGCTGCCGCGCGGATTGGGCAGGAAGACGAAGTAGCCCAGCGCGGAGAGGGGAATCGCGCTGTAGGTGGCTCCCGGCCAGCGCGGAGTGAGGGCGCTGGATGGGCCGCCATGGACGCTGACGATGAGGGGATATTTTTTCGAGGGATCGAAGTTGGCGGGATAGAGCAGCCAGCCCTGGATGGGCAGGCCGTCGCTGGTGTAGTCGATGGATTCGGCCTTGCCCCACGCGGGCTGGATGGCGTCGTTGAGGTGGGAGATCTGCTGGAGGTTGTCGGAGGGGCCGGCCCAGAGCTCGGGCGGGCGCGCGAAGGACTGACGGATGAGGGCGATGTTTCCGGTCTTGGAGAGTGAGACGCTCATCGAATCGTCGCCGGAGTAGATCGTCTCTGGAAAGGTAAAGTCGAGGCCGGGAACGTCCTGGCCGGTGGCGAGGTCGAGCACGGCGATGCGGCTGCTGCCGCCAAAGTGCTCGGAGATGCCGAGGGTGTGGTCGTCGAGCCATGCGATGTAGGCGGGCGAGGCGGGGCGGTTGGGGGTTACGTCTTTGGGTTCGCCGCCGGTGGTGGGGATGAGATAGATGTCGCCGCCGGTTGAGCCCTGGTCGGACATGAGGCCGCCGATGAAGGCGATCTGCTTGCCATCGGGGGAGAATCGGGGGACGGCGATCTGTAGGCCGTGGAGTGGGCCGGATACCGTTTCGGGATTAAGCATGAGAGCCGGGCCGCCGATGCCGCCACCACCGACACCGACTACCCTTCCCGGCGGTACGTTCTTATAGACACTATCCCGATATTCCTTGTTTTGCGCTGGGCCGGCCCCGACCGAGATGACGTAGAGGCGAGCCACCCACCAGTTGTTTTCGCCAGGCGGCGCTGCCGCAACGAAGACGATTTGACTTGAATTCGGAGACCAACTGAATTCGTATACGTGCAGATTCTCCGGTGTCACATAACGAAATCCGCTCGACGCAAGTTCGATGGCTGCAACTTGCTGCACCTCGATGTTGTCTTCGCCGATGACGCCGGACCAGGGCTTCATGGCATCGGTTGCTCCCGCGCGGCGTGTGGCGTTCTCGACGTAGAGGAAGGCGATGGACCGGCCGTCGGGCGACCACTGGAGCGAGCTGACCTCTCCGTGGAGATGGCTCACTTGCTTCATCACGTTGCTGGCCAGAGTCCAGACGAAGATATTTTGCTGCGCGGTTGGCTGCAATTTGCCGCTGCTGGCATTTTGGCTACTGTCGGAGCAATCGGAGAGGAGGGCGAGTTGCGAGCCATCGGGCGACCAGGCGGGATGCGATGCGGTGCAGATGCCGGGCTTGCTGCGCGCCGCGTCGCCGATGGTGTCTGGCGAGAGGACGCGATCAGGCGCGGAGCCGGCAGGCGCGATGCGAGTGAGGTGCAGCTCGGAGCCGCGCTCTCCGTTGAATGCCCAGGCTACCGTGTTGCCGTCGGGCGAGATGGCGGCGAAGGTTGGCGTGCGCACGCGGCCAAGGGAATCGAGCAGCGCGGCGATGCGCAGATCGGAAGTGTTGCCGGTTGAGGCTGGAGCTGGCTGCGCGATCTGCGCGGAGGTGACGAGGTGCAGGCAGAGCACGGCTGCTGCTGTGGCTAGAAAGAGACGGAAGGAGGGGCGACGCTTCAGCACATCCATGCGAAAAGGCTAGCATGGGCGCGCGGGGCAATGCAGTTTGTCGCTGGGCGTTTACCATCCCACCCTTCGCGATGAGACTGGGAAGGATTGGGCACCCGAATAGAACTCATGTCTCAGAAGCGAGACATGGGGCACCCGGCAACTAATGGCCTGGAAGGACGAGCTGGCGGGTGTGGAGGCTGGTCTGGGTCTCGGGGACGCTGCCGTCGTTCACCTGGACCTCGGCGGGCGTGCCGGCGAAGACGATGCGGATGGAGGCGCTGGAGCGGCCGGAGATGCGCAGGCGCTGGGTCTCGGATGCGTCGGCGGAGCGAACGGTGACGGGGACATCGGCGATGGCGTTGCCATCGTTGCGTACCTCGACGGCGACTAGCCATCCGGCGGGCAGCCCGGAGCGCGAGGTGAGCTGGCTGGACGCGACGTTGACGATGGAGAGGGCGGGCAGGCCGCGGTCGCGGTAGACCCAGTCGTCGAAGAACCAGCGCAGGTCCTTGTGCGAGGCATTTTCGAGCGTGTGCTGGAGGGCTGTGGGGTCGCGGTCGAGGCTCGGGTCGAGGCGGTAGGTTTGGAGGGCCTGCTTGAGGGGGTCGTCGCCAACGATGGAGCGCAGCATCCACCAGACGGCGGCGGCCTTGGTGCGGTAGAAGATGTCGCTGGTGGCGGAGACGAGGCTGGTGCCTGCGGGGCTTTCGGATGCGCATTTGGGCGATGTGCCCGGCTCTACCCCACCCATGACGATGGAACCGTCATGAATGGGGCACCCAGCGGAGTCAGGGTCTTTCGGTTCGGCGAGGGCGAGCGGGTGGGCTGCGTTCTGCAGTTCGGCCAGCGCGGCGGCGCGGCCAGCGGTGCGCTCGGTCCAGAGGAGCGAGAGGAACTGGGCGAGGCCCTCGTCGATCCAGGGGTGGGAGGAGTGAATCCAGAGGTGCGTGAGGGAGTGGGCGAGCGCGGGAGCCAGGGTTGCCGGCTCGACGGCGCGCATGGGGCGGATGAGGAGGGCGTCGTCCTCGAAGGGCTGGCCAGGGTGGTCGAGGATGGTGAGGGAGGTGAGCGGTTGGGGGCCGAGCCAGTCGGTGAGGAGGGGCTCGACCAACGCGGCTGCGGCGGCGTAGGCGGGGAGGGCGTCGTAGTGGTCCGTGACGGCGGCGATGAGGGTGGGGTTGGCGGGCGTTCCGGACTGGCTGGAGGGGCGGTCGGTGATGAAGAGGCTGGGCGTGCGGAAGCCGAGGGGGTGGGCATCGAAGAGGGCGGTGGCAATGCCGGGCGACTCGGCCGCGGGCAGGTCGGCGTTGTCGCTGATGGCGGCGAGCGGCTGACGGAGGCCGCAGAAGAAGGCGGCGTCGGGCGGGTCGCCCGTGTACTCGACGGCGAGACGAAGGCGGACGGTTGCTGCGGACTGACGGAGGCGGGAGTTGCCCACGGACTGGAAGAGACGTGCGCTGTCGCCGAGGAAGACGGGCGGCGCGGAGACCGGGACCCAGAGGACGTTGCCGAATCCGCGCAGGGCGGTGAGGGAGGGCGAGATGGAGTCCCAGTCGGCGGCGAGGGCCTGATCGTCGGGCGCGCCGATGCGGGTGAGGCGTTCGGCGGAGGGCGGGATGGTGCCGGAGTAGAGAGCGATAAGCGAGATCGACGCGCCGGGAGCGAGCGGCTGCGGCAGAGGAACGACGGCCTCGGTCATCTTGCCGGTGTGGTCGGCGTCGGTGTCGATGAGGCGAGTGACGAATGGGAGCGACATGGTGGGGACGCTGGGAAGGCTGCGGGTGGAGAGGGCGTCCCAGTGCAAGGACGAGCTGATCTGGAGGACGAGGCGGGCGAGCGGGGTGGGGCCGTCGTTGCGGAGGGTGATGCTGGCGCGGACGAAGACTGCGGCAGAGGCCGGAGTGAGGTGGACGTCGAGGTCGTAGGCGGTGAAGGTGAGGGCGCTGCGCTCGGCGTCGGTGACGGCTAGGGGGTCGGATTGCGCAGGAGTGGAGGGATTCGGCGAGGCTTGCTGCTGAGCATCGGAGGGCTGTGTCGCTGCGGGCTGCGCGGCGGGGGCTGAATCGAGGCTGCGGGAGAAGAGGACTTTGCCGGGCGGGGGCGCGGGTTGGGATGGCTGGTCTGGCGCGGTTGGTGCGGGCTGCGACGGAGTGGTCTGCGGCACGGGCGACTGCTGCGCGAGCGCGAGTGCGGCTCCCAGGGCCAGGGTCAGGATGATGGGGAAGGACGAATAAGCGCGGTTCACGAGCCGAGTCCTTTGTGCGGCTTGGCGGATGCGGCGGGCTTGGGACTGGGGATTGGCTGCGCGGGCTGGTTGCGCTGGCGCATGGCTTCGTACATGACTACGGCGCCGGCGACCGAGACGTTGAGCGAGGAGACCATTCCTGCCATGGGAATGCGCAGCAGGTGGTCGCAGGTCTTTTTGACCAGATCGTGCAGGCCGGCACCCTCGCGGCCGAGAACGAGGACGCAGTCGGTGCGGAAGTCGAAGTCCATATAGTCCGGAGCTCCGCGCTCGTCGAGGCCGAGGACCCAGACGTTGGACTGCTTCATCTGTTCCAGCGTACGGACGAGGTTGGTGACGCGCGCGATGCGGACGTGTTCGGAGGCGCCGGCAGAGGTCTTGGCGACGGTCGCGGAGACTGGGGCAGAGCGGCGTTCGGGCAGGATGACGCCGTCGACTCCCGCTCCGTCGGCAGTGCGCAGCAGAGCGCCCAGATTGTGCGGGTCCTCGATGCCGTCGAGGGCGAGGAAGAAGCGGTGGGCGGGAGCGGCGGCTTCGTTAGACGATTTATTTGCGGGCTGGGGTGCGAGCAGGTCTTCGATGGTGAGGAAGGCGCGCCCGCGGACCAGTGCGACGGCCCCCTGGTGGGCGTCGGTGCGGGCGAGGTGTGTGAGCTGGTCTCGGGATTCGAGGGTGAGGCGGACGTTGGCGTCGCGGCAGAGCTGGGCGAGGCGCTCCAGGCGGGCATCGCCGCGTTCGCGGGCCAGCAGTACGCAGTCCAGGCGGCGCGCGCCGGAGCGAACCGCCTCCTCGACCGGGTGCAGGCCGTAAAGAACTTCCATCGGAATAGTGTACTTCTGAAATAGACCTCGCCAAGACTGGCTGGCTGGCCTTACAATCAGCTATCGGGCTGTTTTTCAGCGTTTTCGGCCTGCGGACGCCGGCATCAGAGGGAATCTTCGGATGAGGAACCTATTACGCAAGGAAAAGTGCGGGCTTGACCGAGACTTTTCCCTGCAAGATGGCGTCTCTAAGACTATGGGCAGCGCGGCGATCGCCATCCCGGTGGAACAGGCGGAGCAGAGCCAGCGTGAGAACGCGGCCATAGCGCGCGGACTGAAGAACCAGGACACCGAACTTCTCGACCATTTGATTGAGCTCTACCAGCACCGGCTGATGCGCTACCTGCTGTTTCTGACCGGCAAGCGCGAGGTTGCCGAAGACCTCTTCCAGGAGACGTGGATGCGGGTGCTGCTGCGCGGCGGCCAGTACAACGGCAAGGCGCGCTTCGACACATGGCTGTTCACGATCGCGCGCAACCTGGTGATCGACCTCTCGCGCAAGCGGACGATGGCGTCGCTGGACGAGATGAGCGAGCCGACGGACGACGGGCGCGCCTTTGAGATTGCCGCCGAGGGCCCCTCGCCGCTGGAGCATTTCGAGGGGAGTGAGGACCGCGCCGAGGTTGCGGCGGTGCTGCAGAAGCTGGAGCCGAACTACCGCGAGGTCCTGACGCTGCGCTTCCACGAGGAGATGTCGTTGGAAGAGATTGCCAGCGTGACACGCGCGCCGCTGTCCACGGTGAAGTCGCGGCTGTATCGCGGGTTGGCTGCGCTGAAGCCGGAGATCGAGCACCTGCGCGGAAGCCGCTCGGCGGAGGCGACTAGATGAAAACCTCCTTCGATCCACAGTTCGATCCACAGCTTGATTCTCAACCGGACGATGCAGCAGTGCTTGCGTATAGTGAGCAGGACGGCATGGGTCTGGGCGCGCGTGCCTGCGTGGTGAACCGCACGCACCGCGTAGTGCGCGAGCGGGCCACGGTGATGCAGGCGCGACGCAGCTATGCGCGCAGCCTGATGGTCCCATTGGCCATCTCCTCCGCTCTGCTGATCCTGCTGGTTGTTGTGGTATGGAGTGGGCTGTATTCCGAGGCGGCGGAGGCGGTGCAGGCCGACGTTACGGCATTGGCAGCAACGGACGCGACCAACCACTTTCTAGTGGTATTGCTCTGGTTTGTGCCGATCTCGATTGCACTTATGGCTGCTGCTCTGTATCGCCGCAGGCACAATGGCAGTGACCCCGGGAAAATCCGATGAGCGAGAATTGGGACCACAAGACATCCGAATCTTCGGAGTCCCGCGAGTTTGGCGATGGCGACAGCCTGAAGCTGGTTCCGCTGTGGTCGATCGTGCTCGCCATTCTGGTGTTTGTGGGCTGGCAGTTCTTGTCCGTTCGCACGCAGCCGCATCACCATCCGGGACCGCTGCCGATGCGTCTCCTGATGGACTACGTGATGGGGACCTTGCTGTCGAGTTATGTGCTGCTGGTGGGATATGTGAGCCGCGACGTGAAGCGGCGCAACATGCCGGCGCTTCTGTGGATGCTGATTGTGGTGGTAATACCCTGCTTTATCGGCGCGCTGGTGTATTTTCTGCTGCGCCAGCCGATTATGGTCCGCTGCCCAAGCTGCAACACGGAGTTGACCGCGGGGGTGCACTTCTGCCCGCAGTGCCGGTTCCAGGTGGCCCCAGTGTGCGGCCAGTGCTTCCGCGGAGTGCAGGTCACCGACGCGTACTGCCCGTATTGCGGGCACAACGTGGCGGAGGATGGCGGGCCGGCCCGGCTGCGCGCCTACAGCGACAGCTAACTGCGAGTGGTCAGTGGTCAGTGATAAGTGGTAAGTTCGACTTGGGTTTTTCTGACCCCTTACCACTGCCAACTGGCCACTATTCCTTTGCCCCTAACCGCACTCATCATCGACGACGAACCGCTGGCCCGGCAGGAGCTGTTGTATCTGCTGCAGTCGGTGGAGGGTGTGGAGGTGCTGGCGCAGGGGTCGAACGGCATCGAGGCGGTAGAGCTGGTGCGCGCGCACAAGCCGGACGTTGTCTTTCTGGACGTGCAGATGCCGGGGTTGGATGGGTTTGCCGTTCTGAAGAAGCTGCTGGACAAAAAGATGGACCTGCCGCAGGTGGTCTTTGCCACGGCCTTCGACCAGTACGCGGTGCGGGCGTTTGAGGTCAACGCGGTGGATTACCTGCTGAAGCCGTTCGACCGCAAACGGGTGCTGAAGACGATCGAAAAGGTGCGGGCCAGAATCGCCCGCCAGGCAAGCCACGCGGGCCGGGGCAATGGGGCCAGCGATGCAGCCATCACCGACGCGCGGCTGGAAGAGCTTCTGCGCCTGGTGGAGACGCGCACGCAGCCGGCAAAACCCCACTCAGGAAAGGTGATTGTGCGCGCGCAGGGGCGGCTTCTGCTGGTCGACCAGAAGGAGATCTGCTTTGCCTCGATCGAAGGCGGGGCGATCAGCGTGGTGACGCGCGGGGTGGAGGGGCAGTCGAACTGCCGCACTCTGGAGGAGCTGATGGAGCAGCTCGATCCGGAGGCGTTCTGGAGGGCGCACCGGTCGTTTGTGGTGAATATCCAGCACATCCGCGAGGTTGTGCCGTGGTTCAAGTCCAGCTACCAGTTGCGCATGGACGACGCCAAGAAGACGGAGATTCCGGTGAGCCGGGCGCAGACCAAGCGGCTGCGCGAGCTGTTCAACCTGTAAGCCGGTTGGTCAGGACGGGGCAGCTCTGGTGCAGATCGGGAGCGAAGACGCGCAGGGGGAAAATGCGGGGACCCTTCCCCTTCGACAAGCTTAGGGTCAGGATGACAATCCTATTGATCGATTTCTACGGCATTCCGCGCCGGCCGAAGCGATAGACGAGACCTACGGTTCCGATGCTGGAATAGAGATTACCCGAGGCGGTTGGCAAGCCCCCCCCCCAGTGCTGGAACTGGCCATCAACCTTGATCGCAAGATGGGTGCTGAGGTCGTAGTCGAAACCGGCGCCAGGGGAGTAGACGTAGGATACGGAAACGAGATAGGTTAAGCCGTTGAAGTCGACTCCGCCAGACACATAGTTCATCTTTCCGCGCCCGAAGAGAAAGTTGCCGTAAGGATGCAGGCGACGGCCCAGGAGGAAGTCCAGCCGGAGGCCTCCCATGGCATCTTTCTGGGCGACGACTTTGCCCTGGTCGATGGGATAGGTGCCACGAAACTCCAGTGTGGGGAGCGTCCCGTGCCAGGTGGAGAAAGCGAGGTCGGCGCCGACCGTCAAGCTGAGGTTCTTGCCACCAGAGAGGCCGGTATAGTCACCCGAAGCCGCGGTGAAGACCGAGAGTTGAATGTCCTGGGCCGCGGTGGGCTTGGCTGACTGCGCGGTCGCAACGCACGACCAGGATATCGTTGCCAGCAGCAACGCCAGCGTCAGAAGAGCTCTGTCTTGCTTCATTTCGGTAACGATCCTCTGCGATTGCGATCCACGGGCGGTGGAGAATTGAACGCATTCCATCTTCTCATCTTGCTATGGGATCGGGGTGAAAAAAACTTATCAGCGGGTTTCGGACTGCTCATCATGGGTTACACCAGGGTTCGGGAGGAATAGAATGCGCGCAGATCGGACCGCGGCAGTATGCTTATCCGCAGGGTTCCCACGATAGGAGATCATCCAATGAAAAAGCTCGCGCTTGTCTTTCTTATGCTGCAACCTGCGTTTCTGCTGGCAGCCACGGACAAACCAAATCCGGCGGACTTTACCGTCACGGTACACGTCGTCTCGTCGGGCTCGCAGACTAATTGTGTCAGCGGTCTTTGTTACATATCCCAGCTTCTAGAGACGGTGATCGACGGTCAACCCGTCGAATTGCAGGGCGGAGGCGTGCATGACCAGGGCCTGAGTATACTGGCGCTCGGCGATTATCCGGCGCGCATCTCGCCCAGTATCCACGGCCCGAAGAACCCCAACAGCTATGACATCTACCGTGGATACGACCTGCTGATGCCGGATGGAACTGCGCGTACCTATTCGGTGGTGCGGCTTGGCCCAGCGCCGTCGCATCCTTGACGGTCGCGGTAGAATCTAAAGAGTGATGAATCTGGCTCGTGCAGCTACGGTGAACTCCTCCCGCGTGACGCGCTCGCGTCGCGATCAGCTCTAGCTGCGTTCCGCGCACTCCCTCCTCTCGGTTTGCTACTCCCTGTTCCCTGATTCCTGTTCCCTGCTGTTAGGAGAAGACCCATGTTCGATCGCCTCGATCAACTGGAAGCACGCTACGAAGAGCTAGGACGGCAGATGTCTGACCCGACGCTGGTGAACGACCAGGAGAACTTTCGCAAGGTGGCGAAGGCGCATCGCGACCTGGAGCCGGTGGTGGAGAAGTTCCGCGCGTATCGCAAGATCAGGGACGGGATCGCCGAAGCGAAGGCAATGCTGGCTGACGCCGATCCGGATGTGAAGGCGATGGCCGCCGAAGAGCTGGCGCTGTTGGAACCGCGGTTGGCGCCGGCGGAGGAGGAGCTGAAGGTAATGCTGCTGCCCAAGGACCCGAACGACGAGAAGAACGTGATTCTGGAGCTGCGCGCGGGAACGGGCGGGGACGAGGCGGCGCTGTTTGTGGCCGAGGTCTTCCGCATGTACATGCGGTTTGCCGAGCAGAAAAAGTGGAAGGTGGAGGTGCTGTCGCAGACCGAGTCGGGGATTGGCAACGGGCTGAAGGATGTGACGGCGATCATCGAGGGCACGAATGTTTACTCGCAGTTGAAGTACGAGTCGGGAGTGCATCGCGTGCAGCGAGTGCCGGAGACCGAGACACAGGGGCGCGTGCATACGTCGGCGATTACGGTGGCAGTGCTTCCGGAGGCCGAGGAGGTCGATGTGAAGATCGAGGCGAAGGACCTGCGGATCGATACGTTCTGCTCGTCGGGCCCAGGAGGGCAGAGCGTGAATACGACCTACTCGGCGGTGCGGATTACGCATCTGCCGACGAACACCGTTGTCTCGTGTCAGGATGAGAAGTCGCAGATCAAGAACCGCGAGAAGGGAATGCGGGTGCTGCGGGCGCGGCTATATGAAGTCGAGGCGGAGCGCATCCATCAGGAGCAGGCCAAGGACCGCAAGCAGCAGATCGGGTCGGGCGACCGGAGCGAGAAGATCCGGACGTACAACTTTCCGCAGAACCGGATGACCGACCACCGGATCGGGCTGACGACGCACCAGTTGGCGCAGGTGATGGAAGGGCAGTTGCAGCCGACCATCGACGCGCTGATTGCGCACGCCACGGCGGAGAAGCTGAAGGCGGAGACGGTGGCGGGGTGAGCGGCGCCGTCAAGTTTTCATCCGGATTTCTTCAACCTTGATACGATTGGGCGCATCGAATGGGGTAGCGTTTGTGTGCGACAATCTTTGAGATTCAGACGCATTGGTTAAGCGGAAATAAATTAAGGAGAGACGATATGGATCGCAGTGCAAGTGCAGTTTGGCGGGGCAGTTTGAAGGAGGGGAAGGGGACGATCTCCACCCAGAGCGGGACGCTGAAGGAGACGCAGTACAGCTTTGCGGCGCGGTTTGAGAGCGGCGTGGGGACCAATCCGGAGGAGTTGATTGCGGCGGCGCACGCGGGCTGCTTCAGCATGGCGCTGAGCGCGGAGCTGGGGAAGGCGGGCTTTACGCCGGAGTCGATTGAGACATGGGCCGTGGTGACGCTGGATCTGCATGACAAGCCGACGGTGACGAAGATCCGCCTGACGACCAAGGCGAAGATTCCGGCGATCGATAAGGCGAAGTTCGACCAGATTGCCAATGGCGCAAAGGCGGGTTGCCCGATCTCGCGGCTGCTGGCGGCGGCGGAGATTACGCTGGACGCGACGCTGGTGTAGGTTTTTTGTTCAACTCGACCGAGGAGACGCCCACCGGTTGGTGGGTGTTTCTACTTAGGGGGTACTCATGGCGAAGGTGTTTCCAGGGCGTTACACCGCACGGATGGAGGGTCCATTTGTGGTGTTCCTGATTGGCATGCGGGTGAACCGGCTATGGGCGCTGCATAAATGGGTGCCCGTGGCCCGAGCGATGCCGCCCATGCTGCGCGAGCTGTATGCCAACAAGGAGTCGGGGTTTATCAGTGCCGAATTTTATGTGACGTGGCGAGGAGTTGCGACGGTGCAGTATTGGCGGTCGTTTGAGCAGTTGCATGCCTACGCGCATGCACGCGACGCGAAGCATCTGCCGGCGTGGGCGGCGTTCAACCGCAGCGTGGGAAGCGACGGGAGCGTTGGCATCTGGCATGAGACCTACCAGGTGGCGGCAGGCTGGTACGAGTGCGTTTATGCCAATATGCCGCGGTGGGGACTGGCTGTGGCGGGCGACCATGTGCAGGCGGTGGGAAGGATGAACGACGCGAAGAGCAGGATGGGCGGGGCCGAGCCGACCGCGTGAAGCGGCGAAGGTTCAGGCTACGCAGGCGCAGGATCGAATGGCTGTGGACGCGGTGGCGTGCGGGGCTTTTCCGTTTTCCTCCGGCTGAGTCGGCGTGGTCCTCGGAAGTGAAACCGCGGAGGGCATTCCGGAGGCAAGTGGAGGCCGCTGCAGGGCCAGGCATATAATCTGGGTCATTCGATACTAAAGTTGGGTACATGGTTCGAGAAAGTAGTACGGCACCTCCTGCCTTTGGCGGATTAAGGCCTGCCGGCCGCGTTACGGGACAGCGTTGGGTGGTTTGCGCGCTGCTGTTTCTAGCGACTGTCATTGCATATCTGGACCGCGGGGTAATCGCGTACCTCGAGAACTTTCTTGAGGGCATCATCCCGGGACTGGACAGTGAGAAGTACGGCATTGTTCTGGCCGGTTTCCAGGTGTCGTATGCCATTGGCATGTTGTTCGCCGGGGGATTGGCGGACCGGCTGGGAACGCGGAAGGCATTCGCGCTTGCAATCGGGTTCTGGAGCGTGGCGGCCATGCTTCCAGGCGCATCCTTCTCGGTGCTGACGTTCGGCATTGCCATGTTCCTGCTGGGCCTGGGCGAAGCGGCAAACTTTCCCGCGTGCATGAAGGCCGTGGCCGAGTGGTTTCCCAAGCGAGAGCGCGCCCTGGCCACGGGAATTTTCAACTCCGGAGCCAACATCGGCAACATTGCGGTGCCGCTCGTGGTGCCGCTTCTGGTGGCGATGTTCAGTTGGCGCGGCGCCTTCGTGGTGACCGGAGCTATGGGACTGGTGTGGCTTACGGTCTGGCTGATCTACTACCGTCCGCCGGAGAAGCACCGCAGCGTTTCGGCGGAGGAACTGGCGCTGATCCTGAGCGATCCGGTAGAAAAGGTGCAGAGTGTTCCGTGGCAGCGGGTGTATCCGCGCAAAGAGACGTGGGCCTATGCGATTGCGAAGTTTCTGACCGATCCGATCTGGTGGTTTTATCTGTTCTGGCTGCCTCGATATTTGCAATCCACCTTCCATCTAAGCCTGTCCGCCAACTGCCTGCCGGTGGTTGTGGTCTACGTCATTTCCATCTTTGGCAGCGTCGGCGGTGGATGGCTCTCGTCGATCCTGATGAAGCGGGGAGTGTCCACCAACACGGCGCGGAAGACCACGATGTTGATCTGCGCCCTGGCTGTGACGCCGGTGTTTGCTACTCCGTTTGTACATCACCTGTGGTTGGTCGTGGCGCTGATCGGCGTGGCTGCGGCGGCGCACCAGGGATGGTCGGCGAACCTGTTTACATTCCCGTCGGACGTGTTTCCGAAGGCAGCGGTGGGCAGTGTAATCGGAATTGGGGGGATGTTTGGGGCGCTGGGTGGAGTGCTGCTGCAGCTCGCGACGGGCGTGATTGTGCAGGTGACGCACAGCTATGTGCCGTTGTTCGTGCTTGCCTGCTGCGCGTATCTTGCGGCGCTGCTGGTTATTCAGGTGATTTCGCCGAAGTTGGATCCGGTGGAGATGGAGTGAGAACGGCGTCTTGAAGCCTAGTGGGAGTGGCCGTGGTGGGCGTGGGCAGCTTCGGACTCCGGCGGGGCGGAGCAGCCGTGGGTGGTCTCGCAGCCGACGATCTCGAACTGGATGGTGGTGTGGGTGATGTGGAAGCGGTCGCGCAGGGCGCCGTTGATGGCGTCGAGGATGGAAGCCGAGCCGGAGACGGGCATCTCGCCGATGGTGACGTGGCTGGCGAGTGCATGCGACGAGGAGCCGAGCGACCAGACGTGCAGGTCATGCACGTCGAGGACGCCGGGGACGGCATTGACGGCGGCGCGAATCTCGGCGAGCGAGAGGGCGCGGGGCGTGCCTTCGAGCAGGATGTTGAGCGTCTCGCGGACGATGGATGCGGAGGACCAGGCGATCATTGCTGCGATGAGAATCGAGAGGGCGGGGTCGAGCCACATTGCGCCAGTGGCCAGGATTCCCGCGCCTCCGGCGATGACGGCGGCGGTGGAGAGCGTGTCGCCCAGCATATGCAGGAAGACGGTGCGGATGTTGACGTCGCTGGAGGAGCGCCAGAGGAGCGCGGCGATGGCCCCGTTCATCAGGACGCCGGCGGCGGCGACGGCCATCATGATGCGCGGCTGGACGGCGACCGGAGTGTAGATGCGATGGATGGCGGCGAGGGCGATCCATGCGGCAAGGAAGATCAGCGTAAGCGCATTGACGAAGGCGGCGAGAACGCCGGCGCGCTGGTAGCCGAAGGTCTTCTGGTCGGTGGCGGGGCGCGTCTGGAAGTAAACTGCGGCGAAAGATAAAAGGATGGCGAGGAGGTCGGAGACGTTGTGACCGGACTCAGAGATCAACGCCAATGAATGGGCACGGACGCCGAAGTAGAAGGTGGCAACGACATAAGCCGCCGTGAGCGCCATGGAAATCTTGAGCACCCGCTGCATCTTCCGATTTGGGCTGGCGACCATGTGCATGGGACGAGTATACGAGGTTCATACCGGGCAGGCGATATACTGGGAGTTGCTCATGAAATCGACTTTTGACAACATTGCGAATAACTCGATGAAGAACAAGATTGCTGGGACGGAGGCTCATCCGCTGGATTTGGGCCGCGACGAACACGGACACGCGCGGCGGGTGCGCTCGACGACGGTGCTGTGCGTGCGGCGGGGCGACTCGGTGGTGATGGCCGCGGACGGCCAGGTGACGCTGGGCGCGAGCGTGATGAAGCACTCGGCGAAGAAGATCCGGCGGCTGTATCAGGACAAGGTGCTGGCCGGGTTTGCGGGATCGACGGCGGATGCGTTCTCGCTCTTCGGGCGGTTCGAAACCAAGCTGGAGCAGTATGCGGGCAACCTGGGGCGCAGTGCCGTGGAGCTGGCCAAGGACTGGCGGACGGACCGGATGCTGCGCCATCTGGAGGCGTTGCTGATCGTCTGCGACACGACGGCGACCTTTGTGCTGAGCGGCACGGGAGACGTGATTGAGCCGGACGATGGGATTGTGGCGATTGGGTCGGGCGGGAGCTTTGCGCTGGCCTCGGCGCGCGCGCTGATGGAGAACACAGAGCTGAGCGCGCGGGAGATCGCGGAGAAGAGTTTACGGATCGCGGGGCAGATCTGCATTTACACCAACGACCAGTTGACGATTGAAGAGCTGAAGGCGAAGTGAATGGAAGAGCTGGAGGTCATAGGACGGAGAAGACTGCGAAAATGTGGCTCCATTGCCTTGCTCCTTATCGCGCTCTTTTTCCTGCTGAATCTATCGCTACTGCCGCCCCCGATGGATGCGTGGCGGGTGGTCCGCTACGCTTTGCTGTTGAGTATCCCTGTTGGCGTCTTGGCGATTTGGACATATCCGAAACCCGACATGGGCTCAAAATATGAAGCCAAGATTGTGGCTGCAATTTACGCGATTGGCGTGGGTCTATTTCTGTTTAATCTCTTCAGTTAGCAATCCGCGCTAGAGAATTATGTGAGTTCAGGGGATCACGAGATGGCGATTTATTTACCGGGGACGGCGGACGACCAGGCGCTGGCGCTGGATGAGATGACTCCGCGCGAGATTGTGGCGGAGCTGGACAAGTATGTGGTGGGGCAGGGCGCGGCCAAGCGCGCGGTGGCGATTGCGCTGAGGGACCGGATGCGGCGGCAGAAGCTGGCGCCGGAGCTGGCCGAGGACATCATGCCCAAGAACATCATCATGATTGGGCCGACGGGCGTGGGCAAGACGGAGATTGCGCGGCGGCTGGCCAAGCTGACCAGCTCGCCGTTCCTGAAGGTGGAGGCGTCGAAGTTCACCGAGGTGGGATATGTGGGGCGCGACGTGGAGTCGATTGTGCGCGATCTGGTAGAGATCGCCATCGATATGGTGCGCGAGGAGAAGATGGAGGACGTGGAGGACAAGGCGGAGCTGAACGCCGAGGACCGGCTGCTGGACCTGCTGCTGCCTCCTCCGCCGGTGCAGGCGGTTGCAAGTTCGGCGAAGAGCGCAGGGCCAACCGCGGTGATGATGACTCCCACCGGGATTCGCGCGATGCAGGTGATGCAGTTGAAGGTGCCGGAAGACGCGGCGGGAGCGGCGGGCGCGAATGCTGAAGTGATCGACGGCAAGGTTGTCGACAAGGCTGAAGAAGAGAAGGCGCGCAACAACGAGCAATCGAGCCACGAGCGCACGCGCGAGAAGCTACGCCAGCAGTTCCGCGAGGGAAAGCTGGATGAGCGGATGGTGGAGATTGATGTGCGCGACCGCAATCAGCCGAGCTTCGAGTTCCTCTCCACGCAGGGGCCGGAAGAGATGGACATGAACCTGAGGGAGATGCTTCCGGGCCTGTTCGGGCAGAGAACGAAGAAGCGGAAGATGAAGGTGGCCGAGGCGTTCGAATACCTGGTGCAGGAGGAGGAGTCGAGGCTGATCGACATGGACCAGGTGACACGGCTGGCGGTGGAGCGGGTGGAGGATTCGGGGATTGTCTTTCTGGACGAGATCGACAAGATTGCGGGGCGCGAGGCCGGACATGGGCCGGATGTCTCGCGCGAGGGCGTGCAGCGCGACATTCTGCCGATTGTGGAAGGGACTACCGTCAACACCAAGTATGGAATGGTTTCGACCGACCACATTTTATTTATTGCGGCGGGCGCGTTCCATGTGTCCAAGCCGAGCGACCTGATTCCTGAGTTGCAGGGACGGTTTCCCATCCGCGTGGAGCTGAAGTCGCTGACGGTGGAGGATTTTGTGCGGATTCTGAGCGAGCCGAAGTCGTCGCTGGTGAAGCAATCGACTGCGCTGCTGGAGACCGAGGGGCTGAAGCTGGAG
>Ga0116114_1000337_pt1 | contig 32024 bp, 28 predicted proteins | sample June2015DPH_10_5_FD_89823 | JGI IMG/M metagenome (GOLD analysis project Ga0116114, IMG submission 89823) | Peatland microbial communities from SPRUCE experiment site at the Marcell Experimental Forest, Minnesota, USA - June2015DPH_10_40 | ecosystem: Environmental > Terrestrial > Soil > Wetlands... | reverse complement strand
TGGCCCTGGGCACCGTGGCCTACATGTCGCCGGAACAGGCCCTGGGCGAGGATCTAGACGCCCGCGCCGACCTGTTCAGCTTTGGCGTGGTCCTCTACGAGATGGCCACCGGGCAGCGGCCTTTTTCCGGCAACACCGCGCCCGCGGTCTTCGACGGAATCCTGCACAAAACGCCGCTGCCGCCGGCGCGCTTGAACCCCGCTCTGCCTCCGGAGCTCGACCGCATTGTTGCGAAGGCTCTCGAGAAGGACCGGGGCGTTCGATACCAGACCGCCTCCGAGATGCGCGCCGACCTGAGGCGCTTGCAGCTCGGAACCGACCGCGCCGCTTCGGCGCCGGCCGTGCCCGCCGCGCTCCTACGCTGGAAGCTTTGGGCTCTCGCCGCGGTGGCCGTCTTCCTTGCGCTGGCTTTCGCACTGCGGCCGGCCCTGCCGCCGCCGAAAGTAGTCGGAACCACCCAGCTCACCGCCGACGGCCAGCAGAAGTTCTCCCTTGGCGACACCAACCTCGAGCCGATTGTGACCGACGGCTCGCGGATCTACTTCAAGGAGGGCTTCGGTCCGGTTCTGACGCAGGTGTCCGTCGAAGGCGGCGAGCCGGTCCCTATTGCAATTCCTTTCCAGGCCTGGAACCTCGCCGGCATCTCTCCCCAGAACACCGAGCTTCTTTTCGCCGCCCGCATGACCACGGCCGCGCCCGGCGTGGGCGAGGTTTACCCGCTCTGGTCGGTGGCCGTGCCGGGCGGACAGCCCCGCCGCCTCGGCGCGCTGACTGCCCAGGACGCGACCTGGTCGCCGGACGGACAGGAGATCCTGTTTGCCAGCGGCCACGATGTGTATCGGGCCAGGAGCGACGGCAGCGAGGCGCACCGCCTGGCCACGCTGAGTGGGGCGCCCATGTGGTTGCGCTTCTCTCCGGATGCGAGCACGATCCGCTTCACCGTGGTGGACCGGGCCGCGAATCGCTCGGAGTTCTGGGAGATGGCCGCCGATGGAACCGGCCTGCGTCCTCTCCTCCCCGACTGGAACAGTCCTTCGCAGGAATGTTGTGGCTCCTGGACGCCCGATGGCGCGTACTTCGTCTTCCAGTCCACCCGCCAAGCCCTGGCCAGCATCTGGGTCAGGCGCGAGAAACGGACCTGGTGGCGCAAGTCCTCCCCCGAGCCCGTCCAGTTGACCTTCGGACAGATGAGCTGCTACTCGCCTTTGATCGGCCCGGACGGCAAGAAAGTGTTCTTCATCGGCGCCCAGCCTCGCTCCGAGATTCTGCGCCTGGACTGGAGCGGCCATCAGCCCGTTCCCTTCGTGCCCGGCCTTTCGGCTGACGGCCTCAGCCTCTCGCGAGACGAGCAGTGGCTCGCCTACGTCGCCGACCCGGACAGGACCCTCTGGCGCGCCCGGGCCGACGGCAGCGAACGCCGCCAGTTGAGCTTTCAGCCCATGCAGTGCGGCCTGCCGCGCTGGTCGCCCGACGGCAGGCAAATCGCCTTCAGCGGCCAGACTCCCGGCCAGCCCTGGAAGACCTACGTCGTCTCCGCCGAAGGGGGCGATCCCGAGCAACTCCTCCCCGGGGAGGGTGAAGAGCTCGATCCGAGCTGGTCGCCCGACGGCCGCGCGATCGTCTTCGGCGGCGATGTCCTTTCGGTCCGGGCCTCCCACGAGGACGCTCTCCACATCGTCGATCTGGCGGCCCGTAAGGTGGCTCCCGTGCCGGGCTCCGCGGGGCTATTCTCTCCGCGCTGGTCTCCCAACGGCCGCTACATCCTCGCCATGACCGCCGACTACAAGAAGCTGGAGCTCTACGATGTCGCCGCCCACAAATGGCAGGACCTGGTCGCTATCACCTCTTCTTATCCCGACTGGTCCCCGGACAGCAAGTATGTTCAGTTCGCCGGAGCCTTCGGGGAATCCGGCTTCGTACGCGTGCGCCTCAGCGACCGCAAGATCGAGCGCCGGCCCGGCCTGGGCAACTTCGGGAACAGGGCGCAGAGACGCTTCGGCACCTGGTCCGGCGTCGGCCCCGGCGGTTCCACACTCGTCAACCGCGACATCAGCGTCCAGGAAATCTACGCCCTCGACTGGCAGACCCCCTAGGGGCCACACAAGCACCGAACCGCGACCGTGAGGGAGCGGTCCACTCGCTCACCCTGTCGAACGAGAGCCGTTCGGCGTATACTACTCAGGAAGCTGGTGGCCAAAATGCAAATGAAGCGGCTTGTTCGTCTGGCGCCGTTGCTGGCAGTGGCGGTGATGGCGCAATCCGCGAGTCCGGCGCGCTATAGCCACGAGGGCAAGCTCCTGCTGCCGGCGGACTACCGCGAATGGGTGTTCCTGAGTTCCGGGTTCGCAATGACCTACGCCAATGACCGTTCACCCGCGAATCCCCTTTTCGATAACGTCTTCGTCAACCCTGCGGCGTACAAGGCGTTTCTCGAGAGCGGAACCTGGCCGGACAAGACCGTTCTGGTTCTGGAATCGCGATACTCCGCTACCAAGGTGTCGATCAACAAGGACGGGCACGTGCAGACGGATGTTGCGGGCGTGGAGGTCCACGTCAAGGATGCCTCGCACGGCGGGTGGGCGTTCTATGGATTCGCGAAGGGCGTCAAAGAGGGAACCCTGATTCCGAAAACGGCGAATTGCGACTCCTGCCACGAGCGGAACGGCGCGGTGGATACGACCTTCGTGCAGTTCTATCCGACGCTGATCGAGGGAGCCCAGAGCAAGGGGACCTTCAAAGCGGTGGAGCATTAGCCCGCGCCGGACTTCAGCTCCGTAGCTCCCAGAACCCTGGCCACCGCGCCTAACAGGTCGCGCGCGGTGAAGGGCTTCCCCAGGTAAGGGATGCCGTTGGGAAGCTGCCCCACCGGTACGCAGCCCGAGATGAACATGATGGCGGATGAAGGCGACCGGGCCCGAATCTCGTTCGCCAGTTCCGGCCCGCACATTCCGGGCATCACCACGTCGCTCACCACTAGATCGAACGGGCCAGCGGTCGCGATAATTTCGAGCGCCTGCTTCGGTCCGGGCGCAGGCGCAACTTCGTACTCGGCTCTCTCGAGCACGCCCGCCACGAGCCGCAACACTTCGGGCTCGTCATCTACGACCAAAACCCTCGCTCTGGCCACAACTGCCCCTCTGGACCCAGAACCCCTGTGTCTGTTGGATTCTCCGGCTTCCGCGTCCGTTCCGGCTTTAATGTGACCGTGCGGGCCTCAGCCGGCGGGGGTTGCCTCCTTCTTTTCCGATCTGCGACACTCGAATTTCATGCAGTTTTCTCCAACTGCCCCGGCGGTAGCGGTGTTCCTCGCGCTCCTGGCCGCTACGCCGCCTTCCGCTCCCACCGCGGAGGCCGTTGCCCCGTCGCCGGGGAGCGAGGTGCTCTCCTACACCACCGAGTGGCGCTTCATCCACGCCGGCAACGCCCGCCTCACTTGGAGCCCCGACGGCGACGGCTTCGCCGCCCGCCTCCACCTGGAATCCGCCGGAATGGTCTCCAGCTTCTACAAGATCGATGACGACTACGCGTCGCTGCTCGACCGCCAGCTCTGCGCCGTCAGCCTGAGCCTCAGGTCCAGCGAGGGCGGCCGCCGCCACGAGACCAGCGTCACCTTCGACGCCGCGCGCCACAGAGCCTCCTACCGCGACCGCGACCTGGTCAAAAACGTCACCATAACCCACGAGACCGACCTCCAACCCTGCGCCCAGGACGTCGTCGGCGCTCTGTACGCTCTCCGCCGCTTGCGACTCGATCCCGGCCGCTCGGCCGAGATCCCCGTCAGCGACGGCAAGAAGGCGGTCAACGCCAAGGTGGAAGCCCAGGAGCGCGAGACCGTCAAGCTGGCCTCCGGCACTTACAAGACCATCCGCTACGAGGCGTTCGTCTTCAACAACGTTCTGTTCCGCAGGAAGGGGCGCCTCTTCGTCTGGATCACCGACGACGACCGCCGCCTGCCGGTGCAGATCCGTATCCACATGCCCTTCTACGTCGGCACCGTCACCCTCCAACTGGAGAAAGCGAGCAAAACGTGACGCCGCGATTGTTCCCGGCCGCCCTGGCCGCGGGCCTCTGCCTGTTTGCCCAACAACCGGCGCCGCTCTCCAATCAGGACGCCTTCGATCTCTATGGCCGCGCCGTCGAGTTGATGGAATCCACTTCTCTGGTGTCGCCGGAGCTGGCCCGCGCCGGCGCTCCCATCATCGAGAACGCGCGCCAGGCCGTAACCACGCTGCGCTCCCTGAACCGCCAGCATGCCGGAGTGACCTATACCTTCCTCGGCAATCTGCGCGCCTATCTCGCCCTGGCCGACGCCCTTCCCAAACCGGGCGCGTTCGCCGGCCAGACAACCGCGCAGTTCACCGAACTGCGCCAGGTCTTCGAGCGCGCCGACGCCAACTTCCGTGTCCTGATCGAAAGCAAGGAGGCCCAGTTGCGCAACCCCGACCGCGACAGCCTGGCCCGCTACGCCTCCGCCAATGCCCAACTCGGCCCGCCCCATCCGGACCAGCCCCGCGTCGTGTTCCTCGGCGATTCCATCACCGACCTGTGGCGCTTGAACGAGTATTTCCCCGCCCGCGACTTTGTCAATCGCGGCATCGCCGGCCAAATCGCGGATGAGATGCTGGGCCGCGTCGAGGCCGACGTCGTCGCCCTCCACCCCGCGGCCATGCTGCTGCTCGCCGGCACCAACGACATCGCGCGCGGCGTCCCCCTCGACATCGTCGAGAACAACCTCAAGGCCATCGCCGAGCTGGCGCAGTCTCACGGCATCAAACCCCTGCTGGCCTCCGTCCTCCCGGCCGGCGAGACCCGGCCCGACCACCCGCCCGGGGCCATCCTCGCCCTGAACGGATGGATAGAGAACCTCTGCCGCCAGCGCAATTACTTTTACGTGGATTACTTCACGGCCATGACCGGCCCCGACGGCCGCCTCCGCCCCGATCTCTCCGACGACGGCCTCCACCCCAACAGCCTCGGCTACCGCGTCATGGCCCCCATCGCCCTCGCCGCCATCGCAAAGGCCGCCCCCACGCCCCCGCGCCCCAAATCCAAGCTCCGGCATCCGCCATCCCCCGCCCGCTGAGATCGCAACACGGCGTCAGGCTTCGATGAATACTGCTAAGATGCCCTTCAGCCGCTAACATGCCCTTCTTCTGGAACCGGCCGTTCTTCCGCGGGCGCCCCGCTGACGCGCGTAGCGCTTCCGTGCCATCGGCCATCGGCGCGGCAAGCCGCCACCTCCCAGACTCCAACAAGTGGGCGCTGGTCATGCTGTTTGGCACCATCGCGGCGTTGTACCTTGCCCGCGCAATCCTCGTCCCCCTGGCGTTCGCTCTCATTCTGACGTTCGTTCTGAGCCCTGTGGTCGCGCTTCTGCAAAAGTCGCGCATAGGCCGCGTGCCGTCCGTCGCTGTGACCGTCCTGGTGACGGTGGCGGCGGCCGGCTGCGTTGCCTGGATCATCGCAGTTCAGCTCGTTGAAGTCGCCCAGGAGCTTCCCCGCTACCGCCAGAACATTCACGCCAAGATGGAAGCGCTGCGCATTCCCACCACGGGGCCGTTAGGCCTTGCGGCCAGCAGCTTGAAAGACATTGTGCGCGAGCTTTCCAACCCGGGCCCGGTGCAGAATCGGAACCAGCCGCCCGGTAGCCCCCGGCCTCCTCTCCCCGTGCAGGTCGTGCCCCAGCCTGCGGATGGATGGGACTACCTCCGTCAGCTGGCCCCCGTTCTTCGGCCTTTGGGGCTGATGGGACTTGTCCTCATCTTCACCGTCTTCATGCTGATCAAGAGATTCGACTTGAGACATCGTCTTTTCCGGCTGGTTGGTCTCGGTCAGATCAACCTCATGACGCGAGCGCTCGACGACGCGGCCCAGCGCGTCAGCCGATACCTCTTGATGCAGCTTTTGGTCAATGCCGGCTTTGGAGTTCTGTTCGGATTCGGTCTGTACTTCATTGGCGTGCCCAATCCCGCGCTATGGGGAGTCGTCGCCGCCCTCCTGCGCATCGTGCCCTATGTCGGCACGACGGTTGCCGCCGTGCTGCCGATCGCCCTCTCGTTGGCGGCTTTTAATAGTTGGCTGCCTCCGCTACTGGTGTTCCTGCTGTTCGCCGGCCTCGAACTGATCGTTTCCAACTTCCTCGAGCCGTGGCTTTACGGGGCCAACACGGGAATCTCTTCGTTGGCCCTGCTGGTGGCGGCCGTCTTTTGGACTCTTCTGTGGGGACCCGCCGGTCTTATCCTCTCGACGCCTCTCACCGTTTGCGTGGTCGTGTTGGGTCGCTACGTTCCTCAACTCTCTTTTCTCCATACCCTGCTGGGGGACGAAGTGGTTCTGGGGACGGAAGCTCAGATCTACCAGCGCTTACTGGCGATGGACCAGCCGGAGGCGCACGCTATTGTGGACCGCTTCCTGAAAGAAAAATCCCTGGTGGAGTTATACGACTCCGTCCTCATACCCGCTTTGAGCCTGGTCGAGCAGGATCGCCACAAAGGAGCGATTGAAACGGCCCACGAGGAGTTTCTCTTTCTCAGCATCAACGACATGATTACCGAGTTTTCGGAGTTCCAACTGGCGCATTCGTCCCAAACCGAAGGCGCCGCGGCCGAATCGGGCCCGGACGAGCGCCTCCACGCCAGGATACTCTGCCTTCCCGCCAACGACCGGGCCGATGAGGTCACGGCCGCTATGCTGGCGCAACTCCTGGAGCACGCGGGCCACGCGGCCCTGTGTCTTCCGATCGGCCACAATTCCCCCGTTGACTTACTGGCGTTGATTGGCAGACAGGACGACGTCGTCTGCATCTGCGCACTGCCGCCGTATGCCTTTCCCCCCGCGCGGACGATGTGCAAACTGATTCGGGAACGCTTTCCCAATCTCAAGCTTGTAATCGGAGTCTGGGGGTTCGCGGGCGACACGGAGAAGGCCAAAGCCCGTTTCGAACGCACCCAACCGGATCGATTGCTCACCAGCCTGGCGCAGGCCGTCGAGCAGATTCAGGCGCTGATCCGGCCCCAGGCGTCATGACCAGGCGCATCCAGCCGCCCTCGGCCATCCTCAGAACGGGTGGCTACGCCGTAGCGTTTAGGTCGGGCCAATCATCGGGCCGTTCTGGCGCGTTCATTCCGAAATCGCCATACACCCAGACGAGCGCTTCGTCGTACAGCCTTGTCAGGACCTGTTTCGCGTTGCCCCGCTTGTCCCAAGGTTGCAGGTCGGCGTCTGTGACGCAGAAGCACAGTTCGGTCTCGCCCTGACTGCGGAGTTCCTCTGCACGGCCGAGGATGGCCGCCAGAATCGCCTGGTCAAATGGCCCTAAAGAAAGGTCCGTTTGCGCGAGGTCTATCGCCCGATCGAGCATGTGTTCCTTGAGAGGAAAGAGTTCGAGTCCAGGCTCGGTGCGAATTGACTTGAGAACATCGTCGAGTTCCCGGATCTCTCCGCGAACCTGTTGTTCAAAACGGTCAAGCACTTCTCTTACGGCGCCTTCCTGGTCTGGAGATACCATTCGCTCCGCCTTTGCTCGCAAGAGGAATTGCCGAATCGCGTCCGCCTCGTTTCGCGGTTGGCATTTTCTCATGATGGACGGCCGTGCCTCGGTCAGACAGGGCGCGGGAAGGTGGATCCGCACCTCATTCGCTCGCGCCCGTGCCATGAGTTCGACGGCGTCCAGCCGCTTATGATGTGCCGGGGCGGCGTATGCAAACACCCAGTTTGTTTCTACAAAAACGTGGCGCATTAGTTGCTAGCCGGCGCGGCGCCAGCGGGGACCACCCGCTCGTACGATGCCACTGCTAACAACCGGGAGAACGCTGGATTCGATCGCCTCACGAACGGCCGACGGCCATGATCGGTCGCCGCCGACTCGCAGGCTTTCAAGCCACTCCTCAACCGAGCGTTCCAAGTCCGATGCAGTCACCGCCCCTCGAGGAAACGTTCCCAGCAATTCGGAGGTGGGGCTCTCGCCTATCATCTCGATCGTTTGAGGCGCGTAGTCGGTGTAACGGTTGCGGTAGAAACGTACTTGTTCCGGAGTGACGAGCATCCCTACAGGGCAACTCATGTGGACCATGTACGACTTCAACGCGGCCTCACTACCCTTCTGCTCCGCAACGCTACTCTTCACTTCGACCACGAGTAGGACCTCTGGCGAATCTGATCTCGTGACCACGATGTCTGGCCGAAGCGGCATATGACAAGCGTAGCATTCCCTTCGGCGCATCGCGCCCTTCCCAGCAGCCGTCAACCCGCCCTCGCTCGAATCCACTCCATCACCGCCCCCTCCGCCCAGAACCGCGCCCCGCGCCGCGCCAGAAACCCCAAGTGTCCTCCGTGCTCCACCGCCAGCAGCTTGATCTGTGGATTCCCCGACACCTCCGGCCGCTCGAAAATGCGGAACGGAATCACCGGGTCGTCCTTCGCCTGCACCAGCAGCGCCGGCACGCGGATCGTATCCAGAAACCGGCAGGCCGATTGCGTGTAGTAGTAGTCCGCCGCGTCGCGGAAGCCGAAGTAGCGCGCCGTGAACCGGTCGTCGAACTCGCGCAGCCCGCGCACGCCGTCCAGGCCCTCGATGGGGAACCGCTCGGGACCGAGCCGGTGCAGCGCGCGAATGCGTCGCTTCAGCCGCCCCAGGAAACGCCGCTCGTACATCCGGTTGTCCCACTGCTCGAGCCGCCGCGTGCTTTCCTCCAGGTCGATGGGCGTGGATACGGCCGCGACCCCGTCCAGCAGGCCTCGCGCGCCCTCGCCCAGCTCGCCCGCCAGCTTCAGCGCCACGTTCCCGCCCAGCGAAAAGCCCACCGCGTACAGCGGCCCGCGCCCCTCGCCCGCAAGCTGCCGCAGGACCGCCAGCAGGTCCGCCGTCATCCCCGAATGGTAGGCCGTCTTCGAGATGCCCTCGGTGCCGCCGCAGCTTCGCAGGTTCAAGCGGTGCGCGGCGTAGCCGGCTTCGAGCGCCAGGCGCGCCAGGACTTTCATGTAGCCCGCCTGGCTCGATCCTTCCAAACCGTGCACCAGAACGATCTCGCCCGCCGCCTCGCCCGCCGGCCTCTGCGACTCCACCAGCACCTCGACCTCGGGCTCCGTCCGAACCAGCCTGCGCTCCACCGGAAACCGGCTCTCGTCCAAGCCCGCGCGCCAGAAGTGCGCCAGGATCGTCGCCAGGTGAGGATTCCGAACCAGCGGTACGAACGGTTCCAAGTCTCAATGGTAGCCCGTGGGACAGGCCTCCGGCCTGTCAGCAGCGCGTGGCCGCGCTAGAATTCGGACATGCGGTGGATAGCCGTAGCAGGTCTTCTCATGCTCATGGATCTAACGATGTGCGCGCAGGACCGCTCCCAGGCGCGGTCGATGGTCATTTCGCAACAAGGCATCGTGGCCACCAGCCAGACGCTCGCCTCCCAGGCCGGCGCCCAGGTGCTGGCGCGCGGCGGCTCCGCCATTGACGCCGCCATCGCCGCCAACGCCGTCATGGGCGTGATCGAGCCCATGAGCAACGGCATCGGCGGCGATCTCTTCGCCATTTACTGGGACGCCAAAACCGGCACGCTCACGGGAATCAACGCCAGCGGCTGGGCGCCCGCGGGTCTCACGATCGCGCGCCTCAAAGACAAGGGCCTTTCCACGATGCCCCAGCTCGGCATCGACTCCGTCACTGTGCCCGGCTGCGTCGATGGCTGGTCCAAGCTCCACCAGCGCTACGGCCGCCTTCCATGGGCCGATCTGTTCCGCCCCGCCATTTACTACGCCTCGACCGGCTTCCCGGTCACCGAGCTGATCCACGAATACTGGAAGCTCGCCGAGAAGAAGCTCGCCGCCGATGACAACGCCCGCCAGTTGTACCTCGTCAAAGGCCACGCCCCCGCCGTGGGCGACGTGTTCTGCAATCCGCAGCTCGCCGCCGCTCTCCAGTCCATCGCCGCCGGCGGCCCCGCCGCCTTCTGCCGCGGCCCGATCGCCCGCGCCATCCTCGCCACTTCCGAGAAAGCCGGCGGCACCATGCGCGCCGAAGACCTGGCCGAATTCGCCGCCGAATGGGTCACGCCGATCTCGACCGATTACCGCGGCTGGAAGATTTACGAGTTGCCCCCCAACGGCCAGGGCATCGCCACGCTCGAAATGCTGAACATCATGGAGCGCTTCCCTCTGCCGCAGATGGAGCCGCAAAGCCCCGAAGCGCTCCACGTCAAAATCGAGGCGCAGAAGCTCGCCTATCAGGACCTGCGCAAGTTCGTCGCCGATCCGCGCTTCGCCAAAGTGCCCGTCGCCGGCCTGCTCTCGAAGGAATACGCCCGCGAGCGCGCCGCGCTCATCGACCCCGCTCATGCTCACTGTGAGGTCGCGCCCGGCACGCCGCCGCCCACCGCCGGCGACACCATCTACCTCACCGTCGTCGACCGCGACGGCAACATCGTCTCGCTCATCCAAAGCCTCTACAACGGATTCGGCTCCGGCCTCCTGGTCGAGGGCATGGGCTTCCACCTCCAGAATCGCGGAGCGCTCTTCGACCTCGACCCCGCCCTTCCCAACGCGCTCGCGCCCCGCAAGCGCCCCTTCCACACCATCATCCCCGGCTTCATGGAGAAGGGAAATCTGCACCTCGGCTTCGGCATCATGGGCGGCCTCAACCAGGCGCAGGCCCACGCCCAGTTCGTCTCCAACGTCGTGGACCGGGCAATGAACCTGCAGGCGGCGCTCGAATCCCCCCGCTTCACCAAGATGACCTTCGGCGGCTGCGATCTCGTGATGGAGGGCCGCGTCCCCGCGGCGACGCGCAAAAAGCTGGCGCGCAAAGGACACCGGATCGAAGTGCTCGGCGACTATTCGAGCCAGGTCGGAGGCGGCCAGGCCGTCATGCACGATGCCGCCGCCGGCGTGAACTACGGAGCTTCGGACCCGCGCAAGGATGGCGCCGCCGTCCCCGAACCCGCCGGGTATTTCTGACGCCTTCGTGGCGCACGCTTCAGCGTGCCGTGTCGGCATTCGTGCCGACACTCTTGGCTTCTTCCCTACCCCGGCGAGAAAACCGTCTCCACCTTCCCTAACTCCCACCCCAGGTGGTTAATGTACAGCCGCAGCACCGGCTCCGGATACGTCCCGCGGAACTTCTCGAAGACCCGCTGCTGCCAGCCCTCGGTCAGGCACTTCGTCGCGTCCACGTTCTTATCGAAGAAGCCATCCTGGTTCGGGATCCCCAGATCGTCCAGCACCGCGCGGATCATGTCCAGGTGCGCGATCAGCACGGCCTGCGCCAGCTCCTGCGCGAACTCCTCTTCGCCCGCGCCCAGCCGTGTCCAGAACCGCGGCACGCCCTTCCGCAGGCTCTCCGTGTTGAGCTTGGCCAGGTGCGCGCGCGTCTTGAACGACTCGTAAAGCTGGTACGTCCGGAGTTTCCCGATCGAGATCTGGCGCACCAGTTGCCCGAACGTCTCCTCGCCAAGCGCCAAAAACACCTCGGAAAGCTGCATCAAGACGAGCGTAGCACGTGAGGCAGGCTATCCTGTGGTCAAGAGCCATGCCCACTACACCCCACATCGAGAAACATTTCACCGCCACCGAAACCGTGCGCGACGTCGTGATCGGGATGTCGGACGGCCTCACCGTCCCCTTCGCCCTCGCCGCCGGCCTCTCCGGCGTCCCATCCGCAAACACGAAACTGGTCCTGATCGCCGGCCTCGCCGAAATCGCCGCCGGCTCCATCGCCATGGGCCTGGGCGGATACCTCGCCGCACGCACCGACAGCGAGCACTACCACGCCGAGCAGGAGCGCGAATACCGCGAAATCGTCGAGGTCCCCGCCATCGAGACGCGCGAGGTCGCCGAGGTCTTCGAGGGTTACGGCCTCACGCCCGAGCAGGCCGCGCCCGTGGTCGCCGCCGTCTGCGCGGAACCCAAGCGCTGGGTCGATTTCATGATGCGCTATGAGCTAGGCCTGGAAGCGCCCGATCCCCGCCGCGCCGTCCGCAGCGCCGCCACCATCGCCGTCTCCTACATCGTCGGCGGCATGATCCCGCTCTCGCCTTACGTCGCCGCCGGCACCGTGGTGCAGGGCCTGTGGATCTCCGTGCTCGTGACCCTGATCGCCCTCTTCGTCTTCGGCTACGTCAAGGGCCGCCTCACCGGCATCCACCCCTTCCGCGGCGGCCTCCGCACGGTCGTGATCGGAGGTCTCGCCGCCGGCGCCGCCTTCGCCCTCGCCCGCGCTATCTCGTAGGACAAGCTTCAGCTTGTCCACGACGGGCCTCCGCCCTGTCGCCCTGTGCTAAGAAGGAGAAGTGACCCTACCCGACCTCGCTTCCCTGGAGTCCGCGGCCGAGCTTGTCTATCGCGTCATGCCGCCCACTCCCCAAGTCCGCTGGCCGCTCCTGTGCGCCCGCGCCGGCGCCGAGGTCTGGGTCAAGCACGAGAACCACACTCCCACCGGAGCCTTCAAAGTCCGCGGCGGAATCGTCTACATGGACCAGCTCCGCCGCCGCGAGCCGGGCGTCACCGGCGTGGCCGCGGCGACCCGCGGGAATCACGGCCAGAGCGTGGCCTTCGCCGCCACCCGTGCCGGCCTGCGCGCCGTCATCGTCGTCCCGCGTGGCAACAGCGCCGAGAAGAACGCCGCCATGCGCGCCTTCGGCGCCGAGCTGATCGAGCACGGCGACGACTTCCAGCAGGCCTACGAGTACCTGGCCAGCGTGGCCGAAGCCGAGCGCCTCCACCTGATCCGCTCCTTCGACCCGGCCTTGGTCGCCGGCGTTGCCACCTACGCGCTCGAGCTCTTCCGCGCTGTGCCCTCGCTCGAAACCGTCTATGTCCCCATCGGCATGGGCTCCGGCATCTGCGGCGCCATCGCCGCGCGCAACGCCCTCGGCCTTCAAACCGAGATCGTCGGAGTGGTCGCCTCGGGTGCCCCGGCCTACGCCCTTTCCTTCGCCGCCCGCCAGCCCGTCGCCACAGCCGCGGCCAACACCATGGCCGATGGACTCGCCTGCCGCGTCCCCGATCCCGCCGCCCTCGAGATCATGCTCGAAGGCGTCTCCCGCATCGTCACCGTCGACGACGCCGAGATCCAGGCCGCCATGCGCCACCTCTTCTCCGACACCCACAGCGCCGCCGAAGGCGCTGGCGCCGCCTCCCTCGCCGCCCTCCTCAAGGAACGCACCGGCCGCCGCGCCGCCGTGATCCTCAGCGGCGCCAACATCGACACCGGCCTCTTCGCCCGCACCCTGAGTCATGTAGGATAAGCCTCAGCTTGTCCTCTCCGGGCCGCGGAGGCTCTACACTCAGGCTGCGCTGGCCTGCTCCCTTATTCGTTGAACGTTCACGCCCATCGCGAGGAGCCACAGCATCAGCGATGCTTCTCCGGCGAGGCCGGAGGTCAGATTGCAGGGGGACAGATAGTTTACGAGCGGCGGTGACAGATAGGTCAGCCAGGCCAAACCGGCAAACGCCATCAGCGCGCCCAGAATTCGAGGCAGAAAGGTCGACCTGAAAATGAGGTAGCCGATCAAGAGGCAATAGAATCCGTGAAAGACGAGGGCGATGCCCACGCCCTGGGGATTCCATCGAAAAGCCTCAAAAGTAAGTCCCACGAAGTTGAAGGACGCCGCGAGCAAAGAGAGGCTGCTGTTCACCGGCCTGAAAATGTCATAGAGGATCAGCGTCACAGCGATATTGCACGAGACAGCGAGGAGGCCAACTGCGAAACCCAACCTGCCGCGAACAACGAACTCGCCGAATATGCCAACGACGAAGGCGGTCAAGTACAAGACGCCGGCGATTCTGGCTTTGAGACGCGGCGAGGCCCCTGTAGTCCGTTCCATGTTTACTGCTCCGCTCATTCTTGCTACTCCCGCGGCGCGCCGGCCTGCTCCTTCCATCGTTGAGCGTTCACGCCCATCACGAGGAGCCACAGGGTCAGCGTTAGTTCCGCCAGAGCGCCGACGGCCAGATTGTAGGGGGACAGATAGTTTGCGAACGGTGGTGATAGAGAGGTCAGCCAGGCCAAACCGGCAAACGCCATCAGCACGCCCAGAAGTCGAGGAAGGAAGGTTGACCTGAGAATGAGGTACCCGATCAGGAGACAATAGAATCCAAAGAATACCAGAGCAATGCTGAAGCCCTGACCATAACAGTCGAGAAACAGGAACGCCAGCGCCCGCAACTGTTCCACCTTAAACACGCTCAAGTACTTCGCGCCTCCCAAGACGACCAAGGGGACGAGATGAAAGAGGCAGATAAAAGCCTGAATAGCGCACCCTACGAGGCTGAAGAAGGCCGCGAGCAAAGACAGGCTCCTGTTCACTGGCCTGAACAACTCGTAGAAAAGAGCCGTCACGGCGATATAGCACGCCACCACGATGAGGTCGGCGGCGAAACCCAACCGAAACAGCGACTGGTGCGCCAGCATGTTGTTCCCTGTAGCCGCAATCCCGCCGCCGGCGACGGACGAGACTCCTGCCATCAGGAAGGTCAGCAAATAAAAGACACCGGCAATCCTGGCCTTGCGGCGCGGCGATGTTTCTGTCAGCATAGCTGTGCCCATACCTTTCTCGCAGGTCCTCACTCCTCGCGCAGCAGCATCAAAGGGTCAATCGACAGCGCGCGTTGCGCTGGAATCCACGTAGCCAGTAGCCCCAGTGCCAACATGGCTAGAACGACACCAGCCAATACCAGCGGATCGCTGGGAGTTGCCTGATACACGATAGACGCCAGCACCCGGCTAGCCAGAACTCCGAGGACCAATCCGGCTGCCGAACCAAGGGCCAGCAGTTTAAAGGCCCGTCCCAACGCTGCCTGCAACACTTCCTTCCGCTGGGCGCCCAGGGCTATACGAATTCCTAACTCCCGCAGCCGCCTGCTGACGGAGTACGCAGCCATTCCAAAGATGCCGGTTATGGAGAGCATCGCGCCTATCACGCCCATCACACCCAGCGACACCGTCGCTACACGCGAAGCAAGCAGAGCTCCGTCCATTCCTTTGTTCCACGTTTCGGTGAAAACCGGCAGCCCTCGATCCAGGTCCCGCAGCTTGCTCCTGATGGCTGCCGCCAGTTGCTGCGGATCGCCGTTCGAGCGCACCACCAGCCATGTCTCAGTCGATGGCGATTGCAGGATGGGAAGAAACATAGCCGGCTGCAGACCTTCGGCTAGGTTCGTCGTATATTTGCCTTGTTCTACGGTACCCACCACTTGTATGCGCGTTCCATCCCGCATCTTGTAGTATCTGCCCATTGCGTTTGTTACGGAGCCAAAGAGTTTCCGCGCAAACTCCGGGTTGATCACTGCCACGCGCACCGCATCTTTATCGTCGTGCCATGTGACGGTCCTTCCGGACAACAAGGCCGTGCCCGCCGCATGGAAGTATTCGGGAGATATGCTGTACCATACGGCTTCGGCAGCGGCATTCGCCGGCCTCAGGTCTGTCGTTGTGTCGGTAAAGACCATCGAGGGTTTCCAGCCCTCAACTAATGGCGGGTTATCGACCAATCCCACGGACGTTACACCAGGAATCGCCTCCGTAGCATCGAGCATGCGCCTCTGCATTGCAGGCACTCTGTCGCCGCTGTAACCTGCCATTCGCAGGCTGGTGTCTACCAGCATCGCGTTCCGCGGCTCAAAACCGAAGTTGCTGTTGAGCGAGCGCACCAGCCCGCGCACGGCAACCATCGAGGAAGTGACCAGCACCCCACAGATCGCAATCTGTACGACGAGCAGGAGCTCACGGACCCTAATCCGCCGCCCCACCCTGCCGGTCGGTCCCGCTTTGACGATCTGGTATGGATTGGCCTTAAGCACCTGGCGCACCGGGACGATGCCGAAGAGGATTCCACTGACTAGCGCCAGAACCAAAGCGACTCCATAAACATTGGTGTCCGGGCTCACGGGCACGTGGATGGGAAACCTGGGTACCGGCTGCCACACGCTCAGCCCGCGCAACAGCAAGACGCTGCCCCATAGTCCAACAGCGCCTCCCATCAGGGAAATCAGCATGGCTTCAGTAAGTAGTGTCCGCAGAATACGGCTGCGGCTCGCTCCCAGCGCCAGCCTCAGAGCGACTTCCCGGGAGCGGTCGGCGGCGCGCGCGGCAAACAGGCTGCCCAGGTTGGCACATGCCGCCAGCAGAATCAACCCCGCCAGCACCATCAGCCCCGTAACGAATGCTCGTACCGGACGGCCAAAGTAGCCGCCACCGAGACTTGGGGGAGCCAATGAAAACGTCATGTGGGCATCGTCTTTGGGATAGCTCTTTTCCAGCCAGGAACCAATCGAATTCAAATCGGCAGCAGCCTCTGCCGGAGTGACTCCCGGCTTCAGATGCCCCATCACCTGACCAATCCAACGGTTTCCGCGCGCGTTCAGGCCGTTCCACCCCTCCACCTGCTCCTGGTTGACCATCGGCACAAAGAACTCCGGAGAGAAAAACAACAGAGTGCCGTGGAAATCGGGTGGCGCGACACCGAGGATGGTAAAGGGATACTTGTTCAACCGGACGGCACGGCCCACCACACCGCGATCGTCCTGAAAACGGGTGTGCCAATAGGCGTAAGTGAGCACTATGTACGGAGCGCTGTTCGGGCCATGCTCATCGGCGCCGTGGAAGAAACGGCCAAGATACGGCTGAATGCGCAATACGTCGAAGTAGTTCCCGCTCACCTCATAGAGCCAGAGGCGTGATGGATTGTCGCCCGCGTCCAGCCCGGCCGCAGCGATGGTATAAGCTGCCAGGCCGTCAAACCCGCGGTTGTGATCGCGCAGATCGAGATAGTCGGGATACGACTGGTACGACCCCCAAGCGCTCGCGCGGTCGATTCCGTACAAGCTCTCCGCCTGAGGCACGTTCAGCGGGCGCAGGATCAGCGCGTTCAAAATGCCAAAGACCACGGCGTTCGCGCCTATCGCCAGCGCCAGCGTCAAAACAGCGACGATTGTGAATCCGGGAGACTTGCGCAACACGCGAACGCTGAAGCGCACATCCCGCATGAGAATCTCGATAAAATTGCCGCCCAGCGCCTCGCGGCATTCCTCTTTGAACCGCCCATGGCCGCCGAACTCGATGCGCGCCCGGCGTTCGGCCTCTGCGCGATCCAGCCCGGACCGTTCCAAATCGTCAGCGCGGTGCTGGGTGTGTGAGCGAAGCTCCTCCTCCATGTCACGCTCGATCTGAGAACGATGAAAGAACTTAGCGGCAACGGAACGAAACCAGGCCAGGAATCTCATATTTCCTCCGGTTCGGCCGCCAGGGCGGAAGTGATCGCTGTGACCAGGCGGTTCCACCCCTCGGTTTCCTCTCGCAGGCGCTTGCGCCCCAAGGTCGTCAGTTCGTAAAACTTCGCGCGGCGATTGTTCTCCGACGTGCCCCAGTTTGCCTTCAGAAGGCCCTGACGCACCAGCCGGAACAATGCGGGATAGAGCGCTCCCTGCTCGATGAGCAGCGCTCGCTCGGAGATTTGCCCGATGCGCAAAAGAACCCCGTAGCCATGAAGAGGACCGAGAGAGACTGCTTTCAGAATCAGCAGATCGAGAGTTCCTGGAAGAAGCTGGGCCTGTCGGGACATGTACACTCCTAAGACAATTAGGAGTCTACCACGTCTTTCCTAAGCTGTCAAGGAGAGAAGACAGGCCCGCAGCTACACCACCACCACTCTATGCCCCACGCACTCCCGCCCCATCTCCCCCGCCAGCTTCTCCATCAGCCCCTCGCCGTGCCGTGCCACAAACGGAATAACCGAATACCGCCGCTCCTGCAAATGCCTCCCCGGAAAAACGAGCCCGCTCGCATACGCCGCGTCCGCCGACGCCCGCTCGTCCCGCCGCAGCGACTCCCGCGCCGCCTTCCGCTCCGTCTTCGCCACCTGATACTCGATCTTGCGCCGGCTAGTCGCGAACGCCGCCCCGAGCGTCGGATCGAACCTCGCCAGCTCGCCGTCGAGGCCATCCAAAACCGAGCCCACCTTGACGCGCGCCTCGCCGATGGCCGCCGCCAGCCCCGGCGGCACCAGCTTCGCCGCGATCTGCTCCCGAATCGCGTCCTCGCCCCGAAAGAAATCCGGCAGCGTCAGCCCGTACCGGTCGAACAGCTTCGCCGCCCGCCCGTCCAGCAGCGTGGCGCTCGCCCGCGGCGCCGCCACCGGCATCCGCTCCAGCAGCGCCTCGTAAATCACCTGGCTCTGCGCCAGGTACGCCAGTTCCGCCGGACCGCCCACATACGCCACCGTCGGCAGCATCGAATCCTGCACCACCGGCCTCAAAACCGCGTTGGGCGAAAGGCTCTCCGCCCGCGCCGCCAGCTCGCCGCTCGAAATCCGCCGCCCGTCCGGCGTTTGGAATTCGTCGCCGTTCCGCCGCAGCCCCAGCCGCCGCCCGTTCTCGAGCAGAAACACCAGCGAGGTCTGCCCTTCGATGAGCACCTGCGAATGATATCCCGCCGCCGCCAGCTCCCGCCCGCGCTCCACCAACCGCGCCGTCAGCTCCGGCATCGCCCGCACGGCATCCGCCAGCAACGGAGCCGCCAGCCGCCGCGACGCCGCATGCATCGGATCGAACAACAGCAGGTCCTGCCCGCGCAGAATCCGCCGCAGCAGCTTTCCGAACGCCGACCCCAGCGTCTCCCCATCCGCGTACGCCTCGGCCACCAGCGCCGCCGTCTCCTCGCCGAACGGCAGCCCCCGCAGCGCATCGCGCAACCCAGCGACCGGCGCTTTGTCGATGAGAATCCCGCCCACCGGCCGGCGCTCGGCGTTCCCGCCCGCCAGTTCCAGCCGCACCGGCTCGTTCGCCGCGTTGAACACCCAGCAGTGATTCACCTCGTCGAAATCGTGGTCCTCGGTCGCCAGCCAGAACACCGGAACCGCCGGAATCCCCGATTCCGTGAGCCGCGCCGCCAGCCGCACCGCCGTCAGCGCTTTGTAGACCGCATAGCACGGCCCCAGGAACAGCCCCACCTGCTGGCCGGTCATCACCGCCACGGTTCCCGGTTGCGCCAGCTTCTCAAGCGCCGCGCCCGCCGCGTTCTGTTGGCCCAGTGCCGCCACGAGCGCCGCCCGCCGCTCCGCCGAAAAGTCAACCGCCGCCGCCGCGCGCCGGAACGACTCGGCATCCTGCGGATCGTGCCCATAGAATCGCGCCACGCGCTCGAAACGGTATAGATAGTCCGCAAACAATGCCGACGTATTCGGCAGTTCGGTCATGCGCACGCACCCCGGTTCCATCCAACTCCAAAGTAACAGATGGAAGTCCGGCGCCGAACCGCGCGCGTGAGCGAGCGGGGACCTCCGGCTGGGCGGGAATCCGCTCCCTATCGGTCGCGGTTCTATGCCGAGCACCCGATACGCTCGAATGACTGGATCTCTCAATCTGCCGCGGCACGCGTCGACATCGATGTCAGGCACCCGATGGCCAGGGGGTCAAATCAAAGGAAGGCGGCTGGGTGTACACTGATCCGGAAGCCACGAGATTCCGTTCAGGAGGTGTCCATTGAATCGAAAGATGCTCCTATTTATCGCGGCCGGACTGCTACTCGGCTCCCTCGCGCTGGGTCAGAACCCACCGGAGAAAAAGCCTCAGGCGCCCGCCCTTCAGCCCGCCCACGAGCTGGCCGATGCCCTGGCCCAGCGTTTGAGCAACGATCTTCACGTGAAGACGGTCGTTGGCGAGCCCCTGAAAGTCGGCTCGGTCACTCTGATACCGATCATGATGATCGATGTCAGCTTCGGAGGTGGAGGCATGGCGCCGCAAACGCCGGCGATCGGTGCCGACGGCTTCTTCATGAGCGGCGAAGCCCGGCCCCTGGGATTTGTCGCGATCGGCAAGAAGGGAACCCGCTTCATCAGCGTCGTCAAGACGCCCGCCAAGTGAGGAGGACATCATGACAGCGATACGAAAACCCATTCTGTTGGCTGTTTCCCTCCTTCTCGCGGGGCTGCTTGCGAGAGCCCAGGCTCCTTTGGCCAAGCCCTTGGCCGACTTCGACAAGCTGGTTTCGCAACTGAAAATCGGCAGCGTGGTCGGAGAACCCATTCGAGTCGGCGATACCGCGGTCATTCCCTTCGCCAAGATCAAGTTCGGACTTGGCGGCGGCGGAGCGATGATGGGTTTCGGCGGCGGCATGGGCGGAAAGACCGTCCCCCTCGGAATCCTGATCGTTGAGGGCGACGATGTCCGCGCCGAGCTGTTTCCGGAACAAGAAGAGAAGCCCGCGCTTCTCCAGGAGATCGTCCGGGCCATCCTCGACAGGAAGGTCGTGTTCATGGGAAACGGTCTCAACATCGGGCACTTCTCCGGGGCAATTCAGGACTTGGTGCCCCTGGTCTCGGCCATGATGGGACAGACGACAGTCATGGGCCAGGCGCTGAACCTGGGGAGTCTGAAAGCGCCGGCTTCGGCCACCTCAGCAGCCGGGAATGCCTCGCTCGACGAACTTAAGAAACTGTTCGACGCCAAGAAGTACGTGGATGCCCTGGCCATGGCGGACGCCCTCATCGCCAAGGACCCGAACAGCGCCGAGGTCCATGTGTGGAGAGGCCGCATCATGGGCAGCCTGGCGCATGGGAATCCGACCGACATGATGAAGTACGGAATGGGCGCCATGCAGGAGTTCGCGACGGCCCTGACGCTCGACCCGAATAACCCGGATGCCCACGTCGGCCGGGGCGTCGGCCGCTTGATGGCCCCGCCCGGGTTCGGCGGCGACGTGGACGGCGCCATCGCGGATTTCGAGGCGGCCATCGCCAGCAAGCCATCGCCCGAAGCCTATTACTATCTCGGCGAGGCCTCAAAGAAGAAGGGCTTGAACGACAAGGCCGCCGCAGCCTATGACAAGGCGCTCGAACTACGGCCCAATTATCCCGAGGCGTCGAAAGCTCTGGCGGCGATAAAGTAGACTGGAACGTGGCGGGCGTTTACCTCTCGTTCCCCTTCTGCGCGCAAAAGTGCACCTTCTGCAACTTCGCCTCCGGTGTCTTTCCGCGCGAATTGGAACAGCGCTACCTCGCCGCCCTCGATACCGAACTCGCCTCCTTCGAATGGCCCTGGCAGCCCGAGACCGTCTACCTCGGCGGAGGTTCGCCCAACCGCATCCCGCCGCCCGCGCTCCAGGCGCTGCTCGACAAGATCCCAGGCCGCCCCTGGCGCGAGGCCACCATCGAAGCCACCCCCGGCGCCGTGACGCCCGAGTTGGCCCGCGTCTGGCGCGACGCCGGCATCGACCGCGTGAGCCTCGGCGTCCAGTCGTTCGTTCCATCCGAAATCGCCGCCACCGGCCGCAAGCACACCGCCGCGCGCGTTGCCGAAGAAATCGCCCTTCTCCGCGGCGCCGGCATCCTCAACTTCAACATCGACCTGATCGCCGGCCTTCCCGGCCAGTCCCCCGCCACCTGGAGCGAATCTCTCGATTGGATCGAGCGCCTCGCCGCCCCTCACGTCTCCGTCTACATGCTCGAGATCGATGAGGACAGCCGCCTCGGCGCCGAAATCCTCCGCGGCGGCTCCCGTTACGGCGCCGCCAAGACGCCGCCCGACGACCTCGTGGCCGACCTTTACGAAACCGCCGTTGACCGCCTCGCCGCCCTGGGAATCCCGCGCTACGAAATCTCCAACTTCGCCCGCCCCGGCTTCGAATCGAGCCACAATTTGAAGTACTGGACGCTCGAACCCTACGCCGGCTTCGGCGCCGACGCCCACTCTTTCGATGGCCTCTCCCGCCGCAGCAACGTCGAGTCGCCCGCCAATTACGTCGATCACATCGAGCGCGGCCTCTCCCCCTGCGCCGCCGTCGAACTAGCCCACCCCGACCAGGAGCGCTTCTTCGTCGGCCTCCGCCTCCGCGCCGGCATCCGTCCCCGCCCCGACGACTGGCGCCGCTTCGAAGCCCCCATCCGCCGCTTCGTCGAATCCGGCCTCCTCGAAATCGTTCCAAGCCCCGTGGGGCAGGCGGTTCCGCCCGTCTCCCCCCTCCTCCGCCTCACACCCCGGGGCGTTTTGTTGTCCAATGAAGTCTTTCAGGAGTTTCTCGAATCATGACCGATCGCCTCATTGATCTGCGCAGTGACACCGTCACGCGCCCCACCTCCGCCATGCGCCGCGCCATGGCCGAAGCCGAAGTCGGCGACGACGTTTACCGCGAGGATCCCACCGTCAATCGCCTCGAGCAGCGCGCCGCGGAAATCTTCGGCCGCCAGGCCGGCCTCTTCGTTCCCTCCGGCACCATGGGCAACACCATCGGCATCAAGGTCCACACCCGCCACGGCCAGGAAGTCATCTGCGAAGCCCGCGGCCATGTTTTCAACTACGAGCTGGGCATGTTAGCCTGGTTCTCCGGCTGCCTCGCGCGGCCCATCTTCGCCCCCAACGGCATCCTCACTTGGGACCAGATTCTCCCCGAAATCCGCCCCCTCCACGCCCACTACGCGCCCACCGGCGTCATCGAGCTCGAAAACACCCACAACATCGCCGGCGGCTCCGTCTATCCGCCCGAAGTTTTCGACCGCATCGCCGACGGCGCTCACGAGCTCGGCCTCCCCGTCCATCTGGATGGCGCGCGCATCTTCAACGCCGCCACCTACCTCGGCCGCTCCGTCCGCGAGATCGCTGCCAAGGCCGATACCGTGATGTTCTGCCTCTCCAAAGGTCTCGGCGCGCCGGTCGGTTCCATGCTCGTGGGAACCGCGGAGATCATCGCGGCCGCCCGCGGCTACCGTAAGCGGCTCGGCGGCGGCATGCGCCAGGCCGGCATCCTCGCCGCCGCGGGCCTCATCGCTCTCGAGGAAATGCCCGCCCGGCTCTGCGAGGACCACGCCAACGCCCGCTTCCTCGCCGATGCCCTCTCCCGCATCCCCGGCATCCGGATCGCGCATGAAGTCCAGACCAACATCGTCATCTTCGACGTCGCCGCCACCGGCCTTTCCGCCGCGGAGATCAGCGCCCGCCTCAAATCCCGCGGCGTTCTGATGAATCCCGTCCGCGGCGCCCTCATGCGCTTCGTCACCCACCTCGACGTCACCCGCGCCGACTGCGAATCCGCCGCCGAAATCTTCGCTCAGTGCCTGCAGTGAGGCATCCGCGTGGCGCACGCACTCCTGCGTTCCTGCGACGGGCAACGAGCCACAAGCCACGAGCGGCGCGCGTCAGCGCGCCCCGCTATAATCGCTACTGGATGCCCCGGCTCGGCCGCACTCTTCTGCCGCTCCTCGCCCTCGCCCTCTCCGCCCGCGCTCAAGATGAGGAGCCCGCCCTCTTCCACGCCGACGCGCGCCTGGTCGTCCTCAACGCCTCCGTCATCGATAAGAGCGGCAAGCTCGTAACCGGCCTCCCGCAAACCGCCTTCCGCCCCTTCGAGGACGGAGTCGAGCAGCAGATCAAGCTCTTCAAACGCGAAGACGTCCCCGTCTCCATGGGCATTATCATCGACAACAGCGCCAGCATGAAAAACAAGCGCCAGAAGGTCGAGCGCGCCGCCCAGGACCTGGTCGCCAACTCCAACCCGCAGGACGAAGTCTTCGTCATCAATTTCAACGACGACGTCTACCGCGACGTCGATTTCACCTCCGATCCCAAGAAGCTCGCTCAGGGCCTCGCCCGCATAGACTCCATGAGCGGCACCGCCATGCGCGACGCTATCCTCTCCGGCGTCCGCTACGCCAAGGCCAAGGGCAAGCACGACAAGAAAGTGCTCGTCGTCGTCACCGACGGCGATGACAATATGAGCGAGGCTACCCTCCCCGAGCTTCTCCGCGAGGCCCAGCAGCGCGAGGTGCTGGTCTACGCCATCGGCCTGCTCTCCGAGGAAGAGCACGACGCCGCCAAGCGCGCCCGCGAGGCCCTCGCCGAAATCACGCGCTCCACCGGCGGCCACGTCTGGTACCCCAGCGACGTCGACGACGTCGGCCGCATCGCCCTCGAGGTCGCGCGCGACATCCGCAGCCAGTACATCGTCGCCTACACGCCCTCCAATCCCAAGCTCGACGGCAGCTACCGCCAGATCCGCCTCGCCGTCACCGGTCCCAACCACCCCGTCGCCCGCACCCGCACAGGCTACTACGCCACCGCCGACCTCGGCTCCAAGCCCCCCGTCCCCAAGTCGATCATCAAGCGTTAGTTAAACTCAGTCCCACTCGCCCCGAATCAACAATCGCCTCCCCGCCAACAACTTACAAACTCTACCCGCCGCTCTCGCCCAACTCCTCCCCTATCCTGAACTCGTGGGACGCCACCCCAACACCTGCACCATCGACCTCTCCGCCATGTTCCTCCAGGTCCAGCAGGAGATGCTTTCCCACCTCGCTGCCGGCGAGCTCTTCGAGCATCCCACCGCCGCCGGCGCCGTCACCGAGCACCACTGGCTCGCTCTCTTCAACAGCTATCTTCCCCAACGCTACCGCGCCGCCAGCGCCTTCATCGTCGATGCCGACGGCGACCGTTCCCGCCAGATCGACATCGCCATCTACGACAACCTCTACTCGCCCCTCCTATTCCCCGACGCCGCCGGCCTCCACATCCCCACCGAGAGCGTCTACGCCGTCTTCGAGGTCAAGCAGGATCTCAACCAGCGCCTCATCTACGACGCCGGCCTCAAAGCCGCCTCGGTCCGCCGCCTCCGCCGCACCTCGGTCCCCGTCCTCTCCGCCGGAAGGCGCCGCGCCGCCGTTCGCTGCCGCTCGATTCTCGCCCGCATCCTCGCCCTCCGCTCCGGCTGGCCCACCAAGTTCGCTAAGCGCCTCCCCGACGCCCTCGCCCTCCTCGCCCCCGACGAGCGCCTCGACCTCGGCTGCGCCCTCCGCGACGGGGCCTTCGAGTGTACCCCCCCGTGCCTTCACGCTCTCCACTTCCGGGGAGTCCCTGATCTTCCTCATGCTCCGCCTCCTCGACCGCCTCCGCGCCCTCGGCACCGCCCCCGCCGCCGACCTCAGGGCCTACGGCCGCACCCTCCAATCCTTCAAGAAGTAGGACAAGCTTCAGCTTGTCCAAACCTGGCGCGTCGCTGCCTCAAAATCGCCCCAGGATATCCCTCCCGCATCGATTTCGCCGTCCTTCCGCGCCAATAACTTCGATACAATATCGGGCCCACCCGTTTCGTCTACAAAATGTAGATGGAGGACGTGCTGAGCTTCACACTCGAACCCGGCGAGCGGCGCGCCGCGCAGAATCGGCGCATCGCGGAGGTGATCGACCGGGAAAGCCGGCGTCTGTTCCATTTCATTCGGAAGCGCGTGGACGACGAGGGAGATGCGGAAGACATCCTGCAAGATGTCTTCTACGAATTGACGGAGGCGTACCGGCTGATGCAGCCTATCGAGCAGGTTGGCGCCTGGCTTTACCGTGTGGCGCGCAATCGCATCGTCGACCGTTTCCGCAAGAGAAGGCCCGAGGCCGGCGGCGAGATTCCCCGCAACGCAAGTGAGGAGGACGCGCTCCGCCTCGAGGATCTGCTGCCCTCGCCGGATGCCGGACCGGAGGCCCTGTACGCGCGAAGCGTCCTTCTTGAGGAGCTCGACGCGGCTTTAGAGGAGCTTCCCGATGAACAGCGTGCGGTGTTCGTCGCGCATGAAATCGACGGCCGCAGCTTCAGGCAACTTGCCGAAGAGACGGGCCTGAGCGTCAACACGCTTCTCTCGCGCAAGCGTTATGCGGTTCTTCGCCTGCACCGCCGCCTGCAGGCCATCTACGAAGAGTTTATGGGTTCATGAGGACTAACAACATGCAAACACGATGGGTGAAAAGAGGAGTGAAAATCGCGATCATTGGCGTCCTGGCCGTCGCGGTCTTCGGATTCGTGGTGATGAGTCTGTGGAACTGGCTTGCGCCGGCGTTGTTCGGACTGCGCTCGATCACTTTTTGGCAGGCGCTCGGCCTCTTGATCTTGAGCAAGATCCTGTTCGGAGGATTTCGCGGCGGGCCGGGCCACGGCTCAGACTGGAGACGCCGGATGAAGGACCGCTGGGAGCGCATGACTCCCGAGGAACGCGAACATTTCTGCCACGGCATGTTCGGCCACTCCAGCCGCCCCGGCGCGGCAGGAGAGGGATCGCCTGATCCCCGCCACGCGTAACGCACCGCATCCCTCCCGCATCGATTTCGCCGTCCTCCCGTGCCAGTCTCACGGCCCGCCCGCCGATGGGGGGAAGCGCCGTCTGCGCCGCATGCTTACCCCACCGGAAGGCTGCCGCGGAGTGTCTGAGAAGCCGCTTGAAATGAGGCGTTTGGACGTATAATCGATGCTGTCCGGGATGGCAGGATGGAAATCCTGGCGGTATCGCAGTTCACTACTACGGAGTGAAGATCAAATGATTGGTCGAGGAATCGACACGTTGCCTGTGGCGCTCGCGGTCGTTTTCGGTGCGCTTTGGGCCCAAGAAGCTGCCGTTTCACGGAGCCACACGCAGTTGGACTCGCCTGGAACCGCACCGTCTTCGGCTCAGTTGACGGGCGCGTCCGGCAACGCCGCGGCCCGCGCCGTCAATGTCCGTCCGAACCTCGCCCTCGTCCCGGATGCGGGAACCGGGGCCTGCTCTAACATGTCACTCGGTAATGGTGCGAGCCTGAATGGATTTATTCCGTTTCCCTCCACCAATGCCTGGAACACCAACATTGCGTCGGCGCCCCTTGACCCGAATTCGGCGGCGATCACGGCCGCGTCAGGGTTTGCCGGCCTGTACCTGCATCCCGATTTTGGGTCCGAAAGCTACTATGGCATCCCCTATGTGGTCGTAGACTCCACCACGACCCCAACCGTGCCAATCAATGTGCTCGACTACGCCAGCGAGAGCGACGTGGTTGTGGCGCCATATCCTATTACCGCTCCCATCGAAGGCGCTCCGGCCGACTGCTCGGGTTGGCCGGACACTTACAATGGCGACGCTCACGTCCTCGTGCTGGACCGCGCCAAATGCGAGCTCTATGAGACGTTCAACACGAATCGCTGCAATGGGTCGTGGGACGCTTCGAGCGAGACCATTTGGGATATGAATAACTATGAGTCGCGTCCATATGGCTGGACTTCGGCGGATGCCGCCGGATTGCCGATCTTTCCCGGGCTGGTGCGTTACGACGAAGTAGCTTCCGGGGCGATCAATCACGCCATCCGCTTTACCATGGAGCACACAAAAGACGATGCCAACGATGGGTATTTTGTGCTTCCTGCCACTCATGCTGCGGGCAACATCTGGGGTGTGTCCAACGTCATGGGGATGCGGATACGATTGAAGGCGAGCTTTGACATTTCCAGCTACTCCGCGGTCAATCAGGTGATACTAACCGCGATGAAGCAGTACGGGATGATCCTGGCGGACAACGGCGGCTACTTCTATTTTCAGGGCGCCTCGGATCCGCGCTGGGATGACGACGACTTGTCGAATCTGAAGAACGTCGGCTCGGAGAACTTCGAGGTGGTCCAAATGAATCCCGAATTCCCCGGTTGGGATTCGGCCACGGCGCCTACCGGCGCTTCACCGGCGATCGCCAGCTTCACGGCCTCGGCATTGACCGTAAGCTCCGGGTCGCCCGTCACCTTCCATTACAGCGTGAGCGGCGACTCCTACGATTACATCGACATGATTGGTCCGGTTGCGGCTGGCAGCGGGAGTGTGACGATTAATCCCACGGCAACCCAGACCTATACATTGAACTCCACGAACGCTTACGGAAGCACCGCGAGCACGCCGATTACGGTCACGGTGTCCGGATCGGTGGTGGCTCCGCCAACGTTCACCCCGGCGGCCGCGACGTACACCTCGGCGCAGACGGTGACCATCGCCACTGCGACTTCTCCATCGGCGACGATCTACTACACCATCAACGGAGATACACCCACGAGCAGTTCGGCGGTTTTTTCCGTTTCCAGTCCCATCTCTGTCTCTGCCTCGGAAACGGTGAAGGCCATCGCCGCGGTAACTGGCTATGCGGCGCCGAGCGCCGTGGGGTCGGCTCAATACACCATCGCGTCGGGGCCGGCGGACCAGGCGATCGGCATGGGCGCAATTCCGAATTTGCCGCTCGGCACCGCGCCGTTTACGGTCAGCGCGACGGCTTCCTCCGGTTTGACGGTCAGCTTCGCTTCGACTACTTCGGCCGTCTGCACGGTATCGGGCACCACCGTGACGCTGCTCGCCACCGGCGCCTGCACCATCCAGGCGACGCAGCCTGGAAACGCCAGCTACGCCGCCGCCACACCGGTCAACCAGACCTTTCAAGTGATCGGCGTTTCCTCACCGCCACCAACTCCGACACCCACGCCGACGCCGACTCCGACGCCAACACCGACGCCAACACCGACGCCGACGCCGACCCCAACGCCGACTCCCACTCCGACTCCGACACCAACGCCGACGCCAACACCCACCCCAACACCGACTCCGACACCAACGCCAACGCCAACTCCAACCCCGACGCCCACTCCGACGCCGACACCGACTCCAACGCCGACACCAACCCCGACGCCCACCCCAACACCAACGCCAACGCCCACACCAACGCCGACCCCGCCGCCAACGCCGACCCCCACCCCAACACCGACTCCGTCGGCGGGCCTGCTGTTCGTGCCGGTAACCCCGTGCCGTGTGGCGGACACGCGCAACTCCGCCGGCCCGTTCGGCGGACCCACAATGACGGCCGGCTCCACGCGCTCCTTCGCGATTCCACAAAGCGCCTGCAGCATTCCAACCACGGCGTTGGCCTACTCGTTGAACGTGACGGTGGTGCCCGACGGGCCATTGGGCTACTTGTCGCTGTGGCCTGCCGGCCAGTCTCAGCCTTACGTCTCTACGCTGAACTCCGGTGGCGGAATCGTGGTGGCCAACGCGGCCCTGGTCCCGGCCGGTTCGGGCGGAGCGGTGAGCGTCTACGTCAGCGACCAGACCGATGTGATCCTGGATATCAACGGCTACTTCGCGACGACCAGTGGCGCGACTTCGTATTTTTTCTATCCCGCCACGCCGTGCCGCATCGCCGATACTCGAAACCCCACCGGCGAGTTTGGGGGGCCTTCCATGTTCGGCGGCCAAAGCAGGGACTTTCCGATTCCTTACGGTCCCTGCAGCTATCCGCCCGCGGCGCGGGCGTACTCGTTGAATGTGACGGTGGTGCCCGATGGTGGCCTCGGCTATCTGACGACGTGGCCGACGGGACAGGCGCAGCCGTACGTCTCCACGCTAAACTCCGAGACGGGCAAGATCGTGGCGAATGCCGCGCTTGTTCCGGCGGGGACCAACGAATCGATCTCCGTGTACGTCACCAACCCGACGGACGTGATTCTGGACGGCAATGGCTACTTCGCGGCGCCGGGGAGTACGGGCGCGCTGACGTTCTACCCGGTAACGCCGTGCCGGGTAGCGGACACCCGGAATGCGGCCGGGCAGTTCGGTGGCCCGGAGCTGGGGGCGGGGGAGACGCGCTCGTTTACGATCCCAGCCAGCGCCTGCGACATTCCGAGCACGGCGGCGGCGTATTCTCTCAATGTGACGGTGGTGCCCAGCGGTGTTCTGTACTACCTGACGGCCTGGCCGGCGGGCTTGTCGCAGCCACTGGTTTCGACGCTGAACTCGTTTGACGGCAGCATAGTGGCGAACGCGGCGATTGTGCCGGCCGGGACGAACGGGGCGATCAGCATCTATGTGACGAACCCGACGCACCTGGTTCTGGACATTAATGGGTACTTCGCGCCCTAACAAGAAAGCCCGTCGTCTCCGGCGGGTTTCTTGCTCCTATTCGGGCCGCCATCGGCCGTCGACCATCGACAAAAAAGCCCCGACCGAGGTCGGGGCTTTTTGTGCTTCAATTCGGGCGACGTCCTACTCTCCCACACAGGAGTCGCGAAGCCGAGCTCGCCCACAGCGGATCCGCCCCCCGCACCGCCGTCAAACGACCATCGGCTATCGACCATCGACCAGCAAGATCCCTTGAGAAAGCTAACCTCGCCACCCCACCGTAAGCGTCCGGTCCCGGCCGCATTGACTCCCGGATCTGTTTGGTCGGTCTGGAAAGCTTCACGGTGCTGCTATTGCGCGCACCGCCCCCAGGAACCGCAGGAACGCCTGTCGCCGACCACAATCTGGGCACCACTTGTCCTTGGTCACCGCCGGCTTCGAGACGTCGCGTACTACGGAGACCGCATCAGCTCCGGGTCGAAGATGCGCTTCGCGGCCAGAGTACGCAGGATCGTAGGAGGAGAAGTCCCCCGGCAGAAATCGCACAGGACGATGTTCTACTTTAATCACTTGGGCACATCTTCAATGGGCATCAAGTGGGGTACGGCAGTTCAGCACAATATCTGCGAGCCGAGAGTTGCCTCCATGATAGGCGATCACACACGCCCGCTTGGCTCCCTTCCCGGCAAGCGCGCCACGGCCCTCCGGGAAATGCTTGTCCTCCAGTTGAATGTCCCATGACGTATCGAACGCTTCTGGGAGAAGATCGGGAATCTGCAAGCGGTTGCCGGCCACCACAATCTGCACACCTATCTGCTTGGTCTCTAGCCACTCAATGCGGCACTCGGAAAGTGCCATCGACCCTTGGAACAGCCCTTTCGTTCGGACCAATCAGGGTAACCACATCCGGACCGGGCAACAACTTCCCGTTGAGATGCACCGTGACGTTAAAGCAGTGATTCCCCGTGGGGCACTTCTGTTGTGCCCAGGACACTAGTGGGGCCCAGCCCGGACAGAGAACCACAACTAGCATGAGTTTTCCTGCGAAGTTCATTATTGGAAGAGTACCGTACGTGCCCACATAAAAGTTATGTGGACACGTATCGGCATGAGAGGGTCACCTGGGCCGACCCGCCGGAGGCCGGCTGAGACTCCGCGGCAGCAGTTCAGCGATGCGGTTGATCGGATGGTCCGCGATGCGCCCCAGCACACCGCGCCGTCGATCGGACGCGCTAATCACCATCGGCCATCAACCGTCGACCAGCAAACTCGTCTGAGAAAGCCAACCCCGCCACCCCACCACTTCCATGTGATCCGCGACTACCGGGACCTCCGTGTCTGGATCGCCGCCATGGACCTCGCCCAAGCCGTCTACGTCACTACCGCCGCCTTCCCCCGCACCGAGCGATTCGGCCTCACCGCCCAGTTGCGCCGGGCCGCCGTCTCGGTCCCCTCGAACATCGCCGAGGGCCAGGTCCGCGATTCGAACCCCGACTTCCTTCGCTTCCTGGCAATCGCCGCCGGCTCCCTGGCCGAGATGAGAACCCAGCTCCTCGTCGCCGCCCGCCTCCAATACACTGCCGAAACCCACGAAGCCGAAATCGACGAGCTCGCCCGCCAGATCGCCGCCCTCCGCGCCGCCGTCAAACGCGCCATCGATCAAACTCGCTAACCACCATCGACCATGAACCATCAACCATCAACAAAAAAAGCCCCGACCAAAAGTCGGGGCCTTTTCTTCCTCAATTCGGGCGACGTCCTACTCTCCCACACACTTGCGCGTGCAGTACCATCGGGGCTGAAGGGCTTAACTTCCGTGTTCGGGATGGGAACGGGTGTGACCCCTTCGCTACAATCACCCAAAAGACCGCGATCGCTATCAGCGATCAGCCTTCAGCCCTCTCGCGAGTGGCTGACGGCTGATGGCCGTCGGCCTTCTGAACGTTGACGGGCAACCACAAGACGCTGACGCTTTCTAACACTCTGTGCCTATGATGAATTTTATGGTCAAGCCGAACGGGCTATTAGTAGCAGTAAGCTTCATCCATTACTGGACTTCCACACCTGCCCTATCAGACTGGTTATCTTCCAGTGCCCTTCTTACCCTTTCGGATTGGGAGATCTCATCTTGAGGAAGGCTTCGCACTTATATGCATTCAGCGCTTATCCTGACCGAACTTCGCTACCCAGCTATGCCACTGGCGTGACAACTGGATCACAAGAGGTTCGTCCACCCCGGTCCTCTCGTACTAAGGGCAGCTCCCCTCAAATCTCCTGCGCCCACCACAGATAGGGACCGAACTGTCTCGCGACGTTCTGAACCCAGCTCACGTACCGCTTTAATAGGCGAACAGCCTAACCCTTGGGAGCTTCTACACCCCCAGGATGCGATGAGCCGAC